>QMCD01000327.1_pt1 | contig 34012 bp, 47 predicted proteins | sample 1821841 | NCBI WGS metagenome assembly QMCD01 (sample SAMN01991225, study PRJNA193472) | Termite gut metagenome, whole genome shotgun sequencing project. | isolation source: worker | host: Macrotermes natalensis
ATAACCTGATAGTCGGAAAAGTCAACCTCCGCATCTCTAATCTCATAAGAATTCATTGATGTTTTCAGGCTATCCCAGTCCGTTTGGTTTTTTATTACCAAAAATTGAGCGTCAATGCCTTCTCTACCGGCACCATGCAAACGACCTTGCTGTATCAGAACAGGAGTGAGTTCCTGTGCGGCCTGTGCCGGTAATGCTGTAAAGAAAGCAAACGGCACAACTAATAGTAGTAATATCTGTTTCATACTTTTAAATATTTATTGATTACATTTTACAAAAAACAAATCTATGAACAGCAAATTTAATATTGTTTTAATTAGATGTAAAAAATGATAAATAATTTTAATTGAGAGGTTTACGAAAAATAATAACTACAAAAGAATCTTTAAGAACCTGTTTAAATTTCAATTCAACGATAATTGTGAAATATTTTTCCGGAAAAAACTCATTCCCGCCTTGACTTTTAACAGACTCTTATAATCGCAAAAACGAAAAGTACAACTTTTCAAAACGATTTGTACAAAAATAGATAAAAAGCACATAAACCAGTGAGGGCATGTGCTTTTTTTGATTTAAAGGCTACACACTTCCTATGTTATTTGCCGTTTAAATTGATAATCGCGAAAATGAAAAATCGACTTTTGTAAAATGAAAAGTCGTAAAAAATACCATTTAAGCAATGTTTAAATACAAATTAAAAAGCCTCAATTATGAGGCTTTTTTCCATTTACTACTTATGTTCTTCTTAAACAGCATTATATCCGTATATTTTGCACTATAATTGAGCGAAGTAGCAATCTCTCTCCTTGTTGCACCGGAAAAAGGACTATTTATGCCACAGTTTCGCTCCAACCATTCACATAGCTCGACTATGGAAGATTTATCGCTTGTAAAGTAGAAATACGAAGTATTTGTAACTATTTGCAAAACATCTAAATAATTTGATAATCGCCAATAGCTGTCACCTGTGTAAGTAGCGCAATCAGTCGATAAATACGGCGGGTCAACAAGAAACACAACATTTGGATGGTCTTGCCAACAAGAGAATAAATCGCTATAATTCTGTTTTACAACCTCAACACCTGCAAGATAACCGTCCGCATTGTAATCGCTTGCTACCAGTCCATTATAAAAGGTTTCTTTGCTCAATTTTTCAAAAGAAGCGGCGTATTTACCACTAAATAACAAAGACGATGACAATGTGATATAATCAACAAAACCGGTCTTTGCTTCTTCCTTTATCCGGTCAAGAATATTCTTTTTTGTTTGCTCATCCAACTTCTTATGATCTGCAATATGAGCGACCAATTGGCGCAAATCTGCAAGCAAGGCGTTTGTTCGTTGGATATTGTCAAGACGCAAACGGTAATCATCAAAGTCGTTGTAAATTACCTTTGCTTGGGGAAGTGTTTGTTTAACCGTATGCGACAACAATCCGCTGCCGCCAAATAAATCGACAAAAACAGCGGCATCGCTAAAATGCTGCTTGAGGGTTGTTTTAAATTCTTTTATAAACCTTCTTTTTTGCCCCTGAAAAGGAATAGAAGCCTGATTGTAATTTTTCATTCGTTATTATTTGTATTTTTGTACCGCTTTTATATTATTCTTTTAACTTATTAATTCTACTGAAAATTTATCTAAGATAAGAGTATATCAACAACAACCAATATTCTCTCAACCTGCTCTCCGCTATCGCTTCACCTAATCATTTCCGAACAACCGGATTTTTTTTATTACCCCGCTATATTTGAATCAAAGTAATTTAAAATACGGCACCCTTGTAACTTCCACATTGCCGGAAGAAGTATTTACACTGCTTGGTCCGAAATTATTATTAGTATCCCAGTTAGCTATATCCGTGCTGCTGTATAAACCTGCATTAGTCGATACTTTTACCGTACTTTTTAATGTTACCGAATAAAACCTGGCTTCTATGTTGTCTACAATAATTCCAAGATAATACACTCCTTCGGGCAGAACAATATTCCCGGCTGTTGTGGACATTCCGTCTGCTTTTAAATTCTTATATAAATAAGCGGTTCTGAAGAAATTACCGTATGTTTCTGCAACAGAAGCACCTGCAACCACTTCGTTTACGCCATAAGACACTCCGTCTATTATTTTTGCACTGCTTGTTATTATGGCCAAGCGTATATTAAAACCACCTGTGTATGAACCGGTACTTAATGCCACCCGGTGGAAAACCCCGCCTTGAATATGAAATGGTATTAACATTCCGTATAAACCATTTCCTAATGTTTCCGCCTGTAATCCCCTGCTAAAATATGGGAAAGGCTCATAAGGCATATCAACTCTCGCCTTGATGCTTTGGTTTTCAAGAGAAAACCGTACATTATTTTCCACACTCGCCCCAGCAAATGTATAATCAGGATAAACAGTCTTAATTTCAAATTTTTTCGTATATACCGGCTCAGCGGGAGCGTATGCAGGAGCTACCTCTAAATCTACCCTGTTTGGATTCGACAGTACCCTTGGTATAAATTTCCCATAAGCAGAAGGATAGGTAATTTGAGAAACTCCCCAAACCTCAATATACTCATATCCATCATCTCCTGTCGTTATATAATTCCACAAAATTAATCCATATCCAAATTCACTCTTTAATCTTAAGGAGTACATAACACTCCGGGCATCATCGTATGAACCGTTGGTAGTCCCTTTAAGATTTCCATTAATGATTAATTCGGCGTATGGGACATTTGTGTGCTGGTTCCTGTCATTAAAATATAAACCAACCTTTAACCCTATGGCAAACTCTTTTCTAACTTTTAAAAACCTTACATATTTTAATTCTGAACTTATATATGTATCTGTACCGTCTGAATATTTACTTACGGCAGAATTATTAACGTTAAGCACCGGATATTCTACTCCAACCGGAACATAGCTTGTTTCCCTGCTACTATCAATCGCAATATTATTCGGGTTATGCAAAACCCGCACTGAAAAATCTGTTAAAGCAACATAATAGTTCAAGTTAACATAAATATCAATATAGTTATTGTCATAACTGTAATAAAAAATGTTTGCGAATCTATTGTCAGGATTACTTGAATTAGAAGGATTTACAACACTGCTCGCTCTTGTTGACATAACTTTTCTGTGTTCGCTCTCACGCGGTTCTATTATAAATTCTTCAGAATTTTGCGGAACCTGATAAGATAAAAAAGATACGGAAATAGTTAAAGGCATCGAGCCCCTGGGAACCCTCAAAAAACGTGTTCTTGAAGCAGCATTAAAAGATACACCGAGCATTGAAGGCGCAGAATCGTAATTCCGGTTGACCTTACTATGTTCCAGTCTATTAATTTCATTATAATTAGCTCTAACCTGTGTACGTAAATTTTTATAAGTTGGAGCAAACGCGTTTACTTCTAATGCAGGATATAAATCAGGTGAAATATTACCTCCTGATTCTACAACTATTTGTGGTTCTAAATCGTTATACCATTGAATATCGCATTCAAAAATTGTATTCTTCGGGTCATTATTAGTAACATTAAAAGATATAATCCATAATTGTATTTTTAAGTCCGGAGTAACCATCATTGCAATAGTTGGATAACCATATCCTTCGGCTTCAAAAATAATATATTGACTTCCAACATCATTTATATTACCACTAAATCTATATATAAAACCATAGCCGGAATCACTCAAGGGTTTAGCCAAATCGTAATCATATTCATATTGCCCGGCTGTTAAAAATATAAATTTACCATTAGTTAATTTAGCATTATTATTAGTATTGTCGGACTTCATTGCGATATTCAATTCAAAATTGGGTAATTTTTCAAATTGAGTATAACCGGATGAAGAACCTACGTAAGTATTCGGTGTCCATTCCAGTAATCGAAACAAATATCCCCCTGGAAGTGCCCCTGAATCATCTACATAATCTGCTGTATTAAATGAGAATAATTTACGTCGATTTTGCATTACACCGGCATCGTGCAAATTACCATCTGTATATTTTACAATAAGATGATTATTATCATCAGTATTAATAGACTCAATTCCGCGACCGTCCGTTCCGGTATCGCCTTTACCTCCCTTATCTCCTTTCGCGCCGGGTTCTCCCTGTGCGGGAGTACCGGTATCGGCTGCTCCGACCCACCAGTTACCGTTTGTTCCGATATAAGGCGTTGAAAATTCAAGTGCATCAAGTATGGCATGCCCGGCTTTTCCCACACGCCCGGCAGTATTTGCCTCTTCTATGGTTTCGTTTTGAACAGCCGCCCATTGCCGGCGCGCAGTCTGTATTAGTTGATTTGGCATAACGTTTTGATTAGAAGGTAAATAATTAGTCAAGGTCAATAATTGCAGATACCCATCCGTACTGATTTACAAATCCGTAAAATGTGTTGTCTACATACAGTATTCCGTCAGTATCTACATACGCAGCATCCAAATATGGAAGTTGCTCATTGCCTCCGGCTGAAGAATTATATATGCAAACTGGCACCGTTTTACGAAATTTTGGCGCGAATGATAATCTTGCAGCCTGTGTAAACCCTGTATTAACCGCATTGTGAATTACAAACGATCCGAATACCACCCCTTTTCCGCTTTCATCAATTCTTGATTTCATTTGTGTATTACCGGGAGAGGAATACATGCCAAGATACTCTACGTCTTGCCATCCGGTTGGCGCCGGCTTTTCTCCTAATCTGCGCAAATCACTCAACAAAAAAGAATTTGGCAGCATCACCGCACTGCAACGCGCCGTTTTGGTAAAGTACGCAGGCAGGACTTGCTGCGACTGGTAAATAGCGGTTTCTACCTGCTCTTCAATCACGATATATTCCGCATCGGGTGAGGAAACAAACGGAATTACTTCTCCATTGTAAACAATAGCCCCCGCCGTGCGTTGAGTTCCCTGCAACTCTACGCCGTGCAATATCAGGTTATCGCCAAACGTGAGCGACAAACTGCGGATTGCCTGCGTGTATGTACTTTGTAAAAACTCAAAGGTTTTATTTTCTACCGGAAACCCTTCGGGTAATCCAAAATCAATTCTATTCATATTTTTTAATTAATAATTTATAATTAACAATTAATATCTAACTACTGAAAATTTGAATCCGGGCAGGACAAAAAGCCTTGCAAAATCGGTTATCTGTCCGCTGTTTTCCTCGTGTACAATGAAGGCAGCCTCCGGAATGTATATTGTAAAATCATCTTTCACCATCGGCTCGCCTAAATAAAATTTAGCGTATTGGGGCAAATATGCCTTTTTAATTTCCGTATGGTAGCCCGGACGGCGTATGTAATTGCTGGCGTAAAATGGCGTGTATAACCCTTTGTCATATACCGCGTTTTCGATGTAAATACCCTCGCTGTTAAATTTTGCGCGAAGTGCAATTTCAAGGTTCCGGCGGCTCGTGTCGTATTTCATCAGGAAAAGGTTGTTTTCCCTTAACCGGGTAAACTGACCATACACCTGTTTGAGTGGGAAAAGAGCCGCGCGAAGGAACGCGAAAATCAGCGGCTTTCGCAAGAATGCAGGCAAAAGCAGTAAAATAAATCTGTCCCAATTGACCTTGAAAACATTCATATTTAATTAATAATGAATAATTAACAATTAAAAAACTTCGTAAACCGCGTGAATATCCGCCCCGTCTGCCGTGATTGCACCCGAATAGGGCGCGTACTTATCTGTAAAAGCGGTTGGTGTTCCTATGCCTGCCAGCGATGCCGTAACGGTTGCCACACGAATGCCCGGTTGTTGCATCAGGTACTGTTCCAGCCGGCTCGGATAAAATACACCGTTAAAAATCAAGTTGTTTAAATGCGCCTGTACGGATTCTACCAGCGTATTCCCACCGTCAGAAAAACGGTTTCCGTTTGCATCCAGCACCATTTGGTCGCGCCGGATGATAAGGTAAAGTACAAGCCTGTCGGCATCTTCGCTTACTGCCGAGACGGTTACGCCTGCATCGGCTTTCGCGCTCATATAAGCCCTGAATGCTTCCAATTCGCCTGCACTTAGTTTTCCTCCTGCTTTTTGAACCTTTATTATCAGCACCGGCTTGTCGGTTTGTGCAACCGTTACGCTGCATTTGGTTATGATGCGCATTTGGGCGATTTCATCCTCTGTAAAATTGGAGTTGTCATATTCGGTAATATCCGGAAGGAGTTGCGGGCTAAATTCCCGGCTGTACTGAAAGTTGAGCGCTGTGCTTCTGTACCATTCGATGGTATGATTGCGTTGCGTGCGTATCTTTTCGTCCATTTCGGCGGTGTGCGTGTCAAAAAGTTTTTCGATTGTCCAGTGGGCAAATGCCACAATGTAAAACCAAATACTTTCAATTGAAGTGCGCGAAAATTGCTGTTCAAATGTCCGGATGTCATTCGGGTTAATTCCATACAAATCGCGGACGACGGTATTGCTCATCCACTGCTGGGTCATTGCTGCTTTTATTTCCGATATTGTGCGTGCCATAATTTTTATTCAAATGTTTTTCTGAATGTAAAGTCAAAAATTCTGCCCAAAAGTTTACTGTCCTCTTTTGTAAGAGCCGTTGCCGGGTGCAGGTTCCGGTTCTTGTAGTAGGTTTCTATCTGCCTGTTGTCTATTGAAAACCACTCCAACTCCTGTCCGGCTTGCAGTTCGTCCGTCAGCGAAAGGTTGTTGTCGCGAGCCAGTACAAAAGCCGCTTCTGCCGAACCCATTACCTGAACCGCCATATCAAATATACTTTGCCTGTCGAGTACCGTTACTTTCATTGTCTCATTAATTTCAAGATTTTAAAACCAATTCCAAATTATCCGCGTTTATGCTTAACCGCTCCACTTCTATTCCCTCGCTTTTGAACTGCGCCATTGCGTTTCCCCTGAAAAAAGGGTCAGCTACTCCATTTACCGTTTCGCGCAGGTTACAGCCAAGTTGCGGTTTTTCCTTAAACTCGCCCGGATAAGCTATTAATATTCGCTCGGCAACATCGGCTCGTACATCGCCAATAACCAAACCTCCGCTGATTTTTCCGCCGCTGCGCCTAACCTTTATTGGCAAATCGCCCGTTTCATCTGTCAATATTCCGTTCATCTTTTTAAATTTAGAAATTTAGAAATGTAAGAATGTAGAAATAATCCTGCCAATCTTTTAATCCCGTAAATCCCGGTTCAGACAATATTGCCCGTTCCCGTTCCGGTTTGCGCCGCTGCCGTTCCGGTTGTGGCTACGGTTACACTTACGGTTCCGCTTTTTACAAAAGCGTCTATTGCCGCTGCCAGTCTGTCCGCAATATCATTCAATGCCTCGTCCGGATTCTCCGTTTTGTCCTGCTGCGCTTTGAACGCCGCAAATACTGCGGCTTTTAATGTTTCTTTTACCAGTGCCGTTATTCCAGGAAATTGTTAAGTTTTTGTTGTATTTGTTGAAATTCCGCCACATTAACCGGTGTTCCGGAAGGTCCCACGCCGGTAGTTACCGTCAGTTTTCCAAGCGCCGAAATCAAATCCTTAAAAGCATCGGCAAGACTGTATGACGGATTCTTTATGCTTACCTTGTCGGCTACGCTGAGCGTTATCTTTTCAATTTGAGAATAAAGCAGCACAACGGCATTGTTTTTGTCTAAAAATCCGACAGTAACAAAACTGCCTGCTTTGGGAACAACCAGTAAGCCGCTGCTTTCGCCGGTTACGGATTGCAGGCTTACGCCGGTAAGCTGCGCCGTTCCATCGGCGGGGGTACACGCTATTGTACGTTTATTTTCATCTACGCTATCTACCGTGCATAATTTCAAGTATATTTCACTCCCCCGGAGTGCAGCCTCTCTTATTGCCTTTGCTATTGCGCTCATCGTGCCGTTCCTCCTATTTTTATCTCCTGCCGGTAACCGCCGGTCCCGTATGTAACCGTATTTTTCAATACCTTATAAACTCCGCCTTCGGGATGTTCCCCGGTTTTTATCTTTATCAGGTCAAGCAGCCACACGATTTTTGCGCCGAAAGTGGTAAACGACCCGCTAAAACCCGATATTTTCCAGTCGGTTAGCCGCTTTTTTGCCTCTTTTTCGAGTTGCTCCTTTGTTACGTTGTACTGGTAAAAGCTCCTTACCTCACCCTCTTTGTCGCCTGTTTCCACACTTATTTTATTGCCGGAACTGTCAATTCCTGTTGCCTTGATAAGCAGCGAGGTATTTTCGGCGTCTGTCCATATCAAATTCCCGTCTTCAATAATATTCCCAAATTCGCCGTCGCTGAAAACCTGCTTCCTGCCGGTTAGTTTTTCGTTATAATCGAATATTATACCGGCGTATAGCGTACCGCCTTTGAAAAAGAACAGGAACCCGTTTTCGTGTAAATCGCCCAGCAACTGCGCGACCGTATCCGTATTTACCACGTACTTACCGAATGTCTGCCTGCTGAAAACCTCTATTTTCATCCCTTTGGGACACTGCTCCAAAAGCAGTTTTTTTAAATCGGCGTCTGCATAGCTTTTTTTCTTTGCCGCCGTGTTCTTGAGCAGGTACATATCATCTTCACACTCTATTTCAACGGGCGTTTTGGCTGTTACTTTGGAAATATAGCCGGAGAAGACCTCTTCGTTGTTTCCGTCATATCCGAGTTCTACCGTTATCCGGTCGCCACGCTTTACGGGTATGGCGGTTTCGTTAAACCATTTTGTCCCCTTTGGCAGTGTCAGCCTGCATTTTGCGGTAAGGTTTTCAATGTCCCGTTCTACCTCGCAGGAATTTACCTCGGTAAACCGCCACTTTTTCTTCGAGATAATTGTTATATTTGCTGTTAAACTTAACATTGCGTTTTTCAGTCTAATTGATAAAAATTTTGCTATGCGGCTTAAATACTGTTTAAATATCGTTTCAATAGTGTTCCTTGCGCTTGTGCTTTCTTCGGGCAAGCCGTCGGAAAATTGCCGCTGCAAGTCTGTCCCGCTTTACGGGCGGGTCAAAGAGGTTAAGCATAATCCCGACTTTAAGGTACAGGTGGTTTCTTCGTCACAATCTTCATCTGCCGACATAAAAGTTCAAAAAGTTGAACGTTTCCCCGATTCTTGCGGGAAATGGCAGTTTGTTGATTCTAATCCGGACTTTACCGTTCAGTTTGTTGACTTTAATCCCGATTTTAAGATTGAGCTTGTAAAATCCAGCCCCGGCATCCGTTCCCGCTCTACTCTATATTCAAAATAGTGTAATCAAAATCGCTTATTGCGTCAATGTTTACAATCTGGTGGTTCCTGTGGGTTGTTTGCGCGACGGTATATTTTTCAACCACAATCTTGAACATACCGCCGTTCATGTCAAATAGTTCCAGAAACGGACTCCAGACATCCAGCGTTTTTGCGTCTAAAAATTCCCGCAATTCACTGATTGCGTCCCCCGGATATTCGTCTATGATATTGCCTTCCGCATCGGTAGCGGTTATTCCGACAGTTATTGAAATATCCATATCGTCATCGCCGATAAACTCTTTCACTGTGCCGCTGCCGCCTACTACTTCGGTTTTCACAACGCGCTTTTTCCTTGTTACGCTCACAACTGCTTCGGGTATCACTAACCTTCTGCCCAGCGCAAGGAACACAATCGGGCAAACGATGTTCCGGCTGTTGAAATCACGCAGGAACGAGCCGCTTTCATTAGCAAGCGTTCCCACAAGCGGCACCATTGCCTCGTGAAATCCGTGCCGGTCGCCCGGCTGCCTTTCGCCGGAAATATCTGCCGGAACTATCCTGTAGAGTTTTGTCTTTACAAATCCATCCAGCCCGTTTACTGAGAATTGATAATTTACTTTCATACTCAAAATGCCAGGTTTACATCGTTCACTCCTTCAATAATTGCCTGTGCAACAAGCTCGCGTATCTTTGCCGTACTTTCTTTCAGCGTGGTGCTGCTGACGGTAAACTTGTCAATTACCCTGTCGATAGTAATATTTATATTCCTGATCCTGTTGTCTCCAGCGGCGGTAGTAGCGGTATTGTTTAGCTGCTGGTTTAAATTTATTTCGGTTCCCTTTCCGGTCGTCTGTTCCTGTAACTGCTTTTCCAGGTCGGACATCTGCAACACCGGATCTTCTTTGTCCGCTTTTTCGTTTGCCTTTTTGGCATCGGCAAGCGTTTTTTCGTAAGCATTTGTAAATGATTTTCCGATGTTTCCCCAGTCGCCGGTGAAAATCGCTTTCAGTGCGGCACCTATACCGTTAATAAAAGCCCTGAAACCATCGAATTTTTTATATAGCCAAACGAATAACGCTCCGAGCGCTGTTATGGCAATGGCTATCCAGCCGATAATCGGGATAGAGCCAATTGCCACGGTTACAGCGCGGCAGGCGACTTTTGCCGATGTTGCGAATGCGCCGAATGCGGTTGATGAAATGGCTGCAAATTTTACAGAGGTTGCCCCGCCTGTTATCAGGGAGATAATTAAAGCGCCTACTCCTTTTATTGCGTTGAATATGCCGACTGTTCCGAAACGGACTAAACTTACTGCCGCTTGCAGCATTTTCTGTCCGAATGTAGCGGCTACTATTTCGCCTGAGGCAAGGTACAGGTTCAGGAGCTGAATGTCTTTCCATACGCTCATCGCCTTAACGAACATCATTGCCCTTCCCATTCCGATAAGCAGCGGAGCCATTTGCGCCATTGGAATGAGCGAGCTTGACACGGTTGCAGTCCAGATACCCAAATCGCCCGTTGCATTGAAAAGCGCAATTTTCATATCGTTGAATTTTGCCTCAATCCGCGCCTGGCGTTCCTGAAAGCTCTCCATAATGGTAGCTGCGCCTTCAACAGCGGCGTTTGTACCTGTTACGGACTCCGTCCACCTGTCTATCACATCAATGTTGCCCAGAATGGTTTGCCCGGCGGCGATATTGGCTTTCATAAATACGCTTTCCATCAGTCCCGCATCGCTCTGTATTTTGCTCAGCTCGCGCAGGCGGTCGGTAAACTTTGCTGTCGGGTCGGCAACCAGCGCCACATTGACACCGTATTTCGCCAGTCCTTCCGCCACGGCTTTGGGAGCTGTTTCGAGCGTACTCATTGAAAGCAGTATGTTACGCATTGCCGTTCCCGCCTCGCCGGCTACGATTTTTCCCTTTGCCAGTCCCTCAAGCGAGGCGTTCAGCTCCTCAAAGGAAAGACCGCTTTGTCTGGCAAGCAGTCCCGCCTGCCGTAATGCTTCCGCCGTGTCGCTCACCTCCGAGCCTCCGACATTGGCGGCGGCTTGCATCACATTCATCATCCGGGTTGCCTCCGCCGATGCGGCAATGGGGTCGCTCAAATCAACGCCGTATTGCAACATAGCGGTTGTCAGTGCGCTGGCGGCGGCTTTGGCATCGCCACCCATCAGTTTGCTGAGTGTGGCGATGTTTTCGCCCATCATATCAAGGGCGGTGCTGTCGGAAAATGTGTCGCCCAGAGAGCCGATAACGTCCTTGAACGACTCTACGTATGACGTTGCATCTCCACCGAAAGTTTTTGCCAAATTGCGCGCCTTGTCTCCGATTTCTTCGAGCGGTTTTCCTGTTACCTGTGCAATCGCTGATAATTCGCGCAACGAATGGTCGAAAGTAATACCGGGCTGAATAGCGGATTGCAAGCCCTCATTCACCTTCGTGAGAGCATCTGTAAACATATTGAAGCCAATTAACGACTTTGTAAATTTTTCGGTAAAACTTAAAGAGGTTTTGACGCTTGCTGTCAGATTTTTAAACGCGCCATCAAGATTCACAACGCCCGAATAGGCATTGCCGTCTATATTTATTAAAAATCTTACCGTGTTATCTGCCATTTTATTTGCTTTTTAGAAATCAATTACCTATTTTTAGAGAATAAAAGTCAATTGTTATGAATATCGTTTATACCATATTGGGTTATCTGTTTTACGGCTCTCTGCTAATAGGTCTCATTTACTGGATTATTGCAATAATCAGAGGAACTTTCAAAAAGCCGAGCGGATGGTGGACGTGGCGGTTATGATTTTTTCCCTCCAAACAAAATGCTCAGCATCTCCGCCTGATTTTTCAACCTCCATTGCTCAATCCACAGCGCCTCGGCAAACAGCCTCGCCCATTCATCATCATTCAGTTTCCCCGGATTAACTCCGAAGTTTGCCCTGATCAGGGCGTCCCCTTTCAGAAGTTCGTCCTCCTCGTCCGATTCTATATCTAACAGGAACGCCCCAATCAGTTTTTTACAACGCTGACTTTGGGCTGGTTGCTTTTTCCGAACTCTCCGGCTACTGCCAGCAGCAATAAACCGTCCTGCCGTATTTCCTCGTCGCCGCTTACCCAGCATTGCGAAACAAGTATCTGCGCGGCTTTGACCTCATCGCTTTTACTCAATTTATTGACCACGCTAAGGGTTTCAATGGACGGTCTGTGAAGTTCGCACCGGTATTGTTCCCCCCCGTCAAGCTCTACTTGAATTTTTACTGTTTTTGCCATACTATTTGTTGATTTGGTTTGCTGTTAATTATCCCCAGATAATGTGTGTGGGTTCAAGGTCTAACTCTACCACCTTGCGGGTGTCGCCTTCCGCCCACGTGCGGCTGTTCTTTTTGAAAGAGCAGTTCTTGATTACGTCGTGGTGGGTTTTCGACAGATTTTCTTCCGCGATGTAAGAAACAAGAATGTCGAACGGTAAAATATCCTGCAGGCGGTGGTTTGGTATGGCGTTTGTAATGGCGCGTACCTCCTCTATATCCAGTGATATTTTTGCCGTGCAGGTAATGCGCCCTTTGCTTTTGCTGACCGGGTAACGACCCGCACCGTAGTTTTTTACCACCTCCTGTTCGTCAGCATACTCTATTGCCGTAATTCCCGTTACCGGAACTCCGGCAACAGTAACAACGATTTCGCCCCACGAGTGGGCTGTTCCGTTAATTAATGGTATTCCATTCATAACTTATTTGTTTTTTTAATTCTCAATTTTCAACCTTCAATTCTCAATTCAGCTTTGTTGTGTACCCGATTTTCACAAGTACTTTGCGCATTACGCCCACCGGTACATTTTTAATCTGTACTTCAAGATTAGACGTTGCCAGCACATTTTGTTCGGGGTCAATCTCAACCCTGTAGCCCGACAGTTCGCCTGCCTTTTCCATATCCTCCAGCGCCCGCCCCGCTACCGTTTCAAGGTATGCCACCGTGTCGGGTCGCAGCTTGCCTGTCTGCGGATCCACATAAAGCGGAGCGTTCAGGTTCGGCAGCAGGTTTGTACGGATTCCGCGAACGGCTTTATCTATGGTGCGGGTGTTTTCGATGTTGGCGTAGTCCGAAGCCGGAATGTCGAGCGTGTGGCTGTCGTTCAGGTAGTTTCCGGCATCGCCCACGTGGGTGCGTACAAAGAGGTAGCGCAGGTCGTTAATCAGGCTGAGCGTTGCGTTGCTAACTTCCTTGACGCACTCGCCGGTGATGAATCCGGGTACTTTCAAGCCAAGCGGGAATTTTTGCACCCACGCAATGCTTTCGTGTACCATTGCGGAAGATAACGCACCGAGTACTGTTCCTATACAGCCGTAATCCGACCACGTGCCGCATTTTTCGGTAAGTTCCGGGTCAAGGTCGCGACCGATAAGTACGGAAACATTCGCCCGCCCTTTTGCTACCAGTGTCAAATCTTCATCGGAAAAATCGGCGAGAGCCAGTTCCCCTTTTGCCGGCGTGGCAACTACGCAAAGCGGCTGGTGTTCGTCAAACAGTCCGGCAGCGTCAGCCGAACCGGTACAGGCTGCCTGGTAGCCGGCAACGTCAATCGCAGCCGAGAATACGCCTGCCTGCCGGATTTCGCCGTTTGCGTAGTATTGCAGCGTTTTGATGTGTTCGCCCTCAATGTTTCCGCCTGCCTTGACGGCGAGAAAAAGTGTGCCGGCGGGCGACATACGGAAAAATTCGCGCACGTGGTACGCAATCGCGTTCTTTTGCTTTTGCAGCGGTGTCAGCACTTCGCCCTCTTCGAGATCGGCGATGTTGGTTTCTTCAATTCCGAGTGTTGAAAGCTGCTCGAAATATTTTAATTTGGCAACAAAAAGCTGCGCCGTTGCTTCGCCCGTTGGGTCAAATTGCGCCAGCGCCGCCGTGATGCTTGCGTCCATCGCCATAAGCAGCCCGCTTACCGGGTCGGCATTTGGCGCTGTGCGACCCATTCCGCCGTTTTGTTTCTGAAAAGTAATGTCGTTTAAAGCCATTTTATCTGTTTTTGAAATTCTGTTTAAATCGTTTGTAAATAAGCCATATCGCAAAAATTGCTGCAAGTATTCTACCCCACCAGATTTGAAACCACTGCCAGCCGTTCGGCTCATTGATAACTTGTGTCTTTTGCTCGTTCAATTCGGTTTTAAGCGCCGTATTTTCTTTGCGAAAATGATACGCCTCTTTTCTTGTATTTTCGAGCAGCAGCACAAGGCTGTCACAACTGGCAGTGATTGTTATACTGCCGTCTTCTTCTTTTTTTGCCCTGGCGGTAGCGTTTCTGTTTTTGTTTTGAAATTCGCTGCCGGCAAGCAGACGGTTTAAATCTGCGGGCGTAACATTGAGTGTTGCATTCACTGCCGGGACAACAACAGGCGTTACCGTTTTTTCGATATGAATAACTGCGCTGTCATTTGTTCCCTCGCTTTTTTCGATGTTAGTATGCCTCGCCGTTGCTATTCTCGTGCTTTTGCAGCTCAAGGCGCACAGGGCAATCAGCAGTATGAGCGCAATCTTTGGCTTTGCTGATGACCCGCTCCAGTTTTTTGATTGTCTTTTCCAGCCCATTGATTTTGTTTGTTACCGGTTCTACAATAAATTCCCTGTTCAATTCGAGCAGCGCTTTGGCATTATCTATTTTTGCCTTTTCTACGTCTTCATTCGCTTTGGCGCGGGTAGCCTTCAGGGTTACGAGTGTAACCAGGCAGCCCCCGCCCAGCAAAAGGGTAATAATAGATGTGATAATTTCAAAGGTTGTCATAATCCGATGTTTTTAAGCCACGACTGCACGTTGAACGAGGGACAGGCTTTGTTTGCAAATTCATTATGCCCCTTGATTTCTACGTGCGGGAATCTCCTGTGAAAATCCCTCACGTAGTTTTCAAGCGCCTTTTTCTGTTCCGGCGTGCGGGTATCCTTTGCCGTTTTACCGTCTTTCGACAGCCCGCCGACATACACAATATGCCGGCTTACGCTATTAATACCTGCCGCGCCGTTGGTTATTTCCCAACTATCTACGTTAGCATCTTCGTTGTTTGAAACAAGCCGTTCTGTCGTTCCGTCCAAATGTATTATGTCCGTATATCCAACCTGTTTCCAGCCGCGTCCTGCTGGCGAAGGCGACAGATGCCATTTGCGGATGTCCGAGGCTGTTACCTCTTTTCCCTGCGGTGTCGCTGTGCAGTGGATTACTAAATATTTTAGCTTGCTCATAAATAATTTGGATTACTGGTTAATACCTATTTTAGCAGTTGAGAATTGAAAATTGAGAGTTGAGAGTGGTTCAAAAACTTTCAACTCTCAATTTTCAATTCTCAACTTATCACACTCTTCCGTCAAAAAGCACAATGTCCTCGCCCCAAACAATGTTGGTATCGGCTTTCATCAGCATTTTGAAGAAATACAGCTCCGATGCGTTGGAAACCTTGTCGATCTGGATACATTCGGTATCGTCAACAAGCGAAACGCCAGCCCAGAAATTGGAGTTGATGTCGGGGCTTGCTACGGCTGCCACAACAACATCTTTGGGGAAAGCCGCCAGCGGAACAATGCGAATACCCTTGTAGCGTTCCGGATTGTTATCGGTATAGTCAGCCCCTTTAAATTCGCGGGTGGTAATTGCCTCGTCGTATATATCGGCATCTTCTACCGACATAAAGATTTTCAAATTCGGGTTACCGCGTAACGATTTCGGAATAGCTGCGCGAACGGATTTCAGCACGTCAAAAACGTTGTCGGTGGTGATTGCTTCCGCGCCGTCAAGCGCAATAACGTCATCAGAATCAACAATGCGCGTCAGGATACCGTCAAAGTATTCTCCCTCATTGTCACCCTCTTTCCCGTTAATAAAATGGTCGCCGAGTTCAAAGTCAATTGTTTTTGCCATTTCCGCCAGCATTGCGTTTTGTACCTCTGCCGGCAGTTCCGCAAAAACGAGGTTGCTGTTTGGTTGAAACTTACGCCAAAACTGCTCGAAGGCGCGCGGGTTGAATTCCGTGTATGCCATCACGTCTTTGGGTTCGAGATAGATCTCGTCAATATTGAAGTCGCCTTTGCTGTCGGCGCTTGTAGGCGTCTCTTTGCGCTTTTGCAGCATCTGCCCGGCACGCAGGCGCGGGATACTGAATTTTTTGCTCACGTCCGGTTGCAGGCGAATGTGTCCGCCCGCTACCAGCTGGTTGCCGGTGGTAGCTCTGACCAGCAGCCGGTCTAATACTTCACCGTCATAAACGGTTGTAATTTGTACTGGCATTTTTTAGTGTATTAAATGGTTATTTTTTACTTTTTTGTTTTTTCTCCCTCTTTTTGGGAGCGTAGAATTTCGGAATACGCTCTTTCTTTTGTTCCCCCGGCTGCGCTCTTAAAGCGGCAATTTCCGCTTTTGCCTGTGCGAGTTGTCCGGTACCCGTTTTTATCTGTTCTCTCAAATAGGCAATCTCCTCTTTTGCCCGTACAAGTTGCTCCTCTGCGGTTGGAACCTTGCTGTTTGTTTCGTTAGCCATCTTACTTTCCCTCCCTGATTTCGTTCATTCTTTTGTTCCACACATCGCTTTTGCCCTGTTCGCCAAGTTTTCCCGCGATACGCTCAACACCTGGCAATTTGTTGATGATTTTTTCAACCCCCTCAAAATTCTGTTTGGCGAGGTTGGTGTATGTTTCACGCTCGTCCTCACCAAATTTCTTGTCGGCGATTGCCTGATTGATAAGGCTGGTTACTTTTGCCGCCTTGAACGCCTGCAGCTCATTTTTCAATCCTTCAATCTCCGTGTTTTTTGCCTGCAACGATGCGCTCAAAGTTGCTTTCTCGCTTACGAGGTTTTGAATTTGGTTTACCACCTCGTTTTCGTCCCTGTCCTGCGGTAAGCCAAGCGCAAGGGCGTAAATGTTTCTGTCTGCCATTTTTTTATTATTGAAATAGTTAATAATTTGATTGTTATAGAAGTTGTACACATCCCGCTTGTTGGTCAATACGGATAAATCCGCCTCTTTTATCTTTTTTCCGTTTGCGATAATCCCGTCCACAAGCCCGCGCTCTTTCGCCTGTTCGGCGCTCAGCCAGTGGTCGGTACCGTCCGTAAAAAATTCAGCCTTTACCACTTCCGGTTCTACGCCCATTCGCGCCGACATCATTTCGATAAGGCTGTTCTCGAACGTGTCTATCATATCGGCGTGCGCGCGCACTTCCGCACTGTTTCCATACACATAGCCCTGCACGCGGTGGTACATAAATTTGGCGTGTTTGGCAGCCAGCACCTTATGTTTGGGATTGGTAATCAGCATTGCCATCATAGAGGCGGCAATGCCGTCAATAATGAACGTAACCTCAATATCCGTGCGGTCTAAGTAGTTAAACAGGCTGTTGCCCTGCACGACCTCACCGCCGTCCGAGTTCACGTAGAAGGTATATTTGTTGACGCCACCTTTACGCAGTGCCTCGATTTCGGCGGTGAGCTTATTGGTATCAATATCTAACCCGCTCCCTATAATTCCATAGAGGTAAATTTCTGCGGTCGTTTTATCTATTTTATTGACGAGATTTTGCATCTGTTTTTTTGATTTTTGAGCAAATATAAAAGGCAAAAAGTATCCGGAAAAACGAAGTTGTAACTGTTATAATAACCTTTGTAACCAGTTACAACTTGGCTTTTTTACTACCGAAAAACCCAGCACTTTTGCTTTCGCAAAAGGCAAATTATCTATGGCAAAAAAGGAAGAAATGAATCAAAAGCGTGAACTTGCACGGATGTATTTTATGCAGGGCGAAACGCAAAAGTCGATAGCTGTTAAGGTTGGCGTATCGGAGGTAAGTATCAGCCGGTGGGTGACAGAGGGGCAATGGGAAACCAAGCGGGCAGGCGAACGCATCACGCGCTCGGAACTTGTCAATATGAACCTGCAAGCTATCGCCGACATTTTGAACGGTGTGCGAAATTCGGACAATCCGGCAACCGCATCACGCGGCGTGGCAGACGAAATAAGCAAACTTGCCGCCACCATTGAGAAGCTCGACAAAAAGGGCAATGTGGTAAACGAAATTGATTCCTTTATTTCTTTCAACAAGTGGCTGCAAAAACGGATTGCTTTTGACCGGGAACTTTCTCCGGATTTACTCAAAGCCATAAACAGATACCAGGATATTTACGTTGCCGAGCGCGTGAGTAAATAATTGTAGTGGCGGAACATTTTCCGCCCTGTAAATAACAAACGAAATGACACAGGCAGAGTTAAAAGAGGCAAAGGAAAGGTGGGCGAAGCACACACAACAGGTGCAATCGTTTACATTCGTTAAGGAGGAGAGCGCGAGCGACAAACTCAAGCGCATTGCCCGCCTGCGTCGTGATTATGCTGCTTTTGTTGAATACTACTTCCCGCATTGGACGACCGACAAAGTTACCGGTAAAAATATCCCTTCTGCCAAATTCCACGTGCAGGCTGCAAGCCATATCAGGAATAACAAACACGGAATTTCCGTATTCAAATGGGCGAGAGGACACGCCAAATCCACACATATTGACGTATTCATTCCGCTTTGGCTCAAATGTCAGGAAAAACGCGACATTAATGTGGTTGTCCTTGTCGGAAAAAGCGAGGAGAACGCAATTACCCTGCTCGGCGATATTCAAGCCGAATTGCAATACAACCAGCGGTATATATCCGACTTCGGCAGTCAATACAATGCGGGCAGCTGGGAAACAGGCAAATTTGTGACACTGGACGGCGTTGCCTTTTTTGCGCGTGGGCGCGGACAGTCGCCCCGCGGACTTCGCTACCGGGACCAGCGACCGGACTATATTATTATAGATGACCTGGACGATGACGAACTTTGCCTGTCCGAACAGCGTGTCAAAAAAATGACCGACTGGGTAAAAGAGGCGTTGTATGGTACCTTTGGCGCAGAGGGTGGTCGCTTTATTATGGTAGGCAACCTGATAGCCAAAAACAGCGTGCTTGCCAATATCTCAAAACTGGACGGCGTACACGTCAGTCAAGTGAATGTACGTGATAAAGACGGCAACCCTTCGTGGGCGGAATACTGGACGGAGGAACGCATACGAAGCCGCGAAGCTATGGGCTACCGCTCCTTTCAAAAGGAATATATGAACAACCCCATCACCGAGGGCGAAGTATTTACCGAAATGGTGTGGGGTAAATGTCCGCCTCTGTCAAAATTCCGCTTCCTTGTCTGTTACGGAGACCCAAGTCCAAGCAACAACAAAGCGGCGGCAAACAGTATGAAGTCTGCTTTTCTTATCGGAATGCTTGAGAATAAATTCTATGTTTTTGACGGTCGGCTGGACAGAGCGACAAATTCCGAGTTTGTCGACTGGTTTTACGATATCAACGCACAGGTACCGGAAAATGTGCAGGTGTATAACGTGATCGAGAACAATTCACTGCAAGACCCTTTTTACCAACAGGTTTTTATTCCGTTGTTTATGGAGCGTGGCAGGAAAGGTAAAACCATTAACATAGCGCCCGACACACGCAAGAAACCCGACAAATTCAGCCGCGTAGAGGGTAATCTCGAACCATTGAACACGCAGGGACGGCTAATTCTGAATGCCGAAAAAAAAGAAAATCCGCACTTCAAACGTCTGGAAGAACAGTTTTTACTGCTCACGCCGCAACTGAAAGTTCCTGCCGACGGACCCGACGACATAGAGGGCGGCGTGGAGTGGCTGAAACGGAAAATGGAAACAATCGTAGAGGGCGCCATGCGCCTTTCGGGTGGACGGCGAAATTCAAAACGCATTTAACCGCCTTTTTAAAGGCATTTAATTATATAAATATGGATAAGATAAAACTGGGAAACAAAGTAAGATGCCGGATAACAGGCATTACGGGTATTGCAACTGCAAAGTGCGAGTACATTAACGGGTGTGTTCAATATGGGGTAACTCCAGTAAGCGCGGACGGAAAATATCCCGACACGCATTACATTGACAAAAAGCAACTTGAATACCTCGAAGAAGGTGTTTTGCTGGATGCCGAAGATACCGGAGGAGTAATGATTAACGCGCCAAAGGTGTAAAACACAGAAAAAATTAAAATTTTTTAAAAGCAAACAGATATAAAAACAACAGTCAATGAGCTAAAGTCAAGCAGGGTAACAAGCCAGGCAGCCTGCAACTATGATAGCCGGAACCGCCAATCGGGCATTAATTATTCTGCGCAGGCGCACAAGCGACAAACCGAAAGGAAATGAAATTATGTATTTAAGTATTGATGACTTAAAAAAAGGAATACGCGGTGAGGTGCTAAACGTTGTTATCCGCGAAGAGGAGAACGCTCTGCAGGCTATCGCAGAGGCGCAGGCAGAGGTAGAGAGCTATTTGTCGGCACGGTACGACATCGCCACTGAGTTGGCAAAACAGCCGAATGATACGAGCCGCGTTACTATGGTTATAAAAATCGTGCGCGACATTGCTCTTTACAATTGCCATAACATTTCCGCTCCAGTTAATCTTCCTGAAAACAGGGTAAAGGCTTATGACGATGCAATTAAGTTTCTACGTGAATGTCAGGCGGAAAAGGCGAGCATACCAGGGCTTAACCGCTTGCGAACCGGCGAGGACGGAACGGTATCAAGCAACTACGTCTATTATTCGAGTAGCAACCCCAAACGTAATCACCGTTATTAAATGGAGAATGGAGGGTTGAGAATGGAGAGTTACGGCTTATTCTCAATTCTCCGCTCTCATTCTCAATTTTTAAATTATGGCAAAGAAACAGCAGCAACCGCAAGGCGGAATTGTAACCCTTGTAAAGGAAGTACCGGCATCGCATGCAATCAAGACGATAGACTTATGGAAACAGGCGATAAAGTCGTTTGATAACAAACAAAATCCGGTAAGAGTAAAACTGTATGACCTTTACGAAGATATACTGCTTGACGGGCAGGTGGAAGCCACGTGGGGAAAACGGCGCGACAATATTCTGAACCGCCGCCTGACATTCGTCAAAGACGGCGCAGAAGATGAGCAGATAACCAAACTGCTCAACTCGCCCGATATGCGTAATTTGTTGGAAGAGCTGCACAATACTGTTGGTTTCGGTTATACGCTTATTCAGGTAAACCGGATATGGTTTGACCAGGATGAGGAGTATTACCGGATAGGCTATGACCTGATCCCTCGTGCCAACGTACACCCCGAACCCGATTTTGAGTGTGTAAGCATTGATCCGAACAGGGTTACGCCCGATTTTTTGTACAAGAACCCGCCACTTGGCAACTATATGATTTGGGCGGGAAAGCCAAAAGATAAGGGCTTGTTTGTCAAGGTTGCACCTTATGTTATATATAAGCGTGGTGCGATGGGCGACTGGTCGCAGTTTTCCGAAATGTTCGGTATGCCGTTCCGCGAGGCGATTTATGAGGCGTTTGATGATGACACGCGGCAGAAGCTGGAGCAAATGCTCAACGACTGGGCGGCAGGAATGAGTCTGGTTCACCCCAAAAGCGTGGAGATAAAACTCAACGAAACGAACGGCAGTTCGCAATCATCCGAAGTCTATGACCGCTTTATTCAGGTGTGTGATGCCGCCATTTCCAAAACCGTTCTCGGAAATACGCTAACCACCGAACAGGGAGAAAACGGCGCACGTTCGCTGGGTGATGTGCACCAGGAAGCAGAGGGTGATAAAAAACTGTCGGACGAGCAGTTTGTGCTGTCAATTCTCAATACGCAGTTCCGGGGGATTCTCAAACGGTTCGGATTCAACATTACCGGAGGCGGAATATGGTACGAAACGCCTCCTAAGGATTGGGAAGCTCTGTTAAAGAAATGGAATGTCATAAGTGGCATTTCAGAAAAAGTACCGGTAGATGACGATTATATTTATGAAGAGTTTGATATTCCCAAACCTGAAAATTACGAGGAGCGAAAAGAAGAGATGCGACTCGAAAGGCTGGCAAACTTGATGCCGTTTGGCGCAGGAGCCTCACCGATGGAGGAGCAACCCGCTTCAAAATCGCAGGCGAAAAATCATTTTTTCAGTCGTGTCCGGAATTTTTTCGGCTTGGGGCGGACGGCGGAACGCCCAGAACAAGCGATTTAGACAGTGTTTATTTTAACCGGAATTCTGCCGATTTTTTACGGGCATTGCGAACGTTCCCGATTCTCTACAACCTGACGCAGCGGAAACTTGAAAAACAGGTTATTGATGACTTGCTGAACAGTGAAGTTTCCATACACAAGGAGCTGTATAAGGCATACGCCGGAAACCTGCACAAAGGCATCGGCGAAGTATTGAATGAGGATAAATACATTGACCTGCTTGGAAAACTGAAAGAGAACATAAGCCGTTTTTCCGCTTATAAAGCCTATCGCGCCACACGGCAGATTGAAGATTGCAGGAAAGACGAAAACGGAAAAGTCCGTTCCGAGGAGGAGTACCGCAAACAGGCAAAGGCTGTGTTTAATGCCTTTGACCGTTACCAGGTGGCGGAATACAACACCGCTGTTGCCCGGAGCCGAACCGCTAAACAGTGGACGGACTTTAACAGAGACGCCGTAAACCGTGAGTTATACCCGAACCTCAAATGGCTGCCTTCGCGCTCTGCCGACCCGCGAGAGGAACACCGGAAGTTTTACGGACTGGTACTGCCTAAAAGCCACCCGTTTTGGAACACGAACCAGCCCGGCAACTTGTGGAACTGCAAGTGTGACTGGGAGGAAACGGATGAACAAGCATTTACCGGTAACGTTCCCGAAGGCAAACCGGCGAGAGGGCTGGAAGGTAATCCGGGCATAACGGGTGAGGTTTTTACCGAAAAAGCGGCGTATTTCCAGGTAAGCAATCGGGAAAGGGATGTTATAGAACGCTTCATTATAGAGCAAGAGGACAATGCAAAAATCAACGGCGAAATCAAAACGGCAAAAGATGTTGTAAGGTTATTCAAAGAGAATAAACTGGACGAAAAATGGTTCGAGCGAGGGTTTAAGTCTATCGGCTTGGAAAAAAATGCAAATAATAACGGTTCTACCGATATGAACGGAAATATATGGCTGCGCAAAGAAATCCACGACGATACAATATCCGCGATAAGCAAACTGCAAAAGGGCGAACAAATAACAAGAGACGAGGCGAAGCACGCTGCAACATTCTGGCACGAAATTACGCACAACGGAAATAAATTTGGAAATATGCGGCTGACAATGCTGCAAGTCCGGTATATGGAATTAGCCAACGAATTTGTAGCACGTAACACGCTCGGCGATTTTTACAAAGCGTTTGGCTCTAAAATCCAGCACGATGAGTTTGTAACGTACAGAGATAACACCGGATACAATACAATGGTATGTAATTATCAAAAAATAATTGAAAAAACGGGGTTAAATAAAGATAGCGTAATTGAGAAGGTGAAAAAAAGTTTGTTTAATGAAAAATATACAGACCAAAAACAGGGATTGGCAGATGCGCTCAGCGGTGCGGTAAAGGCGGACGGAAAAACGAAATTGAAAAAGTCGGAAATAAATTCGCTTTTAGGCAAAGCAAGAGTTGGAGAAATAAACGCTTTTGAAAAGGAACTAAACAGGAAATTAGGCTTCGAATAGTTATTCGTCAAAAAAGTCGGATAATCTTTCTCCAAATTCTTTTTCAAGCGCCAAAATCAAATCTTTATTCTCGGTATCAACAGCATAATCGTAGATGTCGCCCATACGAGCTGATAAAACAGCATTGGAAATATACCATTCTTTTTCGGAAATGTCAATATCGTACCTTTCCAACACTTTAGAGTCATTGGTAAAGTCAAAAAGGGACATATTTCTTATATTTTCATACATAACAAACTGAATTTGACAACAAAAGTACGAATTAAAATTCAATAACCAATAAAAGCCAGCAGAATTATGACCCCCGAACAATTTCAACAACATTTAAAAAGCCTTGAAACAGAATTTAAAGAGCTTTACGCCAAGGTTGCGCCGCGAGCAGCCGGAGTAGTAGCCGTGCGCCTGTTCAAAGAAAATTTTCAGCAGGAGGGATTTTTCGGCGAGCGCTGGCAGGAAGTCAAACGTCGGCAAGACAGTCGGAACTTCAAAACCATAAAGCGCGGAAAAAACAAAGGAGAAGTACGGGCAGCCAATGCCTGGGGGCGACGCAGAATCCTGACCGGCGCAACGGGCGATTTGGGACGAAGTATTGAATACAAGCTACAAAGCAACGGAACGGTGCTGATTTTTACCGATCCTTCAATTTTTGGAAGCCGCGAACCTTACGGGCGGGTACATAACGAAGGTTTGCGCGCCGGGCGCGGAAGCGGTTTTACAATGCCTAAACGCCAGTTTATCGGCAACCATCCAACACTCCGAAAAGCCATCGCCGAAGAGATAGAACGAAAATTACAGGAAATTACAAACAGGTAGGGGCGAAATATTTTCACCCCCATAAAACAATCAACCAGTATGCGTAAACAGCTTTATTTAGACATCAAAAACCGCCTGAAAACCGTTAAAAACGAGCAGGACGAGCAATTATTTCAGCATTTTGACCTGTGGAACAGGCAGGTAGAATTTATCGAACAGGAAACGCCTTTTGCCTGTCCGGCAGTGTTCGTGGAATTTGCGCCAATGGCGTGGAAAACACGAGGAAACCGCGTGCAGGACTGCGACCTTACCGTGCGCCTGCACATCGTTACGGAATGGTTTGCCGGGACCGCCGACTATTCGCCTACGGAACAGCAGGCGTTGGATTTTCTCGACATCATCGACAAGGCGGTAGCTCAGCTGCAGGGTTTCTCTGCGGAATATATGAACACCTGGATGCGCGTCCAAAGTATCACCAACCACGACCACGAGCGGTATGTGGATAATGTGGAGGAATATGTTTGTAATCTTCGCGACCTTTCTGCCGTGCGGCAGTATATGCCGGTTACGCCGGATTTAGTTATAAACAAAAATCCCGCCGGATGACTGGCGGGATTTCTGTTTACTTTCGGCTTAATATTATGTCTGCTTTATCTCCTTGCAGCACAAATCCATCAGCAGTATCTTTTACGGTATAAATAAATTTTTGCTCTACTCTTTTATCAATTGTCAATGTGTCTTTTTTTATATTCCAGGCAAATTTTGTAGCGTTTTTTATGTTTCCCGAAGTATTTATAAAGGTAACGCTGTCCGTATCAAAATCATACTCCTGTCTAACTAAATGAAGTCCTATTATTTGCGTTGGGGTTAGCCCCGCGCTGTCTTTTATTACTACACTGACATCATATTTCCCGACAATATTTTTTTCTGTATATGCCTTTTGTTTTGTACAGGAGAAAAATAAAGCTGTAAAAATGAATAGTAATACCGTTTTGCTCATAATCGTTTAAAGTTAAAATTTCCGACAAAAATAGAAAAATAACTGTCAAAACAAACTAAACTGCAACTCTTTTACCTCATTTTCTTTCTGTTTTTTCTCCCTTAGTTTTTTCAACTCCAATTTTGCGGGATAGGATAAATATTTATTAAAACAGTCATACGAGATGCGGTACTGCGGATAAATAATATTCTCGTAAGTCCACTTTTGCGAGCTTCCGTTTTCCTTTTTATTCTTATTTACAACATCCTGAATATCCGCCATTCGTTGCAGTAAGTTTTCTCTGTTGTATGCCATTTCTTTATTAATTATCAGTGTTCAAACTCTTTTCCGCATTTGGGGCAAATTCCCGCTTCGCATCTTAAACAATATTCCGTGCCGCACTTGGGGCAGGTTCGGTATATACAGTGGTTCATATTTATTCGCAAATAGTTTGTTGTTTATGCGTGTGCCGAGTTTTGCCTGCCCCCGTGGTGTATTCACTCTCAACATTTCCTGTTTTGGATGTAAAATATACTCTACGACCGTCATAAAAACGATACACTTTTATTCCGTCTACTTCAAAAAGTAATTCTACTTTATAATCTTTTACATTGTTTTCAATATCGACTTTTGTTCCGGTAACGGGTGATTCACACCCAAACAATATAACCGCAAAAGCGGCAATGATTAGTTTTCTCATCTTCCTTTTTTCTTATTTTTAAATACTGTTTAAACGTCCTAAAATTTCTGCAATCTCCTGTTTATCCGCCTGTGGTTCCTGTGTCTGTCTGACCGTTCTCACCGTCCACCGTTTTTGTTTCTTAGCGTCGTACATCTTCCAGTCAAACTGTTCGATAATTTGGATAAGCTCATCCATTGTCTTGACATTGCCGCTAAGGCAGTGGTAATTCCCATAATAATCCCTTACGCAGGCGAGAACCATTCCGGCAGGCTTCCAGTAGGTCATCCGCAAGTGCGCTCCGTTGGGGTATTCGTACACGCCGTAAATAACATCGGCGTCTTCCCAGCATCCAAGATATTTCGCTTTTGGCGGAAGGGTTATTTTAGAGGTCAGGAATTGCTCTTTTGTAATTCCGGCATTTTTTTTACTCATTCGGAATATTCTGCCTGGTGAGTATATTTCCGAGTTTAATCACATAATCTAACGCTTCAACTTCTATGGAATCAGATGTAGAATAGGTGACGGTATAATTTCTTTCAGCAAGGTGATAACCTTTATACTCAACAAGAACGCTCGGCTTATCCAACCCGTAACCGTTAATGAACCGGACATAATCATATTTCTTTCCAACGAGCCTTGATTCAATCCATTTGGAGTATTTTCTGTATTCTTCTTTCTTTTCGCCCGAACATATCAGCTCGAACCATTTCTTATGTACCGTCAATATCAGCGTTTTTTTCCAGCCATTTAACCGGTAAACCTCTTTTCGTGCCTCCTCTTTGGTTCGGAACTCCGATATTTTGGTTCCGCTTTCGTTGTACACGTTCCACCAAGTAAAACGTGGCAGGTAATAATATTTTCCTTTCATATTGGGCTATAAATTAAATTTTTTGTTCCCTTTTAATTCTTTTGCCATTCTTAGAAGTTCTTCATTTAAAGCCTTCTCGACCGCAGGATTTCTTTTTAAACCACATTCGACGCACATTATGCCAGATGGATAATTAAAATATCCAGCCGCGGGTATAATTTCAATTCCACATTTTGTACAATAAAATTTCATTGGGGATTTATAATTTTATTTAGTTGTTAATATCATACAAAACACATCTAAACAGATATTCGACTATAACAGGCATAACTGCGTTTCCAAAGGCGTGTATTTCGCGTCCGAAATTGTGAACGACATCACCTCTCTGTATAGTTCTAATATCTCTATATCCGTTAGCCCTGCTGCCTGCGACACGTAGAAAAGTGTCTGTTGGTGTCCACGCGCGAAATAAGCTAAAAGTTTCCGGTGGTCTGAAAACCATCTCCCGGCATCTGATGCTACGGGGGTAGGCAATAATAAAGATGCGTTCACGCCTTTGCGGGAAACCAAAGTCGACACCCTGTAAACATTGCCATTCCGCATCATACCCGATTTCGGATAAGTCGGATAACACCTTTTCGAGTCCTCTTTTTGTAAGCACGGAGCTATTCTCAATAAGCACGTACTTGGGCTGTGTGAGAGCAATAATTCGTTTACCTTCTCCCCAAAGACTGCTTTTAGTTCCGTAAATTCCCGCCGGGCTATTCCAATTACTGACGCTAATATCTTGACACGGGAATGATATTGAAAGAACATCGACTGTGTCCTCCGGAAAACAAGTCCTGACATCTGCCCATTGTTTGGCGTTTGGAGATATGCGCCTAAGTTTGCTTTTTCGTAACCATTCATTCTGTTCGCAGTTAAATTTGTTTTCAAATCCAAGTTCTTGCGCCACTATATCCCAGGTGCCGCGTCCGGAGAAAAGAGAGCCGTGTGTCATATTAACATATTATTACCTCTGTGTAATCTCTATCGAATCCTGTATCATCAAACCAAGTTTGTGATGTTGTAGATTCAAATTCTTTACATTTTGTCAATAGTCCATTATCATTAACCTCATCCCAATCCTCAACAAAAACAACCTTAGCATCCTTCGGGTATTTTTTTAATTCCTTAATCAATTCCGATACAGTCATAATTATTATTTTTATTTCCGGTTAATCTTAAAAATCTTACTAAAATCCTGGTTCAGACAAAATAAAGCCGGGCTTCACAGCAGGACTTTACGAAATACTCACTTAAAAACTGTGATATGGTTTATTTCCAACTTTTGTATAACACATATCCAATGAACCATATAAATAATACAGCCAAGATAATACACAGTGGCAGCCACAACGGAGAAGTAACCCACAACCAAGACCAATTTGCCACAATTCCTATTCCTGCAAGTTTCATCACGAGAAACACTACAAATACAATACCCGGCAATCCAATGCCGCTTTTTACATTTACTTTACTCATAAATTTTAATTTTTAATACTTGTTATTCAATTAAATTTCCTCCTTTTTCAACTCAATAAAGAAAGTCTCATCCTGCGCCACGGAGATGCCCACTTTGGGGAACAGCGCCGACACCTCCTCATCCTCGCGATCGGCAAGCAGCTTGTCTTTTGCCGGCTCTTCGGTTGTACGGATGTAGGACGGGAGAAACTCTTTGAGCAGGTTCGTAACCGCCCCCCACGTGAAGCCTTTCTTTAGTTTTAGCTTGGGTGTTCCGGTACGGAAACCGAAGGTGCCGTGCGCGCCGTCAACGCTTTTTTTCTTGCCGAATATTTCGGGGTTTTCCTGCGCGTAGGTTTGCATTATCTCAAAGCAGGATTTTTTTCTTCTGTCAGTTCCGTAATCTTTTCCGCCTGCTTTTCGCGAATTTCCGACACTTGCAAATCAATTTGCGCGTTGATTTTTGCCAACCGCGCATCCGCCACGGCATAACGCCCGAAGGCAGTTTCCATTTCCTGTTGTGTAATTCCGGACACAACTACCTTTTTTTCTCTTTTTGTTGCCATTGTTTTTATGGTTATTGTTTTTGTTGTAATTCAAAATACCGGTTGAAATTAATTTTGTTGTAGTAGTGCCAGTCTCCGTTATTATCCTTGATTTTGTAGTCGTTACCGTGAGGCTGGATTTCGTATAAACTGCCCTTGTCATACCAGCTTTCGCGGTTGGGCGCAAGGACGGTTTCGGTGCATAGTGCTTTCATTGCTTTTTAATTAATACGGTAAAACATCTACAATATTCAGTTCTCTGACAGACGTTACAAAATTTTCCGAAAGTGTATTTTTGCACACTTTCTCTTTAAAGTTAATCACTGCATTTTCAAGATTTTCGGAGCGTACAATAAATTGTTCTGTAATTTTTCTGATTGCCTTTGTATCGTCATTTTCGACCAAAAATTTGAGTTTTACAACAAAATATTTGTCTCCATCAAAGAAAAGCACATCGGAAATATTTATTTTATTGATACTTTCGATACTGACAAGGTTTAGACCGGTTAATTGTGCCATATAATCACTATTTATATCGGCATTTTCCGCCTTTACGACGTAGTTTTCTACTATTCGTTTCAAATTCTGGAACTCAATCTCTTTTTCATAAGAGATTTTTACGCTGTAATAATTCATATTTATTAATTTTTAATTGGTTATTAATTGGTTGAGAGTATCTCCATTGCCATTTCCTCTATCGCTACCATATCTTTTTTTGACTTTTTAAACCCTTCATAAAGGCTTATTAAACGATTTTTAGGGATTTTGTTGAAATTCTTATAACCGGTCTTGCGGCAGCATATTGCTTTGACATAATCGGCGTTTCCCTCGTTCGGATCGTCCATTATTTTAAGCCAGGCGTAGGCGGCACCAAATACTCTTTTCCGGTAAATATCAAGCGGGTTCCCGGAGTGTTGCTCGGTGTCGCCACCTTCGAGCTTGACGATAATGTCAACCAGTTGGGCGAGGGTTAAGTCCTTGCTGCTTTCTACACCGTAACCGGCGAGCATTGCCATTTTTGCCTCGTTGTTCACGCCTTGCCGGCAGAGCAGGGTGTGGTACTTTTTGAGGAGTTTTGTTTTGCGGGGGTCAGTGGTGGATGATGTCATAATTTTTAATTTTTTAATTTTCAATATGATAAATTACTCCTCTTTCTTTCCAGATGGAAAAATATGCGTCTTTTTCTCCGAATGTACGACCTTTTGAAAAGGCGCGGTATCCCTCAACCCATACTTTGAGCGCGGAATCTTGCTGTATCTTTTTGGCAGGCGATTTTTCGGGCTGTCCCTTTTCGTCCACGTGGCTGATGTAAATAAATAGGCGCTCTGGAAACTTTCTGTGCATTTCGCGTATTTCCGATAGCTTTACGCCATAGTCATCAATCCATCGTTGCAGTGTGTCAATTATAATAATATTTGATGATTTTCGTTTTTCTAACCATTTGCCAAGTTCCTCGATCGTATCTCCTTCAAGAATTTTTATGCGGCTGCCTGTTTTTCTCCAACCGGCAGCAATTGCCGCTTTTTGCATCGTGGCGGCGGTTGCCTCTTCGACCGAGAAATAGGCTACGCTCTTTTTTTTCTCCTCGTCAAAGTATTTTGCTAACTGCTGGGCGAAGGTTGATTTTCCATTTGCCGAGTGTCCGCTGATGAACCAGCAGCCGACCGCTTCGGGATTTCCGAATGCGAAGCGAAATTCGCCGGTAAAGTCAATGTATTTGTATTTTTTTCGCATTAAGTTTGCGACCGAGTGTGCTCTTATTGCCATTTTAAAAACCTGTTTAATTAGTTATTATTTGGTAGTTAATCTTCTCTTGTCATCCGGTACATTTCGCGGAATAACTTTTCGGTCAACGGTTCGCCAAGTTTATCAGCTTCGCGCAGTGCCGGTTCCAAATAATCGTTCAATTCTCCATAGTTGTTGCTAATGTTCACCAGCAGTTCCCAAAGGTTGTTATCTGAAACCAATTCGCGGAAGTGGGCAAAGTCCCTTTCTTTTTCGATTGCGTGTAATATCCGGCGGCCGGCTTTAAACCGGCGGCAAAACTGAGGCATACCGTCAATGTTCTTTTCGTCCAACTTGTCTAAATTTTCTGTCAACTGGTCGGTTCCTATCAGCACGATGGCGCAGTGATCTTTGACGGCATCGTAAAGTGCTTTGAGCATTTTAAGGGCCGGAAGGCGCAGATTCTCCGCCTCGTCCAATATCAAAATCGGGTATTTTCCTCTCAGTCTTGCATCTTTCAGTCTTTGCGAAACCTTTTTTAACCGCGTGATGCGTCCGCCTTTTGATACTACGTTTAGTTTTTCGCACCACTCGTTGATGATGTCGTTAACGGTGTGCATATCACTAACGGTAATACGGTAAGAACTATCGGCATATCTTGGCTTTGCCATAAACTGGTCGATAGTGTAAGTTTTTCCGCAACCTGTTTGCCCGATAATGACGCGCCTACCGCCGTTTTTCTTCGCATCAAGCAACTCTACTTCCAACCGTTCGCTTTGTTTTGTTTCAGCGTTTATCCAGTAATTTTCTTCAATGATGAATCCGATTGTTTTGGCTACTTTTTTGAAGTGAATTTCACCGATTCCATTTTTTAAACCGGCTTTTAAGTCGCCGTTCAGCATTGGCGAAACATAGCGTTCGTTTACGCCCGATGCTTCTACAAGCCAATTGTTGGACAGGCTGTTTTCGGCAAGGTAATCTTTTGCCGCCAGTGCAATCTGCTGTTTAATTTCTATTGTCATCATATTATTAGTGTATTAAAATTCAAGTAATTCGCGTTTTCTTTTTAAGTAATTATCCTCCCTGCGCTCTTTGATTTCGCACTCCATTTCGTAATCCTTTTGCGCCTGCTGTTGTGTTTTTCTGTCGTAAATATCTTTTCCCTCTTCCACCTCCGCACGGTCAATCATTGATTGGTCTTTGAGGTATTGACCGATATCGGTTTTGCGGTGTTTTCCGGTAGTTACACCCTTGATGACGGATGGAGCAAGCCCGTGCTGTTCGGGGTGTAATCCGTATTTTTCGAGTAAATCGGAGGCGCGAACTGCATTGTCAATGCGCTGCTCCTTGCTTGCCTGTTGCGCGTGGCGGATAATTGATACATCGACCTCGTCCTGGTCTTGAAGTGCACGGTGCACTTTCAGGTATGGCTTGGCAATTGCCACAAAACGCATGTTATCGCCGCTTTTTTCGTATAGCGAAATAACCGAAAGGTCGTCCGGACAGTAACGGCGGTAGAACTTGCGACCAATGTTCCGGCGGTTGAAGTCGTAATCAGGTTGACCATCCGCCGTAAGTACCTCGAAAGGGTGTTTTTTGCCTTTGATTTCCAGTTCAATTCCCGATGCAAGGTATTGGCGCGTGTCGGGCGTGGTGATGCCAAACATGTCTATCATATCAATGATACCTACTTTTTGCGCCTTTTCGTTGATGCTGTTTCGGTACATTTCGATGCGTGGAATGCCGGTGGCGAAGTGCGGAGCGTTGTTCCACTCATTGCGGCGTTGGGCGTATGCTTTTTTAATTCCTTCGAGCGTTGGGAGATTCTTTTTATTGGCGAGAATTTTCTCCATATTTACACCACTCTCTTTTTTCTTTGCCGTAATGTTTTGACCGGTAAAAAACCAATCTTGATGCAGGTAATCCTTTTGAAAACGATAGAAAATATTTTCTATCGTTTTTGATTTTCCGTTGTATGGAGCGGTTCGTATGGCGTGGCGAGCGATGCCGGCAAGGAATCCGCCGTTGTCAAGTTTGCCGTGTCCGCCCTGGTTGTCGAAACGTATTTCGTAGGGTTTTTGACCTGATGTTTGAATTGCCATTTTGTAGGATGCGTATTGCGCCTCGTAATCTTCTGCCTTGCTGATGCAGTAACCGAGCAGGCTCTCGCTATACACATCGACCACCTCATAGACATTGCAGGTTTTCATTTCGCCTTTGGCGTCCCGGTAGTAGTAGTTGAGCTTGGTTCCGTCCGAATACCACAGTGCATCGCGAACGGTAGGAAGTACTGTGCGGTTTTGGCGTGTAAATTTCTCCTTGTACGACAGTTCGCCATAACGCTCGGCGTGCCATTTCTCCTCAATGTCCGGGCGGAACAGGTAGGCGCGTATTGCGTTGGAGGATTTAATGAATTTCCAATTTTTAGGGTCGTTTCGCTCGTATGCCTCCTCGTTGTAACGGGCGTGTAACTGCTCAATGGTGCAGCGGTTGAACATTGACATCCATTGTGCAACTAACCATTCGCCTACCTCCTTGGTTATCTTGACCGTGTTTTTATTTTGGAAGTTTCCGTGAATGAGTGAGCCGTATCCCTCTTTGATGTATCGGTCGTATTTATCTTTCAAGCGGCGCGGTTCTTGGGGAAGGTTATGCTTGATGCCTTTTTCGGAAATGAAACGACCGGATACTTTCGCGGCTATTCGCCAAAAGTCGCTTGATTTGATTTGGTTGCCTTGTTTTGATCTGCGTTCACGCGATGATGTTTCCAAAGCCGCGCGTATGGCGTTCAGTACCGATGCATTGTAAGTGTACAACAGTTGCGTTTCGGGTGTTAGTTTTTTGTCGTTCAAACCTTCGCCGTACTCAACGATGTGTTCGGCGAAAAAGACTGCCGCTTTTTCATCGTGGCGGTATTTATCAAAAAAAAGGTTGGAATCTCCACGCTCTTCGGGTTTGCCATTTTTTGCAATCCAAAGGGAATAGTATTTTTCGTCTAACTGGTCTAAGGCATATAGGGCGGGCTTGCCGAAACACGCGCTACCGAGTAGATTGGTGAGTTTTTTACGATAAATCCACGCTGCAAAGTTTGCTTGTGAAATTATTCCGTTCGGATTTTCATCCGAAAGAACCAGCTCTGCTCCGGTAACACACCATTTATTGTTGTAAAATGTCATATTGTCTTTGTTTTTTTGTTCCCGCCGGTGGCTCGAACACCGGGGCTTGCCTGTCGGGAAATAATACTTATATTTGTGTGTCTAATTCAAATTTTAAGTATTATGGTAG
>QMCD01000350.1_pt1 | contig 33975 bp, 18 predicted proteins | sample 1821841 | NCBI WGS metagenome assembly QMCD01 (sample SAMN01991225, study PRJNA193472) | Termite gut metagenome, whole genome shotgun sequencing project. | isolation source: worker | host: Macrotermes natalensis
CAAGAATTATCTTCGCTCTTGCCTCAGGGTGTCACGGTCACTATCATGAATGAGAAAAAGGATCCCAACCTGGTGGGCTCGGCCATTGCGGTGCTGGCGTAGTCAGTAAGTTCTATTCGCCTTGCGAAAGTCAACAGCTTTTTGGCTGATGTCCTCTACACTTTGAAACAGCAATTATCCAAATATAGGCGATAGTTCATTTCGTTTAGAATTATCTACGCTGCAAAGGTACAATTTTTTTCGACAGGTACAAATAACCGTGACGGCACATTAACCACTAATCATTAACCGTTAAAAGAAGTCGTCATTCTTTACCGGTTTAGCTTCCACTTCGTCGTCGGCGCCGGTGCAGTGGAGGTTAACATTGAAGTTGGCCGGTGCTTCAAAGCGGTCGGTGGTGTTGATGTTCAGCGTAGGGTCGGCCAGCACTTTTTCCATGAATAGTCCCCATATCGGCAGGGCCATGTTCGCGCCGCCGCCTTGCGCCAGGTATTTGAAATGCACACTGCGGTCTTCGGCGCCCACCCACACGCCGGCCGCTAATTTGGGTACAAAGCCCATGAACCAGCCGTCCGATTGGTTATTGGTAGTGCCTGTTTTGCCCGCCAGTTCCCCTTCGGGAATGTAACGGCTGCGCAGGCGATAGGCAGTGCCTTCGTTCACTACGCCTTGCAGCAGGTTCACCATGAGAAATGCGGCCCGCTCGCTAATGGCTTCCTGTCTGCGCGGACTGAAAGTGGACAACAAGTTGCCGCTCTTGTCTTCTATGCGCGTAACGTACAACGGCTCGGTGTGCACGCCTTTATTTCCGTAGGTGCCATAGGCACCCACCATTTCCGTCAGGTAAAGGTCGGCCGGCCCCAGGCACAGCGACACCACCGGGTCGAGGTAACTTTTGATGCCCAGCTTATGGCACATATTCACCATAGCATTAGGTCCGAACTGTTTCATCAGGTAGGCCGAAATGTTATTGCTGCTCTTGGTCAATCCCCACTTGAGCGTCACCATTTTTCCTATCCAGTCGGCACGGTCGGTGCTGGCGGGTGTCCACGACGTGTCGCGCAAAATGAATGTTTGCGACACATTCAGCACCTTGTCGCAGGGTGTGAAGCCCTCCTGCATGGCTAAGGTATAAAGGAAAGGCTTGATGGTGGAACCTACCTGCCGGCGCCCCTGACTGGCGTTGTCGTATTTGAAGTAACGGTAGTTAGGCCCGCCCACATAGGCGCGCACCTCTCCGGTTTGCACATCCATAGCCATGAAAGCGGCGCGGAGCATCGACTTATAATAACGGATAGAATCCAGCGGAGTCATCATGGTGTCCACCTGTCCTTTATTCCACGAAAATACCGTCATTTTCGCCTTGGTGCGGAATGCCTTGTCAATGGCTTCGGGCGTGGCGCCGGCCAGTTTCATAATGCGGTAACGGTCGCTCCAGCGCTTGGCCTGTTCCATAATGCCGTCTACCTGTTCAATCGTAATGTCGTCCGAAAAAGGCGGATGTTTGTGGCTGCGCACTTCGGCACTGAAAATGGGTTGTAAATCCTGCTTTAAATGCTGAATTACCGCCTGCTCGGCGTAATATTGCATCCTTGAATTCACGGTGCTGTAAATTTTCAGCCCGTCGCGATCGAGGTCATACCATGTGCCGTCGGGCTTGGGGTTTTTACGGATCCAGCCATACAGCGGATTTTCTTCCCATTCTTTTTTGTCGATAGCATAATCGTGTGGACGGTTACGATAGTTTTCCTTTTGCGGCTCGGCGGCGCTCATTATCTTGCGCAGCATTTCACGGAAATAAGGCGCCGGCCCGGCGTTCTGATCCTGCTGCATAAAATTCAACACAATAGGCTGTGACGAGAGGGTGTCGCAATAACGTTGTTCAATAAAACCATATTTGCTTAGTTGCGACAACACGTGATTGCGCCGCTGAATAGCACGCTCGGGATTGCGTACGGGACTGTAGCGCGACGGGGCGTTAATCACGCCCACCAGCAGCGCCGCTTCGTTAATGGTGAGTTGCGAGGGTAATTTTCCGAAAAAAGTAGCCGCTGCCGAACGAATGCCGTAGGCGTTGCTCCCGAAAGCCACGGTATTGAAATACATGGCAATAATTTCTTCTTTCGTATAATTGCGTTCCAGCTTCACCGCCGTAATCCATTCTTTCAGTTTGACCGTGATAATTTTCGGCGCCGAAGAAATATCCCTGCGCAATCCGGTGTCGCGCGGAAAAAGATTTTTAGCCAGCTGCTGCGAGATCGTGCTGCCGCCGCCCGACCGGCTTTGTCCGCCGAGAATGGTTTTCACCACTACACGCCCCAAGCTGCGGAAATCTATGCCCGAATGTTGATGAAAACGCACGTCTTCCGTGGCAATCAGCGCATACACCAAATTGGGCGACAGCTCGTCATACGTCACATTAGAGCGGTTTTCGATATGAAAAGTGCCGAGCAGCACGCCGTCTTCCGAAATGACCTGGGTGGCCGTGTTGCTTTTCGGATTCTCCAATTCTTCAAAAGAGGGGATATTGCCCAAGATGCCGACGAGTAGCAATGCGAACACTAAAGCAATGATTGGCAGTGACATAACAACTCCAAACCACCAGTTGAAACGTTTACGGTTCTTAATTCCGGGAAGTTTAAATTCCATACGACTTTATAAATTAAAATGCAAAATTGTGCAAAAAATTTGGATTATACCTTATTTTATGACTTACTTTGTATTTTTTTAGTACAAAATTAATTTTGGTGATATGCAGGACAATTTGGTCATCGTGGAATCTCCGGCTAAGGCTAAGACAATTGAGAAGTTTTTAGGGAAAGACTTTTTGGTGAAATCCAGCTACGGTCATATCCGCGACTTGGTGAAAAAACAGTTAGGTATTGATATTAAAAATGACTTTGCGCCTGATTATCAGATTTCTAACGATAAGGTGAAGGTGGTGGATGAGCTGAAGAAGTTGGCCAAGAAATCAAAAACCGTATGGCTGGCATCCGATGAAGACCGTGAAGGAGAGGCCATTGCCTGGCACTTGCAGGAAGTACTGGATTTAGATCCTAAAAAGACAAAACGCATTGTTTTTCACGAAATTACAAAAAATGCTATCTTAGAAGCGGTGGACAATCCCCGCACGGTGGACATGAATTTGGTGAATGCCCAGCAGGCCCGCCGCGTGCTCGATCGACTGGTGGGTTTTGAAGTGTCGCCCATTCTTTGGAAAAAAGTAAAACCCTCCCTTTCCGCCGGCCGCGTGCAATCGGTGTCGGTGCGGCTCATCGTGGAACGTGAGCGTGAGGTCATGGCCTTTAACGCCACATCGGCCTTTCGTGTCAGCGCCTTGTTTGAACCTGCGGACAAAGGAGAGAAATTTAGCCTGAAAGCGGAACTCTCCGAACGTTTTGCTACGGAGAAGCAGGCGCAGGCCTTTTTAGAAAAATGTAAAACAGCCGCTTTTACCATACAATCCATTGAGAAAAAGCCGGCCAGAAAATCGCCCTCGGCGCCGTTCACTACCTCCACCTTACAGCAGGAGGCCTCGCGCCGCTTCGGGTTCTCGGTGGCGCAAACCATGAATGTGGCACAACGCCTCTACGAAGCGGGGTTGATTACCTACATGCGTACCGACTCTACCAACCTGTCGGACCTGGCCATTAACACCTCCCGCAAGGCCATTGAAAACCTTTTCGGCAAGCAATACAGCAAAACGCGCCAATATGCCACCAAGTCGAAAGGAGCGCAGGAAGCTCACGAAGCCATTCGTCCTGCCTACATGGAAAACGCCTCCATTGAAGGCACGGCGCAGGAAAAAAAACTATACGATTTAATCTGGAAGCGCACCATTGCTTCACAAATGGCCGATGCGCAACTGGAAAAAACAGTGGTGAATATCACCGTATCTACCGCGCAGCAAACCTTTCAGGCCACCGGTGAAGTGTTGCTCTTCGACGGTTTCCTGAAAGTGTATATGGAAACTTCCGACGATGAGGCCGACGACAAAACCGACAGTGGCTTGTTGCCCCCTTTGAAAGAAAAACAGGCCTTGGCAGCCAAGGAAATTACAGCGGTGGAACGCTTCTCGCAACGCCCGCCGCGCTACACCGAAGCCAGCCTCGTTAAAAAACTTGAAGAATTGGGCATTGGCCGTCCCTCAACCTATGCGCCTACCATTTCTACCATTATCAACCGCGGTTATGTGATGAAAGAAGACCGCCCCGGCACACTGCGCAGCTTCACCCAGCTGGTGCTGAAAAAAGGGGAGGTGAACAAACAGACGTTGACGGAAAACACCGGCGCCGAAAAATCTAAATTATTCCCCAGTGACATCGGTATTGTGGTGAACGACTTCCTGATGGAACATTTTCAAAACATCATGGACTATGGCTTTACCGCTAAGGTAGAAGAGGAGTTCGATGATATTGCCGAAGGAAAACTGACCTGGAATAAAATGTTGGCTAAGTTTTATAAGCCTTTCCACAAAGATGTGGAAGACACCCTTGAAGTATCGCGCCCGGCCAATGCCGAGCGGGTGCTGGGCGTTGACCCGAAAACCGGCAAACAGGTGTCGGTGCGCATCGGCCGTTTTGGCCCTATTGCCCAGTTAGGCGAGGCCGATGACGAGCGCAAGCAATTTGCCGGCTTGCAGAAAGGCCAGCTGATTGAATCTATCACGCTGGAAGAAGCCTTGAAACTCTTTGAACTGCCGCGTCCGGTGGGTGAATATGAGGGCGACGAAGTAGTAGCTGCCGTGGGACGTTTCGGCCCCTACATTCGTCACGGCAAGGCCTTTGTGTCCTTGAAAAAGGAAGACAGCCCTTACACGGTAACCATTGAACGCGCTATTGAATTGATAGAAGAGAAACGCCTGAAAGAGCGTAATAAATACATTAAGGTCTTTGAAGAAGAGGATATCCAGGTGCTCAATGGCCGCTTTGGGCCTTACATTGCTCATGCCGGTGCGAATTACCGTATTCCCAAAGGAACCGATCCTGCGGGATTGTCGCCGGAAGATTGTCAGGCAATTATTGCTGCACAGGCCGACAAAGTAGCCGCACGCACGCCGCGTAGCGCCGCCGCCAAGTCCAAGACCGCAGCGAAAAAAGCACCCGCTAAGAAAGCAGGAACAGTGAAAGGTAAAAAGGTAAAAAGGTGAAGGGTGATGTAGTAGAGACGTGCCTTGTTAATGAACAGTGAACAATGAATAATAATGCGCTGTTCTTTGATTTGAGAAAAATCCCGTCAGGGATCTACGCTCGGTAGAAACGCCATGCAGAGAAGGACCCGGCATCCCGTAAGGATGTCCTTTTGTCGTTGTTCCGTGCTGCCAACATCCCGCCCCAATAGGGCGTTTTTCATTATTCGTTGTTCATTATTCATTTTCAATTCTCAATTACAATGCTTTCCTTCTCACAACCCCTAAACACTGTCCGCCTTGCCGTTATTAACACCGGCAGTAGCGCGGTATACAACGCTTTCTGTAAATTAAGCCGGCCATACGATGCCTTGCCTGTGGCCTACCTCCGTTGTCGCGAGCGGAATGTAAAGGATGCCTTGGCGCTGTGCGAACAGCATGGGGTGTTTGCCCTGGTGCTGGGAACAAGCAGTCTGCCGCTTCCCGTAAAATTGTTCTCGGCAGCAGCAGTGGCGCCGTCGATCTCTAAACATTGCGACTACCTTTGGCGCTTGGTAACCCAGCCTACGCTGGAACACTTTGCGGTGCTGGCCGGACAAGCCTGTCTCATGCCGCCGGAAGAGATGCAGCTATTCAAAGCCCTCTATTTTGAAACCCTGCGTTTAGGCATGCTGCACGACGATCTGACTGTTGCAGAACCTTTGCTGCGCGATGCCGATTATACATGGTTTGATGTAAGTGCCATACGCGCAGCCGACGCGCCCGCTGCGCGATGTCACGAACCCAATGGCCTGTATGCCGAAGAGGCCTGCAAGCTCATGTACTACATAGGCCTTTCTAATCGTGCACGCGTATTGTCGCTGCACGGCTACCGGACGTTCCTCAGTGCCGGGTCGCTCACTGCCCGTTTGGTGGCGCAGTTAATTTGGCACCTTGCCGAGGGCCTGGCCATGAGGGTCAGCGAAAATTTACCGGAAGAAGCCGGTCATCCCGCTTTCAAAGAAATTATTGTCGACACGGGGATTCGTGGCCAGGAATTGTGTTTTTTACAAAGTGTAAAAACCCAGCGCTGGTGGATGAAAATATCTGATAGTGACGGTAATACATGTTGGATGGCCTGCACTCCCGCCGACTACCAAACCGCCTGTAAAGGCGAAATTCCGGCGCGTTGGCTTTGGTACCACCAGAAGTCCAATTGTTAATTTTTTCATAAAAAGTATAAATATTCATATTTTTTTGCTAACTTTGCCTATTACTATCGGAATGGTCAGTGCAGCTAAAATATGGCAGTCTTGAAGAAACTATTGTGGATCACCGCATTTATAGCGGCTTGTATGAGGGCGGAGGCCCAACAGGATCCACAGTTTGGCTTAGGCTTCCTGAACAGGGTGTTCACCAATCCGGGTGATGCAGGCAATACCAGAGAGGGTTTGTTTTGCGCTACGGCGGCAAACCGGCTGGGATTGACGAGTTTTGATGGCGCACCGGTCGCCAGTATAGTGAGCCTTCATGGCCCGATAACGTTGTTTGGTATATCCGGTGGAGTGGGAATTACGCTCTACAATGATTTTGCCGGCGCCCTGAATGCGCCGGGTTTAGGCTTGACCTATGCCTACCGCAGGCCCTTATATGACGGCACGTTAGGACTGGGCTTAACGGCGGGCTTGCTCACCAGTTGGTACACAGCGGCCGATTGGCGCTTGCCCGACGGTAACACTGATCCGGCCTTGCCCACCAACGAAACGGCCGGCATGAATTTCGACGCGGCTATAGGTGCTTATTACCATAGTGCAACCTGGTTTGGCGGCCTGTCGTTGAAACACCTTACCGCCCCTCGCTTAGGCGTTGACAGGGTAGGGTCGTTGCCGCGAACATTGTATGCGAGCGCAGGTTACCGCCACGTGTTGGCTGAAACCGACTGGGTGCTCATGCCCATGGCCGAAGCAGCGAGCGATTTTGCCCAAATTTCATGGTGGCTGCAGGCTACCGCCTGGTACAAAGGAAACTATTGGGCAGGCTTGGGTTATCGCTGGGGACAGGCCCTGCAAGTTATGGCAGGCGTTGAGCTGTTTGAAGGAATAAAAGTAGCCTATGCCTACGAATTCCCAACCTCGCAGTTGAACCGCTTCAGCGGCGGAAGCCATGAACTGGTGTTTAGTTACTCCTTCTCGTTGACGATACCTCCGGGGTCGCAACGCTACAAGAGTGTTAGATATTTGTAATGAATGAAATAGATAAAAATGATGATTAACGATATGAAGAAGTTGATTCTTTTAGCTTTGGCAACAACATTAGTGTGGAGTTGTGGACTTGTCGGAGGTGGATCTTCTAATGGCGAATTAAGTCGTGGAACTAAGGGCCGCAAGATGAGTTATTCGGAAACGCCGCCAACCGGCATGGCCTATGTTCCTTCCGGCGCTTTTTTGCTGGGACAAAATGACCAGGATGTCAATTCGGCCATGACAGCCGGAAACAAAGTCATCAGTCTTGATGCGTTTTGGATGGACCAGACGGAAATTACCAACTATGAATATCGCCAGTTTGTTCACTACGTGAAGGACTCCATTACCCGCCGCCGCCTGGCCGATCAGTTCCCGGAATTTGCCATTGAAGACGAAGAGGCCGACACCGATACGCAGCCCCTGTTGAACTGGAGAACCCGTATCGACAACAGGAATACCGAACAGCGCGAAGTGCTGAGCACTATGTATTATTCATCCGAAGAATCCATATTTGGCCGTCGCGAAATTGACGTGCGCGAACTGCTCTATGAATATGCCTGGTTCGACTTTGTGCAGGCCGCTAAAGTGCGTTATGACCCTAAACAGAAAAAATACATCGGCACCATAACCAATGCCCAGGGGGAACAAGTAGAAGTGCTGAACCGTTCCTCATTCATCATTCGTAATTCTGCCTATGTATATCCCGATACCCTGTGCTGGATCCGCGACTTTGAATATGCCTACAATGAACCTTTCACCACCCGCTACTTCTGGCATGATGCCTACAACGATTATCCCGTGGTGGGCGTAACGTGGGAACAGGCCAACGCATTTTGCCACTGGCGATCGGCCATGCTGGAAAATAGTACCAACCGCAACCGCTCGGCGCACTCCTACCGTTTGCCCAGTGAACTGGAATGGGAATATGCAGCGCGCGGCGGACTGCAAGGCCAGCTGTATCCCTGGGGCGGACCTTACACTACCAATAAAGAAGGTTGCTACTTGGCCAACTTTAAACCGCAACGCGGTAAATATGCCCTCGACGGCGGAGTACGCACCATAGCCGTAGGCTCTTACGACCCCAACGACTATGGCTTATATGATATGGCAGGCAACGTGGCAGAGTGGACCAACAACGCCTATGATGAAGGCGCCTATAATTTTTACCATGACATGACGCCGAACTATACCTACAACGCCAAAGACTCCGACCCGCTGGTAAGAAAACGTAAAACAGTGCGCGGCGGCTCGTGGAAAGATATTGCCTACTTCATGCAAAATGGGGTGCGCACCTATGAATACCAGGACTCGTCCCGTTCATATATCGGATTCCGTTGCGTGCGCGGCTACATGGGCAGCAGGTAGAAATAGACGAGAGACTAAACTAAAAATCTGTGTAAATCTGTGAAATCCGCGTTCTATTTAAAAAAGATAATAAAAGGATAAATATATATGGCTAAATCGTTTTTAGAATCAAACTGGTGGAAAAACATTATCGCCAAACTCTACGGTATTGGTGCGGCATTGGTGATTATAGGCGCCCTCTTTAAACTACAGCACTGGCAGGGAGCCGGTATAATGTTAAGTGTGGGGATGTTGACCGAATTTGTCATCTTTCTCTTCTCGGCATTCGACCCCCCGGCTAAGGAATACCACTGGGAAAGATTGCACCCCGAATTGCTCGACGACAGTGTGGACGCCGGTGGAGCGGCTCCGGCCCGCGTGACGCAGGCAGGTGCACGCGCCGCTATACCTCCCTTTAACGGACTGGATATTGATCCGGCCATGGCGGAAGACATTAAACGCAACATGGCGAAATTCAACGATACGGTAAAAAGCCTGAACAGCCTGTCGGTCATTGCCGAAACCTCCGACAGCTTTGTAGGCGGCGTGCAACAGGCAGCCGGCTCAATGGATACCTTTAATAAATCGGTGAACGCACTGGGAGAAGCCTACCGGCAATCGACACAGGCGCTGCTGGCCGGCGGTAAACAAACCGGTGAGAACATGGAATTGCTGAATAAGCATGTGGCCGCCGTGAATGCCTCGTATGAACTATACATACAAAACCACAAACAATATGTGGCTGCCGGCGAACAATACCTCACCGCCATGAAACAATCGACAGACACTTCTCGCCAAATGAGCGAGCAATTAAATAAACTGAATAGTAAAATTGGTGAATTGGACACGATTTACGGTTCAATGATTTCAACAGTAAACACCGCTTTAAAACGTTAAAACTATGGCAGGTGGAAATCTGACGCCCCGGCAAAAAATGATTAATATGATGTACATTGTGCTCACAGCGATGTTGGCATTGAATGTATCGGCTGAGGTATTGGATGCCTTTGTCAACATTGACAAAAGTATTGAACACAATCTTCAAATTGTAGCCAAGAAAAACAGCGCCGCCATGGTCGAATTCCGCATGGCTGCCGATGAGAACAGGGAAAAAGTGGAACCCTGGTTGCTGAAAGCCGAAAATGTGGCGAAAGAAGCAGCTGCCTTGTACAACTACATGCAGGAACTGAAAGTAGCGCTGGTGCGCTCGGGCGACGGAGAAAAATCACCCGCACTGAACCCCGATAACAACGAGGTGGATGCAGAGGGCATCGAAGCCTTGAGCGATACCGACACACCCAACCGCGTACTTATTGGCGAAGAGAATGGCGCAGCCTACGAACTGCGTAAAAAAATAAGCGACTACCGCGCCTTCCTGCTCTCCGTAGTGGACGAATCAAGAGGCGCAGCGGTAATACACTCCGTAGAGGAATTGCTGAAAACCGAAGACGGCCACTCGGCCGACGGGGAAGCACGCAGTTGGGAAGTAGGCACCTTTGCCGGCCTGCCTTTAATCTCTGCTGTGGCAGTGATTTCAAAATTGCAATTAGACGTATATAACACGGAAGGCGAAGTTATCAACTATTTGGCCGATGCCGTAGATGCTACCGACTTCAAATTCTCCGACATTGACGTGGCTGTAATTCCCAGTTCCAATTATGTAATTCAGGGTACCGAATATTCGGCCGAAATGTTCCTTGCGGCTTATGACCCCACGCAACGCCCCACGCTGCAACTGGGTGGGCGCACGTATGCCGCCAACGAGAAAGGAAAAATTATTTTTAAAACAACCCCCACCGCCGTAGGCCTCGTGAATTTGCGCGGCATGCTTGAATTTGTTGGCCCCGACGGCAAGGTGACCCGTCCCGTGCAACTCAACTATCAGGTGGTGGAACCCAACACCGTGATTTCACCCACCAAAATGAACGTGGTATACCGCGGCATCGAAAATCCGGTGAGCATTTCCGTATCGGGCATCCCGCTCGACAAGCTGGAGGTGCGCATGACCAACGGCACCATTACCCGCCAGGGACTCACATTTAACCTGATCCCCGGCGATGGCCGCACCTGCGATATCTCCGTCTTTTCAGAAGGGAAAAGCATGGGCACGCAAACCCTGCGGGTGAAAGACCTGCCGCCGCCCAGCGCGCAGCTCGACGGAATTACGGCGAAAACAGCCTCTAAGGGCGAACTCATGGCCTCACAGGGCATACTTGCCAAAATGCCCCGTGATTTCGACTTCGACCTGCAGTACCGTGTGGTAGCCTTCACCGTATTTGCCTCCATTGACGGATATGTGACGGAAGAAACCGTGCAATCCAATATGTTTGTAGACAAACAACGAAATATTTTCAACCGCATGCGCCCCGGCCAGCGCGTGTTCTTCACCGATATTAAAGCGTTAGGGCCCGACGGAAAAACCGTCGAATTGGAAGGATTATCTATAAAAATCAAGTAGTTTGTATGAAAAAGACAATTACCTTAGTAGCTTGCTTATTATTCATTTCGTTAGCCTGTGCTCAACAGGTGGAAACGGAAAAAAAGAGCCTTGTACTCGACGGCATTGTTAAGTTAGAACAAGTAGAGGAAAGAGAGCCGACACCTTATCCGGCTATACAGGAAGCAGATGTTTTTTGGTCGAAGCGCGTATGGCGCACTATCGATTTAAAGGAAAAGCTCAACTATCCCTTATACTACCCTACCGAAGTGCTGCGCTCGCGCAAAAGTTTTGTGCAAGCCCTTGTAGGCGCTATTAAAGACGGCAAGATCAAAGCCTACGACACCGATAGCGACGAGTTTATCACCGAACTGTCGGCCGATGAATTGAACAGCCGTTTTGAAGCGACAAGCCGTACAGAAACCCGTGCCAAAATGGACGGTTCGGGCGATACAACCATTACCATTACAGGTCAATTCAACTGGGGCGAAGTGCAGGAACTCTTAGTTAAAGAAGACTGGTATTTCGACAAGCGCCTTTCGCAGATGTTCATCCGCATTATAGGTATATGCCCCATTCGCGTGTATGCCAAAGAAATTAACACCGGCGACGAAGGGGGCGAAGAAGAGGCGGAAGAACTGGAAACAATGAAAAAACAATTGTTCTGGATTTATTATCCCGATGCCCGCAAGGTGCTGGCCAATACACTTTGCTTTGTAGGAGATAACGAAATGGCGCAAATATCATTCGATGACCTCTTTCAGAACCGCCGCTTTGCTTCTTATATTACAGCGGTGTCCAACAACCAGAATAACCGTAAGGTAGAAACCTACACGCGCACCGGCTTGGAAGCCATGCTCGAATCGGAGCGGCTGAGAAACGAACTGATGAATTTCGAGAGTGACCTGTGGGAGTATTAAAGGAGTGGAGAGTTGAGAGTGGAAAATACAAAAGACATCACTCAGTATGGAAAAAAGTTCAAATATTACGGCAAATAAGTCCTATGCTTTTGCACTAAGAACTATTAAGTTGTACCGTTTTTTATGTGAAAAAAAGGAAGAATATGTTTTATCTAAACAACTTCTGCGAAGTGGTACTGCAATAGGGGCTTTAGTTCGAGAAGCCGAACATGGGCAATCACGGGCGGATTTTTTAAACAAAATGAACGTAGCGCTTAAAGAAGCAAATGAAACAGATTATTGGCTTCAATTGTTACATGATAGTGGACTTTTGTCTAAAAAAGAATATACCTCTATTTATGATGATTGTAATGAGCTTATTAGTCTATTGGTGAGCATTGTAAAAACAACCAAACGCAATCTAAAAAAATAACTCTCAACTCTCCATTCTCAACTCTATAAGTACTTCGGATCCACTTCTTTCATGATTTGCTTGATGCGGTCCTCGTTGTTGCGAGAGCAAATGAGCAACACATCGTCGGTGTCGGCTACCAAATAATTATTGAGGCCTTCAATTACCACCAATTTGTTGGGGTTAGACACGGCAATACTGCTGTTATTCACCTTATCCAGCACAATTTTCCGCGCATCCACCATGTTGCTTTGGGCGTCCTTTTCCCATTGCAGGTAGAGCGACTCCCAGGTGCCCAGGTCCGACCAGCCGAAGTCGCCGGGAAAAGCCTGTACATTATCGGCCTTTTCCATTACACCGTAGTCTATAGATACGCTGCGACACTCGGTATATACCTTCGTGATGAAGTCGGTTTCTTCCGGCGTATTATACTTGCCCTGTCCCTGCTCAAAGAGTGTATCTACCTCAGGGAGAAGAGTTTTCATTGCTTTGCGGATGGCCGCCGCCGTCCACACAAAAATTCCTGAGTTCCAAAGGAATTCGCCGCTTTCCACGAACACCTTCGCCAGCTCAAGAGAGGGTTTTTCGGTGAATGTCTTCACCTTATACGGTTCGCCCATGGTGAGCGTTTCTTTTTTCTCATTGAGGGTCAGCTGAATATACCCATATCCGGTTTCGGGGCGGGTGGGTTTAATGCCCAGCGTCACCAATATATCCTTTCCGCCGGCAAAGTCCATGGCCCTGCTGATGATGCGCAGAAACTCCTGTTCGTTGATAATCAGGTGGTCGGAGGGCGCTACCACAATCGTGGCGTCGGGGTTCTTTGCCATGATTTTATAGGTGGCATAAGCAATGCAAGGCGCTGTATTGCAGCGCGATGGCTCTGAAAGAATTTGCGTGGGGTCGAGACCGGGCAGCTGCTCGTTCACCAGCGCGGTGTAGGCATGTCCGGTCACAATCAGGATATTCTCCCGCGGAATGACCCGGGCGAAGCGGTCGAAAGTTTGCTGCAAAAAAGTTTTGCCGGTTCCTAATATATCAAGGAATTGTTTGGGGCGGAGATTGCGGCTCACCGGCCAAAAACGGCTGCCTATGCCGCCGGCCATAATTACACAAAAGTGGTTTTTATTCATCGCCTTATGTTTTTTTGACAAAATTACGAAAAAAAGCCCATAAAAACAACCCCTTGAAAAGGTTAACAATAATTAACGAGTTACTTATGGCTTTTTAACGCTCTACAGCCCCCGTAAAGGCCTAATATATAAGGATTATTTCTTACCTTTGTGCCCTATCGTGATATAATATATTCTCACTATGATAAAGCATTTTAGTAAACAATTGATTATCGCTTTGGTTTGTTGCCTGGCGGGCTTTTCAACAGCTTATGCACAAAAACCCACCTACCTTAATGGTAGCGGTTCGGTAACCATTCCATTGTTTGGCGAAATTAGTGCCGGTACAACGGTGACGCTGCCTTATAAAGATGGTAGCGGTCATCCCGCTGTTTCAGCTTGCAAGCTGGGTATTTTCGCTTATCTTGAGCAAACGCGCGACGCCTGTGCCGGCAACGGTATAGGAGGTGCGCAGTACAAAATTATGGTTAACACCCCCACGGGCACTTACAAGTTTTGGTGGGCTTCCAGTCCCACGGGAACGAAAGGTGACCCCTCAACGTGGAATACCTATGCAAAAACTGATCCGGGCGCCGATACTTTCTCTGTGCCTGACGATTCTTTTGCCCGGCCGCATGGACCCGCTACAAACGATATGTGGTTGTACGCCTACGACGGCACTGAAATAGATTCAGTGCGCATTGCTCCCACAGCCTTGCCGCCATTGACGGTGGGAACACTCACCGGCACCTCGTCTTCGGTGTGCTACAATAGCGGCGCTCCTGCGCAGACCTACACAGCCTCTGCGCCCACCGGCGGCACCGGCGCCTATACCTCTAAATGGTATGTGAGCACCAACGGTGCACCGGCAGTAGAAGCCGTAGGAACTACGGATGCCTACACCTATACGCCGGATGCCTCCTATACACAGACGCCCGGCTCGCATGTGTTCACACATCGTGTGAAAGATGATGGCTGTTCGGACTTCACCGAATCTACCGGCTCGGTGACCTTATATGTATACAAGGACTTCACGCCGGGTGCTATTACGGCCAACACAGATACTACTATTTGCTTCGGCGGCACTGCACCGGTATACAATGGTGCGGACATGTCGGCCCCCGACGGCGGCAAGGCACCCTACCAATACCAATGGCGGGTGACCAGCAACGGAGTGTCGGATCCGAATCCTATCGCTACCTCTGAATTTTATACGCCTGTTGCTGCCTACACCGGCGCAACCGGCACACACGTGTTTACCCGTTCGGTGAAAGACGCCGAATGTTCGGACTTTAAACAAACCACCGGTTCGTTTACATTAACAGTATACGAAATATTTACGCCGGGTGCTATTACGGCCAACACAGATACCACTGTTTGCTTCAACGGCACTGCACCTTTATATAATGAAGAAGACATGTCGGCCCCCAACGGTGGTAAGGCGCCTTACGAATACCAATGGCGGGTGAGCAGCAACAGCGCCGCAACGGTGGTTGTTGACGCTGCTACCGCAGCTACATATACGCCTGCAGCCTACACCGGCACATCCGGCGTGCACGTGTTTACCCGTTGGGTGAAAGACGGCGCCTGCTCAGGTTTTGAACAAACTACCGGTTCATTTACATTAACAGTATCTGAAAGCTTCTCGGCAGGAACCATCTCTTCAGCCGGCGAAAATGTTTGTGTGGGCGGAGTGCCCGAACCCATTGCTATCACTACACCTGCTGAGGGCGGCAGCCTTGCTTACCAATGGTACAGGAACAGTATAGCAATTCCCGGAGCTACGAACGCCGACTACCGGCCGGCAGCTACCGACACACAGGTGGCCGGTGCGTTGAACTATACCCGTGAAGTGTCATCCTGTGGTAACGCAGGCATATTCTCAAGCGGCACTTGGGTCTTGACGGTAACCAGCACCGATCCGGTGAATGTGTCGCCGGCCACGCAGACCGTGCAATATAACGCTACCGCGCAATTGACAGCCGAAGAACGACTGACCGCTACCTACACCTGGGAAGTGAGTACCGACGGTGGGGTGAACTGGACGGTAGTGCCCAATGAGGAAGCTCAAACTTACGAAGCCACAAATTTAACAGCCCCTACGAATTATTTCAGGGCCACAGCCAGAACGGATATAGGTTGTATATCCTATCCGGGCGTTTGGGCGGTGGTAGCCGTGCAAAGTCAATTAGACGGTGGCGCCATTACCAACGAAAATATTTCGATATGCGAAGGCACCGTGGTGAACACCGTGCTCACCAGCACGCAAGTGCCCGATGGCGGAAGCGGTAACTATACTTATATTTGGAAGCTCGATAACGGTGCAACGACTACAACGGTGTCCACTTCAACAGCAGCTTCCTACTTGCCCGTTAGCAGTGATTATGCAACGGCAGGCACATACAAATTTAACCGCTGGGTGAAAGACAATACCAATGACAACGAGGTGCCCTCAACCGGCACGTATACGCTGACCGTGATGCCCCGCCCCGTGCTTACAGGCATCACCCCCTCGGGCAGCTACTGCTACAATGGTGGTGGCGGCCTTGTGCTGAAAGTGGACGATATGCCTTCAGCTACCTTCACTTGGGAAAAATCAGTGGGCAACACCGGCTTGTGGGAAACATACGGTACCGGCAACACGTTGACTACCTCACCGCACATCAAAACTACCGATTACCGCGTGAAAGCTACTTTCCCCAATGGTTGCGAAAGTAGGTACGACAACATCAACATTCATATCTATGATGAATTTAATGCGGGGGCTATTGAAAATACTACCTTGTTGGTTTGTAATGATAACGCCGTTTTCGGCAACAACAACGAAATAATTTCCTCCCTGAAAGACGTTTCAGGCGGTAACTCTGCTAGTGGGTATTACTATCGCTGGTACGCTAATAATACGTGGATAAATAGTGATATCTACGGCGATCCCTACAGACAGAGCACATTATCTTTGCAAGCGCTTATAGCCTACCTGGGCAATGTACAGAATGTTACGGTTTATCGCAGGGTGTTTAGTCGGGAGTGTGCACCTGACCTGTTGAGCGACGCGACTAAATCTACCGGAACTTATACTGTCCGGTTGATTACTCCCGCGGATAATCAAATTAATGTGATGCCTGCTTATCAGGAAAGCTATATGGGCGCTACGGTAACGCTTGAAGCTACCAATGTGGCCGGTGCTACCTATACCTGGCAATATAACACCACGGGTACGGGTGAAGATGATGATTGGACGAATGTGCCCGATGCCGTTGCGGCGGCGGCCAGCTACCGCTATAGGCCGGTTGTTGGCAATGGACTTCCCGAAAGCGCTGTCTATTATTACAGGGCTAAGGTGACCTTGCCCACCTGCTATGAGGGACGCTCAGAGATAAACTATGGCGACGTTGCTACCGTTGCTATTCCTCGCGATGCCTTCACAGCGGGCGATATCACGGCCGGTACACAGGCCATCTGCAAAGGCGGCAGCGTGAAAACGACCCTCATTACCGGAACAGTTCCTTCGGGTGGTGCCGGTGACTATAAATATCAGTGGCAGATAAACGGCGAAGATATACCGGGTGCTACCGGCATAAGCTACGAACTGCCGGCTGACTACATATTTGAAACGGATGAGCCTGTATATAGATTTAAACGCGTGGTAACCGATGGTACAGGCGAAGTGCAGACCTCCGGCAATGAGTACACGGTAACAGTAACCGATACGCCGGGAATCACCATTAGCGCTTCAAATAATGAAGTCCTGTGTTTCGGCTCCGACGTAACGCTTACGGCTACCGCCTCCAACATAGCAAGCCCTGTGTATACCTGGGAAGAAAGTGTAGACGGTGCGAACTGGTTTACGAACGGGGAAACCACGTCTGTGTATACCATCAACGGACTTCGTCAAACCACCAACTACCGCGTTAGCGTATCGCCCTCGGGAGCGCAGCCGGATGCCTGCATGGCCACCGGCAGAACTACCGTAACGGTATACAAAGAGGTAGACCCGGGCGCCATTGAAAACACAACATACATAGCCTGTCCGGGCAGCACGCCGCAAACTATTGGTTCATTGCGTGCAGCTACCGGTGGCAGTGGTAAATTTACTTACCAATGGCGCCGCAACGGTACAGACATATTTGGTGCTACCGCCGCTACCTATAGGCCATTCCCGGCCGACCTGGCTGCGGCAGGCGCTGTAACTTACACCCGCACGGTAAAAGATGCTGTTTGCGCCGCTGCTGTAGCCGACGGCGAATACAAAATAGAAGTGAGATCAGGCGCCATGCCCCAAAACATCTCATTGAAGGCAGAGCCGACCTCACTGGAATTGTATGAAACCGTGAGCTTGCAGGCCGATAACATTGCAGGAGCCGGCTATGAATGGAAACGCATACTGCCTACGGAACGCACTTACACAGGCAATGCCTTTAGAAATGACGTACAGGTAGATGAGGTAGATGCACAGACCAATGTTGCACTCTATCAGGTAATAGCCACTATTAATGGCTGTGGTTACAATAACAGCACGTATACGGCCTATGTTACGGTGAAAGCGCATGACGCCTTAACCGGCGGTAGATTATTGAGCCCCGGAACTATGGTTTGCGTGGAAACACCAACGGTGCAGGTAACGGCGGAGCCGGCTACCGGTGGCGCTGTCGGCTACACCTACCAATGGTATGTGAATGGCGCGCTCGAAACGGAAACAACGAATAACAACTATGCGGTACCGGCTAAATACCTCAATACGCCGGGTACCTATAATATTACCCGCCGAGTGACCGACGCCAACGGCGTTATGGCAGCTACTGCCGGTACTTATGTGCTGGTTGTAGTGGCCGCACCTGAAGTGGGTACCATTACTTACAGCGGTGAACCTATATGCTCCGGCGGCGATATGTCGCTCAGCGCAGGCTTACTGCCTTCGGCTACCTACACCTGGAAATACACCTTAGACTCGGACGGGAATGACTGGATAACTGCACGCGGCGCTACGGCCCACACTTATACGGCTACCGGACTCACGCGTCCTACCTACTTCAAGGTAAGTGTGGAACAACCCTATTGTCCTCCCAGCGCCGAATCTGAAGTTGTGCTGGTGGCAGTGTACGACGAATTTAACGCCGGCGCTATTGAAAACACCACGATGTTAGCTTGTCCGGGCACACCGGCGCAACTTATCGGAAGCGTTCGCCCGGCCAGCGGTGGTAATCCCGCCGACAGGTATACTTACCAATGGTTTAAAAATGGCGCCCCGGCTCCTGCCTTAGGAGACCAAGCGGCGGCTACGCTTACCGCCGAGGGTACATACACCCGCAAGGTGACCAATGCCACCTGCAGTGCTACACCAATTCTTTCGGAAGGTGTTTACATCTTTGAAGAAAAAACGGCCGGCGAAATGAACAGCTTAACCTTTGCTGTTACTCCCGGCTTTGTAGAAGTCCACTCCGGCTCGTCGGTAACCCTGGCGGCTACCAACATTGCCGGCGCTTCTTATGCCTGGGAATACAGTACCGATGGAGGTGGCAGTTGGATACCGTTTGTCGGCAAACGCTATCAGTTAACTACCCCGGCTATTACCGCTACAGTGTGGTATAGGGCTTCGGCTACAGTAACCGGTGGCGATTGCAACGGTCAAACGTATACCTCTGAATCCGCACCTGCCACCGTAACGGTGTACAGCACGGCATTTACTGCCGGCGATATTTCCGGTTCGCGAGAAATTTGTATAGGCGGCACGGTATCGCTTATTGAAGAAACAGCACCTGCTGCAGGTGGCAGTGGGGAATATACCTACCAATGGTACAGGAATGGTAATATCCTTCCCGGCGAAACCAACAGCAGCCTGATGCCTTCGGCCTATCTGGGCGCTGCAGGTGTACATAACTTTACCCGTGAAGTAAGCAATACAGGCCGGCCCTTATGGTCCGACGGTACCTACACGATTACGGTGGAAGCTATGCCTACCGTATCTATCAGCGGTCCTGACGAGGCATGCTATGAAACACCGGTGGATATTACAGCCACTGTTTCCGCAGGCGTGACTTCCTTTGCATGGGAAGAAAACAACGGTATAACCTGGTTGCCGGTGGCCGGCCAAACCACGGCTACTTACACTACCGGTGACTTAACGCTGACTACGGAATACCGTGTTACGGTAAAAAATAACGCGTGTGCACCGGTAACTTCGGCGCCCACTAAGGTGACGGTTCATCCTGAACTCAAAGGCGGCGCTATTGATAACTCTACCTACTTAGCTTGTATCGGCAGTCCGGCACAGGAAATTACCTCGGAACAAAATGCCGCAGGTGGCAGTGGAAACATTAGCTACCAATGGTACCGTGACGATGTGAAGATTAATGACCCCGCTGCTACATTTGCTTACTACAGGCCGCGCGAATCAGACTTTGAAAGCGCCGGCACGGTACGCTACACCCGCAAGGCCGTAGATAATAGCTGCGGCACTGAGGTAGCTTCTACCGGCACGTATACGGTTCAGGTAGTGGGTCAGGGCGAAACAATACCTTCAGCGGCTACGCTCACTGCCGATCCGGTGAAAGTACATCCGAACGCAACCACCAATTTGCAGGTTACCAACATTGTGGGCGCCTCCTATCAGTGGTTTGCCAATACTACAGGCGTTGACCGCATTGTAGCCGGTGTAAATACACATAACTACACGCCGGCCGTAACGGTGCCTACCACCTACTCTGTGGTAGTGACCATACCCAACAACAACAATACCTGTGTTGCCCCCGGTACTTTCTCCGGCAATTCGGTAACCATAGAAGTGTTTGCCGAATTAAGGGCAGGAACTATTACTACAGCTACTAACACTATTTGCGCCGAAACACCGGTAACGGTAAAAGGCGAAGCTGCACAGGGTGGCGACGGAACCTACGAATACATCTGGTATATGCAGGGTATAGAAGTGCATCGTAGCACCGATAAAGACTACACCGTACAGGCGCCTTATGACACTACACTGGGTACTTATTCAATTACCCGCAAGGTAGTAGATAACAGCAAGGGCGAAAAATGGTCTACCGGTACCTACACATTAATTGTGGAACCGAAACTAATTGTAGCACCGCTCGAAAGCAGTATTACGACAACGGTATGCGTGGGTACGGAAGCTGCGTTGACAGCTACGGTAACCGGCGCTACTCCGGCTACTACCTACACCTGGGAAAAATCTGTCGACAACGGCACTACCTGGGAGACCTTTGCCGGCGGCAGCACCGTGACTACGGTGACGCTGGAACAAACGACCCACTTCAGGTTCATCGCCAACAATGGTATTTGTACACCGGTAGAGAAAGAATTAACACTTTACGTATACCCCGCATTCACTCCGGGCGCATTGACCGCCTCCGGTGCAGTGGTGTGCGAGGGAACTACCCCCGGCGCCATTGCGCAAACACCGGCCAACGGTGGAAGCGGCAACGGAACTTACGAGTATAAATGGTATAAGAACGGTGCTGAAATAACCGGTGCCGTAACCGCTGATTACACACCTGAAACTACTGAAACAGCGGGTACCTATGCCTATACCCGTGAGGTACGCAATACTTGTAATAACAACTGGGAAGAAACGCCGGGCACTTATGTGCTGAGGGTAATTGCCCAGCCCGCAGCTACAATGACCGTAGCTCCGAATAAGATTATAAAGGGTGGCAGCGCCACCATTACCGCAACGGTAGAACCTGCTGAAAGCTATACCTACACCTGGACACGTAACGGTTCTCCTGTGGCAGATGGCCTGCCCGCAGGCGCTACGTATAGCGGTGGCGGCAACACCAACAGCTTGTCGGTAGCCGGCATTAGCGTAGCCGGTACCTATGAGTACAAATTGGCTATAGCTTCCGGCATATTGGGCTGTGCCAGCGTTGAAAAGGCAGCTACCGTAACCGTGGTGGATGCACCGACGGTGACCGTAAGCCCGATGACCCTGAGTGTAGAAAATGAGTCGGCCGGAGGAGAAATAGTAGCTTCGATGGACAACTCGCAGGGTAACCTGGCCTACGAATGGCAACTTAACCTTGACCCCGATTTACTGGGCGAATGGCGGACGGTGTCGGATGGTGATATTCCCGGTGTGAGGTATAATACCTCTGTGCCCGGTACGATCCGATTTACCTATGTACTGAATGACATTAAGACGGGCTATTACCGTGTAGTGGTTACAGACAGCGAACTGGGTACCTTTACCCATACTCCGGCCACGGTAACCTTTGTGCCCCCTACCAGGGGTGGAACCGTGACGGTGGATAACGGAAGCGGATTAAACACGGAAACAATTTGCCGTGGAGGCCAAGTGTCCCTGAAGCTGAACGGCTGGATGGGCGAAAGAATACTGCGCTGGGAATATAAAGTAACCACTGCTGCTAATTGGACAAATGGTGGCGGTATTTTAGACACCTATACTTTCCGGCATCTTACAAGTGCCGGGGCAGGCACCTGGATGGTGCGTGCCGTGGTACGCGGTGCAGCACGCGACGCTGAATCCGACACTGCTTTCATAACGGTGAACAGCCCCGCAGGCGCCGGTATTATACAAGATGAGGCAGGCAACAATATTACAGTACTGAACATTTGTGCCAACACAGAAAACACCATACGTGTAGGTGACGGCACTTATAACGGAACCCTGAGCTGGGAATGGAAAGCGGCTACAGCCAATGGCTATTCACCGTGGATGCATAATGGTACTAATGTTATGGGCCCCGTGGCGCCAATCAACAATTTGTCGCCGGGTACTTACCTGTTCAGGGTAAAAGCTACGAACGAACCTTGCAGCGCCGATTCTTCACAAGTCCCCTTGAGGGTTATTGTAGGCACGGCACCCACGCCTATCACATTGAGTTTGGTAGAGGCTGGATCTGATCATTGCTCCGGCATGGAATTGACACTTCGCGCCAACCAACCGGTGAATAATGCGGGTACGGTTACCTGGCAACAGCGGGAATTGGAGATGGGCGATTGGGAACCTGCTACGGGCAATAAGATGGAACAGCACTTCTTCCTCGTAACCGGTGAAGGAGGTAAGGCGTATGACTACCGTTTGCAATACAGGAACCTGTGTGGTACGGTAGTGTCGGATACGGTAACAAATGTTTATTACCGCCCGGCTGTTGCCGGTGGTGTGATAACCGCCATGGCGAATGAATTGTGTGTAGGCGCTCAGGTGACACTGGAAAATGTACTGGAACGCAATGGTGCTAACAGCTACACATGGGAATTCATGGAGCCGGTGAGCGGCGCGTCGGGATCATGGACACCGATTGCTGAATTTTCGAAATCTCATACGGTGACCAACAATGACGGCTATGTAGGCGACAGGTTCTACCGTATACGCGCAGAAAGTTCCGACACCGGTTATGGTCCGTGCACGGTATCTTACTCTCCCTCATTCAAATTAACCTTCCATCCGGTGCCCTCGGTGACGAATCCTTTCACCGTAACTGCTGATGAAACAGTGTGCGACGGTTATGAGGTGTCTGCAGGTCCCTTTGCCGGAGGAACACCGAATACCAATTTCGAGTGGACGAGGTCTGTTAACGGTGGTGTGCCCAGTACATATACGACCAATGCCATTAATGAAATATTGACTTATACCGGCGACGATATGAGTGCACAAACGATAACCTACACCATAACGCCGAAGATCAGCACTTGTGCAGGTACACCGGTGACGAAAACCTACTACTTGTGGCCCAGACTCTCGCTCACACTTAATGAAGCGGCAAGTTCAACCTACTTGCTCTGTAAGGGTGGCAGCAACGGTGTCATTGACTTGACGGCCCAGCCGGCAGGAATGACGTATGACTTTATCCTGTACAATACAGACGGTGATGAAGTGGATCGAAACACTACGGGTGTCTTTACCGGGCTTTCTGCCGGCGACTACCGGGTTACGGCCACCAGCCTCTCTTGCGATGATAACATCTTGGTGACTATTAGCGAACCGGCTACAGGCGTGGAAGTCCATAGTGCAACAGTAACCGACGTATTGTGCTACGGTGAAGCCAACGGCGCCATTGAACTTGAACTTCGCGGCGGCAGTGCACCTTACCATGTAAGCATGAACGGCGGCACTTATAGCCCTGTGTTACGGAATGCCGGCGGAAGCTATACGATTAATTATCCCGGCCTGTCGGCCAATACCTACATGTTTACGGTGAAAGACGCCAATGAATGTACAATCAGCAATAATGTTGTGGTGGCGCAACCGAACAGGTTGGGCGTGAATGTACTGTCGGTAACCGGCGTAAGCGCTGCCGGTGGCAGCGATGCCAAGGCGGTGCTTCAGGGTACGGGCGGTGCCGGTACCTATGTATACTCTGCTACCGGTGAAGCTACTGACTTCTCACCGGCCAATACCGTAACCGGATTGCGTGAGGGTATTAACTATGTGTATGTGAAAGATGCCAACCAATGCACCGTGCAAGTGCCGGTGACGGTGGGCGCCTTTGTGGGCCCGGACAAACCGCAGGTACTTAGTGTTACCGCTGCGGTAACACGTGGATTAACCTGTATGGAAGCCGCCGATGCACAAGTGACCCTGACCATCCTTAATGGACAGAGTCCCTATAACTACTCAAGAGATAACGGCGAACGTTGGGGTAATGTTTCCAATGGACTTGTAACAGGCTTGTCGGCCGGTGTACATACGATATTGGTAAAAGACGCCACCGGCACCACAGTGTCTGTTGATGTAACGGTAGATCCCGCTACGCCGATAACACTGAACGCTGTTGTCGTAACGCCTGCCGATATAAACGGAGAAAATGCAAAAGTACAATTGATAGCCAACGGTGGCTCCGGTGCTTATTTCTACCAATCGAACGGCGACGCCTGGGGAGACAATACCCTGTTTACTCCGCTTAACGCCGGTGCTTATACCTTCAAGGCTAAAGACCAGCGCAGCGACTATTGTCAATCGCCCGCAGTGCAGGTAAATATCCGGCCGGCTAATGGACCCGATGATCCGGGCATAGCACTGGTAGCTTCCGTAACGAAAGAAGTGACCTGTCCGGACAGCAATAATGGTGAAATTACCTTTAGCGCTACCGGCGGAACCGCTCCCTACACGTTTACAGTCAACGGCAGCGTAGAGCCCGGTCCCACAAAGGCCGGTTTAGCGCCGGGCACCTACGACGTAGTGGCGGCTGATGCCAACGGCTCAAGTTCGGTAACACTCGTCATAGCTACGCCGGCAGCGGCTCCTGTAATCACGGAACCTGTTGTGACTACTATGGCAAGCTGCGGCTTGGATAATGCAAAAGTAACCATTACGGCTACCGGTAGCAACCTGCAATATTCATTAGACGGCAACCGCTGGGTTACCTATAATGTGATAAACAATGTGGCTGCCGGATACTATAATGTACTGGTGAAAGACCCGCGCGGCTGTATGGCTTCATCGTCAGTGACGGTTACCGTAGCTGACCCGTTGAAGTTCAACATTCACAATGTGATCGGCGCTTCCGCTTATGGTGAAACCAACGGTTCGGTAGACGTGTCGGCCGAAGGAGGCGCAACGCCCTACCAATTCAAGGTGATTGATGCAAATAATAACATAGTGGCCTTGGAAAGTGCTTTAACAGCGGCTGCTACCGTTACGCTCACCGGCCTGAGAGCAGGCCAATATATGGTAACTGCTGCCGAAGCCGGCTGTGCAACTACAATTAACCGTAATGTAGTCATTGGCGAAGGACCTGTTCAGCTGAGCGCCTACTATGAAACTACAGATGTGCTTTGTGCAGGCAGCGCTTCAGGTGCTATCAGCGTGAAGGCGTCAGGCGGCTCAGGTACTTATACCTTCAGTCTCGACGGTAATGTATTCGATAATACGTCAACCTTTACCGGATTAACTGCCGGAACTTACAATGTGTATGTGAAGGATGGCGAAGCGTCTACGAATGCGTTAACAATCAACAATGTGGTAATTAACGGCCCGAAACCCTTAGTGGTAACCGCTTCTATTGTGCGGAACCTCTCGGCTCCCGATGCGCAGGATGCACAAATACAGCTGACGGCTATCGGCGGAACGGCGCCCTACAACTACTCATTTGACGGCAGCGCTTGGAATACCGCCAGCTCATTCACCGCAGGCCCCGGCACCTATAATATTAAGGCGCAGGATAAGAATGCCTGTGAGGCTATCGCTGTATTCAAGGTGAACAACCTTGTTCCCGATCCGAATGATCCTGACGATATCGACATCGTGCCTTCAATTACCGCTATGGTAACGCAACACCCCACCTGCCATGATGCACGCAACGGTATCATCACCGTGAGCGCTACAGGTGGCAAAACACCGTATGTTTTCTCTATCGACCAAATGAGTTGGTATAGCGGAAATGCAATCACCGGTGTGGCTGCCGGCACCTACACGGTATACGTGAAAGAACTCAGCCTGAACCGCATTACTGCAGGTCCTGAGGTAACATTGACGGCGCCTGAAAGATTGACGCTCACCGCTACGGCTACGCCGATAACGGTAACGGATGTTACGGCTACAATTACATTGACGGCTGCCGGCGGTACCGAGCCTTACAGCTACTCTATGGATGAGGGTATGAGCTATCAGCGGAGTAATGTATTTGCAGGACTTGCGCCGAATACCTACAGCCTGATAGTACAAGACCGGAATGGTTGCAACGCTGAAACCGGCGTGGTGATACCGTCGCTCGGCAAGGTGTCATTTACCGCTAAAGTAACCCGTCCTGTAAGCTGCTATGGTGAAGCTGACGGCCAGGTGACCATAACAACGAGCAGCAACGACTATTGGAGCAGCTCGGATAAAACGAACTGGCAGCATAATATTGCGCTATTGGAAGGCTTTGCCGGCGGACGGCACATGGTGTATGTACGCGACGGCGTGAGTGGTGTAATCGACTCATTAAGCGTGTATGTTGACCAGCCTGCCCAGTTAATGGCTGTAGCACGCACAATGCAACATCCTACCAACGGACAGAGCAATGGTATCATTGGTATAGTGGCAGTGGGTGGCTCAGGCAACTATAGCTACAGCATTGGCGCTACAACTTATAGCGTGCCGGTAATCGGCGATTTGCCTGCAGGTGACTACGTGATAGAGGTGAAAGATGCGGCAGAATGCAGCACTACAGCTATAGCACAACTTGCACAGGTAGGTTTAATAGCCAGTACCTATACAATGGAAATAGACCTGAACACAGGTGTGACCACGGCTTCCTATACCCTGCGCCTCACCGGCGAACCCACAGGCGACGTAACGGTGAACGCACGGGTTAGCGACCCCAACCTGATTAGTGTAGCGCCGGCCCGGTTAACCTTCACACAGGCGGATTGGAATAACCCGCAAACGGTGACGGTTACAGCTTCGGCAACTAGCACAGACTCCCGTCTGGTGAAGAGTGCCATCATTACTAACGAAGCCGCTTCAACGGCGGATACCAGGTATGACCGTATTGTAAATGGACTGATAGCTACGGTAATTGGCAGCAGACCTCCCTGTGATACTTACGACACGGAACAGCTTAAAATGAGTTTCCAATTGAATGGTCAACCCTTCACAGCTGCCGATACCTTGCTTTGCTCAGACGGTGCGCCGTATATGTTTAAAGCAATCAAGAAGGGTGAGACGGCGGCGGAAGACGCAACAAGTTTCAGCTTCTGGAGAAATGGTATATTATTGGCCTCATCAGCGGCAGATACTATACGGGTAACAGAAGGTGGTACTTATAGGGTGCAAGCTGCCAATGCGAGCGGTTGTTCTGTAACAGCTTCTGTGGTAATGAACTGGGAAACGGCGCCGGCTACACCGGAAATTATGGGTGTGAAATCGAGCAAGCCGGGTGTAGATCAAACGTTTATCGTGGCTAAACCGGCCTCGAACCTGGAGTATACCTGGACAGTGCCTGAAAACGCAGGCTACAGACTGGCCTCCGGTAGTTTGAATACCGATAAACAAGTTACAGTGACTATGGGTACCGTAACAGCCTCGCTCCAATTGGCAGCGAAGAACTACAACGGCAAATGTAAAGCCGTGGTTGTTAGTCACCCCGTGGAAATTGTAGCCGCTCCCGAGGCAGTGATTTACCCGACCGTAATTGGTAGCGACGAACCGATCACTATCATAGCCAAAGACATGATCATAGGCAATGTATCGGTAGTCAATACCATTGGTGTGCCGTTCAAGTGGGATTTGGTAAGCGGCTCCCTGCCCTCTAATCCCGATGAGCCTATCCAAATTTCAGTGGGTGCTCTCCCCGGCGGACACTACTTCATTACCATTTATGGTACAAATGGCGAACGTGTGACGCAACAAGTGGTGAAAAACTAATTCCCCTGTGGAACATGTATAGCAAACAGGCGGCCTTTTTGGGCCGCCTGTTTTTGTTTGTATGATTGCTTAAAATCTTAACACCCCCTCGCCGCTGTCCAAAAAGGTATTGGATGCGGTCAGGAAGTTCATCATCGCCATTACCCGAAATTACAAGGGGTGTATAAACTTACGTTTACACACCCCTTATTTGAGCGCCGAGGGATTGAATTTAAAATCTATCTTCGTCGGAAACAGTCAGTTTTTTACGTCCGCGGCGGCGGCGGGCAGCCAATACGCGGCGGCCGTTGGCCGTAGCCATACGTTCGCGAAATCCGTGTTTATTGCGACGTTTACGTTGTGACGGTTGAAATGTACGTTTCATGAATTTTCAAAATTTGGACTGCAAAGATAGGTAAAATATTTTTATCTGCCAAATAAAAATTATTTACCGCGGCAAATAAATCAGTTTTTTAGTGGTAAAAAAATCATTATCAAACCATTTGCTTATAGCATATTCCTCCGGCGGAAGGGCCTTGTTGGGCAAGACCTTCCGGGTGGCGGCCAATTCTTCGGCCAGGTCGCCCCCTTTGAGGTAGATAATACCGTTGGGAACGGCTTGTGTGGCGCCGGTTTGCAGCTGCGGCCACACCCAGCGGGTGAAAGTCGGCAGGTCGGTGACCGCGCGGCTCACGGCAAAGTCGAACCGGCCGTTCAGCTGCTCGCAACGTGCCTGCAGGGCAGTGACGTTGGTCAACCTCAGCGCATCGGCCACTGCCTGCACTACTTTAATCTTCTTGCCAATAGAGTCCACCAGCGTAAACCGGCATTCAGGGAAGAAAATAGCCAGCGGAATGCCCGGGAATCCGCCGCCGGTGCCTGCGTCCAGCACTGCCGTGCCCGCGGTGAACCGGCAAAATTTGGCAATGGCCAGTGAATGCAGCACATGATGCTCGGCCAGGGCGCCGATATCCTTCCGCGAAATCACATTAATACGTTCATTCCATTCGCGGTATAAAGGCTCCAGCTGTGCGAACTGTTCCAGCTGCCGGGTACTTAAATCGGGAAAATAACGGGTAATAAAGGTTAATGCCATAAGCCGCGGTTGCCGCTTTTTTTATGCGGTAAATGTGATGAAATAATCAGGATGGGATAAACGACAGGAAACACTAAATCCCACAAAAAAAGCATGAAAAGAAGCCCTTTTTCACCCAAACGTTTTTTTGCCTTCACAAACACAATGATTTGTAACATCAACCGTATGACTATCAGCCCTAACAGGGAAAATAATACGGGCACCCGGCCGGTATCGTACACCATAGCGATGGCGAGGGCCGTAGCGACGAAAAAAAGCAGCCGGAAAAGCACTTCCGGCAATTGGGGATAGCGGTTTCCGGCACGGCATAAGGCAAAGGAACGCAACTCTTCATGGCGTTCCCGCCGCCAGCGTTTGGCTGTAATGCGCAGGGAACTCACGGTAACCGCTTCCGGCGAAATAGCCGCCGCCGTATTGTCCGGCCTGGCCACCTTATTAATAAATATACGGTCTTCGCGCAGGTTTTCCGTAATGCGCATATCAAAGCCCTTATTGTCGAAAAATAAATTTTTACGGTACGCCAGGTTGCTGCCGGTACCCATGTAAGGCCTGTGCCGCAAGGCTTTTCCCAGGAAATGAAGAGCCTGCATAAGGCGGTCGGCACGTATCCATGCACGGTTGTTCTCCAAACGGGTATACCCCAGCACCACAGCGGTTTTTTCCGAAAACTTGCTTTGCATCCGGCGCAGCCATTGCGTACCGGCCGGCCGGCAATCGGCATCGGTGAACAGCAGCAAGTCGTAACGGGCAGCTTTAATCCCCACGCCCAGGGCCATTTTTTTGCTGTGCTTAAAAATTTCGTTTTTCACAATAGTGCGGAAACTCAGATGCGGATACTGCACTTGCATAGACGCCAGCAGGGTTTCCGACTCGTCTTCCGAACAATCATTCACCACAATCACCTCAAACTCCGGGTAATCCTGCTCCAGCACCGGTTTCAGGTGCCGTTGCAGGGCAGCGTATTCATTGCGGGCGCATATAATAATCGATACCGGCAGGAGCGGGGTGGGGGGCGCCGGCTTCTTCGACACAAAAGCTACACGGCCGAATACATTGATGTAATAATAAAACTGTACGGCAAAAGCCGTTACCACGAACAACAAAACAATGTATTCAAACGTAGAAAAAAGAAAATAGGATTCGAGCAATTCTCCCATAAATTAAAATAATTAGCACAAATTTACGGATTTTTTTTAAATCTGCCTATCTTTGGGGTTTAAAATAAAAACAACGATGAACTATCAGTGCTTATCAGCAGATACTCAAAGTGCAGCGCGTTGCGGAATTTTACACACGGCGCACGGCGATATCCACACGCCCGTGTTCATGCCCGTGGGTACGGTGGGCAGCGTGAAAGGCATTTTTCATCGCGACCTCCGGCAGGAAATAAAAGCAGAAATCATACTCGGCAATACCTACCACCTTTATTTACGTCCCGGCATTGAAATATTACAGCAAGCCGGCGGTTTACATAAATTCTCGTCCTGGGACAGGCCTCTGCTTACCGATAGCGGTGGTTACCAGGTGTTTTCTTTGGCCGAAAACCGCAAATTAACCCCCGACGGCTGTACCTTCCGCTCCCATATCGACGGATCAAAACATACATTTACACCTGAAAACGTGATAGATATACAGCGTGCCATTGGGGCCGACATCATCATGGCCCTTGACGAATGTCCGCCGGGAACGGCCGATTATGCTTACGCGGCACAGTCCCTGCGCCTTACGCAACAATGGCTGGAACGTTGCATGGAACGCATGCGCACCACCGAACCTTTATATGGCTACGCGCAAAGCCTTTTCCCCATTGTGCAGGGCTGTACCTACAAAGACCTGCGCCTGCAGGCAGCCGGGCATGCCGTGAAAATGGAAGCCGATGGTTACGCTATCGGCGGCCTGGCGGTGGGCGAACCGGCCGAAGTCATGTATGAAATGATTGAAACCGTACACCCCGTGCTGCCTGCCGACAGGCCGCGCTACCTCATGGGCGTAGGCACACCGGTGAATATCCTCGAAGCCATAGCGCGCGGCGTGGACATGTTCGATTGTGTGATGCCCACGCGCAACGGCCGCACAGGCATGCTGTTTACCTCCGAAGGAATTATCAACATTAAGAACCGGCAATGGATGAACGACTTTTCGCCCATTGATCCGGCCGGCCCTGCCTTTGTCGACAACACCTACAGCCGGGCCTACCTGCGGCATCTATTTATATCCGGCGAAATGCTCGGACCGGTCATTGCCAGCCTGCACAACCTGGCGTTCTACCTGTGGCTCGTGCAAACCGCCCGCGAAAAAATCACCGAAGGAAACTTCACCCCCTGGAAAAATGAAATGGTGAAGAAACTAAACAGAAGAGTAAATAATGAATAATGAACAAAGAACAATGAATAATAAATAGTAATTCTCAATTCTCAATTCTCAATTCTCAACTCTCAACTCTAAATGAAGTTCCGCCCTACCATCATCGACCGTTATATCATCCGAAAATTTATCGGCACCTATTTCTTTGCCATATTGTTGATAAGCCTTATTGTGGTCATCTTCGACGTGAGCGAAAAAATTGAAGACTTTGTGACCAAAGAAGCGCCGCTGGGAGCCATTATTTTTGACTACTATTGCAATTTTATCCCGTTTATTGCTAACATGTTCAGTCCGCTGTTCGTGTTCATCACCGTGATTTTTTTTACCTCCAAAATGGCCGGCCATTCCGAAATTATCGCCATTCTTTCGGGCGGCGTGAGCTTTCGCCGGCTCATGTATCCTTACTTTATCTCAGCCCTGGTCATTTTTGCAGGAAGCCTTACATTAAGCATGTTTGTAATTCCTCCGGCCAATGCCCGCCGATTGAGCTTTGAAGAAAAATTTACAAAAAGCCCCATTCGTAATACCGACCGTAATATCCATTTCCAAATTGAACCCGGTGAATATGTATACATGGAAAATTTTTCAACGTGGAACAATACGGCCGATAAATTTGCCCTGGAAAAATTCGACGGATTGCGCATGCTTTCCAAGCTCACGGCCGAAAGGGCAGTGTGGGACACCTCGTTCAACGGGTGGAAAGTGCATAACTATACCATGCGCACCCTCACCGACTCCGGCGAACTGATTACCCGTGGCCGGCAACTCGACACGGTAATCAGCATCACCGCGGCCGACTTGCGGCGTTACCGCGAGTTGAACGAATCACTGGACTACTGGAAACTGAATGAAACCATTGCCCAGCTGCAGGCGCGCGGCGACAATAGCGTGCAATTTGCACTGATTGAAAAATACAAGCGTGTAACCATTCCTTTCTCCGTATTCATTCTTACGTTGATCGGTGTGTCGTTGTCGTCGCGCAAAGTGCGTGGCGGCATAGGATTGAAAATAGGGGTGGGCATAGGGCTCAGCTTCTCCTACATTCTCTTTCTGCGCTTTGCCGAAATGTTTGTGCATGCCGGCATCTTATCGCCCGCCATTGCCCTTTGGGTACCGAATATCGTTTACGCCATCATCGCTGTCGGCTTATACATCAAGGCGCCGAAATAAATTTTTTGCGAAATAGTTTTCAGTCAATATTTTACAATATATTGCGTGTTTGTTTTGATAATGATTTGACAATTAATATCATAGCTTTTCCAAAATTTCCCGGATGTCATATCGTAGAAACTCATCTGTGTAGAGGTCTAATGTATAGAGGTAGCCATTGGTAAAATCAATATCGAATGAAGTAATAAACCTGTTTAATTTAAGTTGTGCTAAAGGTTTTGCCGAATGTTCCGTCTATGGAATACATGTTGATGTAGTTCAGTTCGAGAGGCATTTCTATCATCTCGGCATTATATTGTGTAAAGGTTGAAAGAATATTATGATCTTCCCCCTCTTTGATGCGGGATTTGTTCAATTTTTCCAAATGCGGGGGCGTGTTTTTTTGATTGTTGTCCCATATATACCTTAATTGTTGTGTCTGCGTGCTATTGATTTCCTTACAGAAAAACCTTGTACTGTCCAGCATAACAAAACTGAATATAAACGGGGAGAGAGATTTAATTTTATGAATGCTTAGCCGCTTGTTTTGTAGAGATTCATCGATGTTCATTTTATATACCGCTCCTGTTGCAAAGTCATAGATGCCGGCATATAGCGCTCCTTTTTCTTTGAAAATGGTTTGTCGGTAAATGAACGGACAGTGAAAAAATTCATAGGGACCCTGTCCCTGAGTAAGGAATTTTCCTAAGAAATGACAGTCGGGCAGGGAGAGGAATGACCATAATCCTTTGTTGTCCCTGGCCGACAGGATTAGTAGGGAATCATAAATGCTAAAATCCAGTATCCCTATAATATCGGTATTAACTTCCTCAGCATTATTGATGGAAAATGTTTGAGGAAACTGTTTTACATATTGCACATCTTCTAAAATCATGTAATCGGTGGATGGATACTCCTCTCCGCAGCTGACTGTTAAAGAGGCGGCCAATGCCAATGTTGCGATATAAATTAGTTTTTTCATATTAGGAATAGTTTATTTGAATTACTGTGATTTTAGAAATAATTTTACAAATGGTATAACAAAAACCTGCTCTATAAATTTATAGAGCAGGCAAGCGTTTAAATGATTATGGACAGAAGCCTGTAGTGGAGTTTTTAGCCGCGGCACTGTCTGTGATATATGCGCATGTTCCACAATACAGTACAATATGTCCAGGGCTTACTGTAATAGTATTATAACACGTTCCTTTACCTTTCATATTCCAAACGAAATCACATACTTGTAATTCCGAATTATAACATAATCCGTCAGGACAATGCATCAAGACAGGATTTCCATTGTCACATTCCCAGAATTTGCTACAATCTTCGGGGCATGGAAAGAGTGCGACAGCGCCGTCATTAGGAGGAGGACAATCAGGCGGAGCATAAGAACTCAACACGGCGGTCATCAAAATGGCGGTGACCGTCAAGATACTTGATTTAAAAATTGTTTTCATAATTAATATATATTCCCGTATTTTTCGGTTTGGTCATTGAAGCATTTTGC
>QMCD01000329.1_pt1 | contig 33878 bp, 24 predicted proteins | sample 1821841 | NCBI WGS metagenome assembly QMCD01 (sample SAMN01991225, study PRJNA193472) | Termite gut metagenome, whole genome shotgun sequencing project. | isolation source: worker | host: Macrotermes natalensis
CGTTGCAGTTATCACACCAAAAACATTTCGGTCATGGGCAAAAGTAATCATTTTATCGGACAGCCGCTCTATGGTCAGGTGATTAATTTACTTGACAAGGGTAAAATTCTTAACCCGCATTATTCATCTGGGGTAAAAACTGCTTAGCAAACCAGAGTTTGTCTTCAGTTCTCAATTTTTCAGAAACTTTACGAAGTAATATAGTCCGTTTGCAGGCATTTTAGAGGGTGAAAATTAATTTTCAGGAGTAAAATCAGGTCGTTTTTCGCAACAGGACATACCAATCCCTTGCTGCAGTAGCTTACTATATCACAAAATCGGATGCTTTTATGTGAATACGAGTGACTTGAATAACTCCTGATAGACAAATGCTTTTGAGAGATGATAGTAAACCCTTCTTTTCGATATTTTTAGAGTAGCTCCTATTTTCAGTAAACGACAACGGATGGTATCAATTTGCCATGTTTTGGCTTTTTTAAAGCCTGTTTTTTGAATGGCAACTTTCAGCAGAAGAAACATTTCATAAGCCAAATAGCTAAGGAATAGCCGGAAGAAATTTCCAAGAAAAAGATGATTGGACAAACGGTCGGAAAAACACATGTTTTTAATTTCCTTGATACGGTTCTCACTGGCATCGCCCCGTTTGACATAAAATCCGGTGTAAATTTCGCGTGCCATTTGATTGGTAAAATTACTTATGATATATCTGATATTTAATCCCTTGCCTGTGCTTTCTACTTTGCAGTGACACATTTGTTCCTCATTCCAGGTTCCGGCTTGATAGGGAAAACTAAAAAAATGCTGATGCTTTTTATTTTCCTGAACATAAAGAAATTGCACTGCTTTACAGGCGCGAGCTGTTCTCTTTTTTTAAATCTCATTACTTGCTAAACCTATCGAATACCGAAGATTATGTTTTGCTGCTAAACGGTAAAAAGCAGGACAGCTAAACCCTCCATCGGCTCGGATAATAATAGTGATGTCGGGATATTTTTCCCTGATTTTATCAATAATACGACGCAAAATACTAACATACCAACGGTTGGAGTGGCTGTTGCCGGGACGTAAAACAGGCAGGATAATTTGTCCTGTGGAACCATCATGAAAAAATAATTCATTGTACATGAATTGGCCATAATAACCGTTAAACATCGAAAGCTGTTGCTTGCCATGCGTTGGATCGTCGGTGCCATCAATATCGATAATCACTTCCGTTCTGCCGGAAAGACTTGCTACATAACGTTCGATACAGGCATAACACAGCGCAAAAACGGTTTGTTTATCAATACTGTTCTCGAATCGTGACAAAGTGGGCTGTGAAGCCAAATCGCCTTCCAATATATCCCTAAACAAGGGATCATTCTGTAAATGAAATACATCATTCGTATCTTCATAACCTTGCATCAGCATAAAGACACGCTGTTTGAGCAACTTTTTTATGCTATGAACACTACGAAACGGATCGCGATAATCGGGGATGATTTTAGAAAAATAATTTAATACCTTATGTTTACGCTCAAGTTTTTCTAGCAGAACTACCGCGCCATCCGAACTGATTTCTTCTGCCGAAAAATCAACTAAAACTGATCTGTTATTCCGATAAAATGCTGTACCTTTCTTACTCATAAATTGGGTGTTTTAATTTACTCGTTTTTGTTGTTTAACTATTACAAAATTAGTAAATTGCACCCAATTTTACAAATGTAAGAAAAAAAATATTACAATATGATAAATCACACACTTTTTTTTATATTTTTTTATTGGTGTCCGGTAAAAAATGAGAACCTCTTTATAATTCGTTATTATATTGTCCTTTACAAGGTTTTTCGTAAAGAGGGGCTTGTTTTTTACAACACTATGAAATTACAATAAAATACATTCAAATTCATTACCAATTGGCAAATTTATAGCCTCAAATAAGACCGTTTGTAATAAATTTAAGGTATTCTGTAATAGTCCATTTTTTACCGGACAGCAATATTTTTTTTATCCTGAAGAGTTTTATATGTTTACAAAAAATTAAACATTATACCTCTTCGAGGAAATAAACTAACATGAGTTCGAGATTAATGGTATAATGGTGCAATGTTTAAAGTTTATAGCTTGTAAAAGTTAAGATACAACCTGGCAGTAAAAGGGCAAAACAATTAAAAAGCACTCCCGAAGTATTAAAAAGTACTTCCTCGATAGTACATCTTTGTACTGTCTCTTATTTTTTGACTTTTTGAGTTGAGAATCTCCAGCCTGCACCCAGGAGTATATCATATTCCCAGAATGACGCACAGACAAAACAGCATTGCACCTTTTACCACTTCACCACTTTACCATTGCACCGCTTTACCGTTCCTCATTCCCTTATTTACTCATTTGCTATTATAACTTCCTGTAATTTCTCTTAATCAAACAAGTCAACCCAGAACTCACGTTATTTATAATAGAGATTGCTTCGTTGTTTTAGAATCATTTCATAAAAAACACTATTTTTGCATAAAAATATCATCAAATGGAAAAGGTCGATTTTTTGGTTATCGGTTCCGGAATTGCAGGATTAAGTTTTGCACTCAAGGCAAGAAATCATGGTAACGTTTGTATTGTTACTAAAGATGCAGCACAGGAGACATCCACGCGTTATGCTCAGGGCGGAATAGCGGCAGTGATGTATCATCCCGATACGTATGAAAAGCATATAAAAGATACAATGGTTGCAGGTTGTGAGTTGTCCGACCCTGAAATTGTTCGCATTACCATCACCGAATCAACCGAAAGAGTTAAGGATTTAATTAATTGGGGTGTTGACTTTGATAAGACATTGTCGGGGAGATATGATTTGGCAAAGGAAGGCGGTCATTCCGAATTTAGAGTATTACACCATAAAGATGAGACCGGATTAGAAATCCAGCAAAAACTATACTTTCAGGCAAAAGAAGATCCGAATATTGATATACGGGAAAATTACTTTGCCGTAGAACTTATTACACAACATCATCTGGGTGTGATTGTAACTAAGCATTCCAAGGATATTCAATGTTATGGTGCGTATATTTACAATCCTCATTCACAAAAGGTAGAACCTGTCTTGGCAAAATGTATTATTGTTGCTACCGGAGGAATTGGCAATGTGTACGGCAATACTACCAATCCGCCCATTGCAACAGGAGACGGTATTGCCATGGTACATAGGGCACGTGGCGCTATTCGGGGAATGGAATTTGTTCAATTTCATCCTACAGCCTTGTATCACCCAACAGAAAGACCGGCATTTTTAATTACGGAAGCTTTGCGTGGAGCAGGTGCTATTCTTAAGGATTTGAGGGGTAAGGAATTTATGCACAAATACGATTCCCGCGGTTCTTTGGCTCCGCGTGATGTCGTTGCCAGGGCAATTGACAGCGAAATGAAAATCAGTGGGGAAGACCATGTGTATTTGGATGCCCGTCATTTGGATCAAACGATATTCTTTAATCATTTCCCCAATATTTACAGTAAATGTTTAAGCATTGGTATTGATGCTACTAAAAGTATGATTCCTGTAGTTCCGGCGGCTCATTATTCTTGTGGTGGAATAACGGTGGATGAATGGGGTGTTACCTCTATTAAAAACCTGTATGCCTTAGGGGAATGTGCTTCTACAGGATTACATGGGGCAAATCGTTTGGCTTCTAATTCTTTGTTGGAGTCTTTGGTATTTTCGCATCGGGCATGTGAGCATGCGGCAAGGCAAATTAGCTTGATTGATTTTCAAGAAGAAATTCCGAACTGGGATGCCGAAGGAACTGTTTCCAACGAAGAAATGATTTTAGTTACTCAAAGTGTTCGAGAGTTGCAATCCATTATGAGTAATTATGTAGGTATTGTCCGCTCCGATTTGCGTTTGCAACGTGCTTTGAACCGTTTGAACATTATTTTTCGTGAAACGGAAGATTTATATCAGCGTTCGGTGGTTACCAAGCCAATATGTGAACTCCGTAATATGATAGGAACAGCATATCTGATTATTCGCGAAGCCATTAAACGAAAAGAAAGCCTTGGGTTACATTATTCAATAGATTATCCGCCTAAAACATGCAATTAAACAATACAAAAGAGATCCATTTGGAAGTATGCGCCGATTCGATAGAGTCTGCCCTGACTGCTCAACAAGCGGGGGCTTACCGCATCGAATTATGTGATAATCTGGTAGAAGGTGGAACTACTCCTTCTTACGGGACTATCAGGCAAGCCCGCGAATTACTAAATATCAAATTATATGTGCTTATCCGTCCTCGAGGAGGAGATTTCCTGTATAATGATTTGGAGTTTGAAGTTATGAAATCCGATATTCATTGTTGTGGACAGATAGGATGTGATGGCGTTGTAATAGGTATTTTGCTTTCTGATGGCTCCATTGATGAAGTCCGCTGTAAAGAATTAATAACAATAGCTGAACAATACAATATGGGCGTAACATTTCATCGTGCTTTCGACCGTTGCAATGACTGTTTTAAAGCCTTGGAAACCATCATTAATTTAGGTTGCGAACGAATTTTGACTTCCGGTGGGAAAAATACAGCTTTGGAAGGAGCAGAAACTATCCGGCAACTTATAGAAAAAGCCAATGGAAGAATTTCTATTATGTCCGGAGCCGGAATTACTCCCGAAAACATCAGCGAATTACTTCAAAAAACGAATGCCCGCGAGTTTCATGGAACATTCAGAAGCCAATATCCAGGCAATATGGAATATAGAAATGATGCTTTGGGAGATTTTCAGCAAGAATATATGGTATGGAAAGCAGATGAAAGGAAGATTAGGGAAATTCAAAGATACGTTTATATTTAAAAAAATTTTATATTTGCATATTCTTTTCCGTATAAAAGATTTTAGGAAGGCAGTGAGAGGAAAAGATAGAATTAAGTTATTAATAATAAAAATAATTGGACTATGTCATTATTCTTTAAAAAAGTAGAACGCAGTAATCCGAGAGACATCAAAGCTCCAAAAAAATGGTATGCTTCGCTTAAAAGCATCGGATTAAAGAAAGAAAAAGAAATTGCAGTTTTGGCTGCAGAAGGTACCACACTTGACCCCAAGGAAGCACAGCTTGCCTATTCCCGTTTTGGGATAGTCGTCTTACGGGCATTACTTGACGGACATACCGTAGAAATCGAAAATTTTGGTACGTTCCGTTTGACAATACATTCCGAAGGAACGGACAAAAAAGAAGAGCTTACCGCCAACCACATCAAGGGTGCAAACATACGATTTATTCCCTGCAAGACGGCAAAAGAAACTATAGGAAAAGCGACTTTCAAGTGCTTGGAAAACATGTAATTAGAGATAATCGAAATAAAGTCTTGACTTTGCGTTTGTAAAGTCAAGACTTTGCAGCAATCAAGTCAAGACTTTGTGATGATAAAATCAAGACTTTGTTTTAATCATCGCAAAATAAAACAAACAAAATAAAATCGGGACTAAGCCGAAAATCCCGTAGTAAATAATAGAGTAGGCGTAATTTTAAAAAATTTATTTTATGAACAAACTCAGAGTATTTTTAGGTGTTGTTACAATGTTAGTAATTGGTGCTGGAATTTTTTATGCATGTCAAAAAGAGGAAAATAAATTAATTAATAATGAAAAGAAAGTAGAAAAGTTAATTAATTATGATGATTATGTAAATAAACTATCCGAACAAACAGGCATAAAGATTGTTGAACTATCTCAAAAACTATACCTGAAAGAATTTGGAGAAAGAATTTTAATCCATACAGCGCAACTAGAAGCCGAAACTGCAAACATAACTGCTGAGAAATGTCGAGAACAATCTTTATATTGGCGTAATTTAAGTGAAAAGACTATAAATGAAACAAATATGAATATTTTATACTCGTATTATCAAATTTTTTCTATTACATCTTACCACAGGAATGATTTAGATAAAGTAACATATAACGGTAATATATATTTATGTGCCAATAAGATGTTATCAATATTAAAAGATGATTATGATGCTTTATATGGAGCAATAATCAAAGATTATCCTAATTTTAAAAAATTAGATATTAATATACAGCAAGAAGTACTCATTGAGGCTTTATGTTATGGTCCATGTGAAGATGATTTAAAACGAGCTTATAAAAAAGCTACAAAAAAATATGTATTAACAATGGTAACTTGCATTGCTGGTAATCCTGTGATAGCTATTGCATGCTATATTGTTGCACGTGATTCCTATTGGGAAGAGATAGATACAGCGATAGAAAAATATAAGGAATGTGTAAATAAATAATTATGGACAAATTCACAATAGCAAGTATTGCTTCTATTTTGTTAGGTTTTCTTTTTTATTTAATAATCAATCTATTCGTAAAAGAAAAAAAAGGACTAGTAAGCAAAATAAAGTATTTCTTTTGGGGTGTTATTTTTATTTATCTATATTGGCAAATACTGAATATTTTTATATTTAATAATATTTATCAAACTCTTCCTATCGCTTTTTGGGATAATTCATTTCCTAAAGAGATAATGCAAGAATTTATGTTATTTCCTTTACTCACAATTTGTACATTTTATATATCTATGCGTATAAGTATTTATTTTAATAATAAAAAACAATGATACAAAATTTCGTTATAAAAAAAGGCAAAGCTCCTTCGGGTTCTTTAGTTGCGTTTCTATTCTTCATTATTATTTTGTATATGCAAACACAGCTATTGGCATCAATCCCAATAATGTTTATTTTAACTATTGCTGTTTTGATAGATTTGATTGAGCTTATTCGTTGGACAGTTTCATTCGCCATTTTTTTAGATATGGACAAACAGGAGATTATACTAAATCATACTTTGTTTTTTAATAAGAAAAAAATCGCATTAAAAGACATTAAAGAAATAGATACATTAAATGGAAATATAATTTTAGATAATTCATTTCCTTTGTCAAAATGGCAAAGAATGGTATGCAAAACGAAAAAATCAAACGATTATACTGTTCGTTTTGAAACAATAGATGCTTGTGAAAGAAGACAGCTAATGGAATCTATCGAAAAAAATCTATTGTAAAAAACAAGAAATAAATCATTTTATCAATGGGATTATTCTTTGAAAGAGTAATCCCATTTTCATTTTATGGCAAGAAAAACTGTAATTTTGTAAACAAATAACCAAATCAATGAATAAACATTTTAAAATATGACAAGAAATACAATTTTTACCTTTAGCATTTTGCTGACAATGCTGTTTTTAGGAAACTCCTGCAAAGAAAAAGAAACCCATTTTTTAACCAATGCAGCGTATAGAAATCAAGTCCATGAACAGTTTTTAAAACGGAAAGAAGAAGCAAAACATCGGAAAGATGCTTTGTTTTCGGTCTTTGAGACAGAAGGTTTGTCGTTAGAGCAAAAAGAAGCCATGGAATTTTTGTATGCCTATATGCCTTTGTGTGATTTGGCGGATTATGACGGTGAATTTTTCTTGAAACAAGTTAATGGAGCTTTCTGTGCACGAGATTATTTTTCATGGGGCAAGACCGTTCCTGAAGATATATTTCGGCATTTTGTATTGGTACACCGGGTAAATAATGAATATTTGGATACGGCGAGATTGGTTTTTTTTGAAGAATTGAAGGAACGGGTGAAAGATATGTCGATGGAAGAAGCGGCTTTGGAAGTCAATCATTGGTGTCACGAAAAAGTTACATACCGTGCTACTGATGGTCGAACTTCTTCTCCTTTGGCGTTGGTAAAAACGTCTTGGGGACGTTGCGGTGAGGAGTCTACCTTTACTGTTGCGGCTATGCGTGCGGTAGGAATTCCGGCACGTCAATGTTATACGCCGAGATGGACACACACTAACAGCAATCATGCTTGGGTGGAAGTTTGGATAGATGGAATATGGTATTATCTGGGAGCCTGCGAACCGGAACCGGAACTGAACGTAGCTTGGTTTACTGCTCCTGCCAAGCGTGCAATGATGGTACATACCAATGTTATTGGCTTGTATAAAGGCCCAGAAGAAAAAAACCTGGAAACTCCTTTGTATTCAAAGATTAATCTATTGGCAAACTATGCTCCGACTCGTCAGGTAAAAGTGAAAGTTGTAGATAAGCAAAATAATCCTATAGAAGATGCGAAGGTGCAATTCAAAGTATATAATTATTCCGAATTTTTTCCTGTTTCGGAAAGTTTTACTGACAAAAACGGAAATACCTCTATTCTTTCCGGCATGGGGGACTTGTTGATTTGGGCAAATAAAAGCGATTTGTACGGATATAAAAAATCGACGAAAAATGATGGGGAAATAACCGTTGTCTTGGAGCATTCAGGTGTGGAATTATATGAAGAACTTTTTGAAATGAATCCTCCTGCCGAACAGCCTGTCAAGGAAATTGCTCCTGAAAAAATCGCTGAAAATGTTGTTCGTTTGGCGTATGAAGATTCCATTCGGAATGCCTATATGAATACCTTTGCGACGGAAAGAACAGCAGAAGAATTAGCAGCGAAAACAGGATTAGACAAAAACGAAATATGGAAATACCTTTCTTTAGCACAAGGTAACTGGGAAGAAATCAGCTTATTTATAGAAACAAACAAAGATAATCCGTATTTATTTCCATTTTTAGCATCTTTGCTTGAAAAAGATTTACGTGATACTCCTGCACAATATCTTCAAGATCATTTGTTAAATAAAAATAGGATTAAATTGCAAGAAGAGTTGTCTGAAGATATGATTATTACAAAAATACTTTCCCCGAGGATTACATTAGAATTGATAAAACCCTGGAGAAGTTTCTTCCAACAAAAACATATAGCGGAAGAAATTGCAGGGAAAAGCTATTTGGTAGAACATATTATTGATTATGTAAAGGATAACATTGTAATTAAAGATGATGAGAATTATTATAATTGTTTGATTACTCCTCGTGGGGTGTATGAGTTGAAAATGGCAGATCGCCGCTCTCGTGATGTGTTTTTTGTAGCTGTTTGTCGAAGTTTGGGAATTGCTGCCCAAATTGAAGAGGCGACAAGCAAACCACAGTATTTTCAAAATGCTCAATGGCATGATGCTGTCTTTGAACAAGAAAACGAAAGTCGGGCAAATCTACCCAAGGCAAAGCTTACTCTTGTCAATGATAAAGCAAATTTCATTTTACCGGAATACTCCACACATTATACCTTGGCTTATTTTCAAAATGGAGATTTTAATACATTGAATTTTAGGAATAATCCGGTTTTAAAGAACTATCCTTGTCAGTTGGAACTCGAAGAAGGTTATTATCTCCTGACAATCGGAAGCCGTGCCAATGACGGTTCGGTGAGTGTTCTTACGGAATATTTTGAATTGAAACAAGATACTCCTGCTAAAATCACACTTAAATTGCCTGAAGTTGAAGGGAAATTGATCCTTAAAGGAAGTATTGATATGAATACAATTGTTCAGTTGGATAATAGTAATAAACAAACATTGAAAGAACTTTCCAATAATAAAGGCTTGATGTTGTGTTTCGTGGATGTCGCTAAAGAACCTTCCAAACATATCCTGCAAGACCTTCCCAAGCAGCAACAAGCGTTGGAAAAGTGGAATGGTGGGATTTTATTGGTTACTCCTGATGATAAGCATAATCCGAATTTCAATGCTTCTGCATTCAAAAACCTGCCAAAGCAAACCACATGGGCAATTGATTATAACCGGATATTATTAAAAGCAGTTGCCGATGCATTGCAAATCAATTTTGAGGATAATTTTCCGTTAACTGCTTATCTTTCGACCAATGGTGGAATTTTGTATTATTCGATAGGTTATCGCATTGGTATTGGAGAAGATATTTTGAAAACGATTCATGAGGAACGAGAAAGTTTGAAGTAATTAGTGATTAATGATAGACGCTTAATGGATAGTTTATTCTTAATAAGCAAAATGCTATTTTTGCACAACTTTTGTAATTTTTACGCTTATAAATAAGGATGCTCGTTTTAAAATAAATTAATCACTAAATATATATTGAATGGAACAAGGACAAAAAATCATCTATGATTATTTTGAAGAGGCGGCAAAGAAACGGGATAAATGGAAGCAGCGAAATCGTTTCTATCAGAAGACAATAGAACGTCAATTCCGGTTTATTATTCCCGAAGGAGCTATTGTATTGGAATTAGGTTGTTCAACCGGTGATTTACTCAATGCGGTCAAACCGAGTAAAGGAATAGGTGTTGATTTTTCTGAAAATGCACTCAAAATAGCACGGGAAAAACATCCGCACTTGGAGTTTATTCATGCTGATGTATTGAATTTTCAATTGAAAGAACCAATTGAATATGTTATTATTTCCGATCTTATAACTTCCTTGTGGGATGTACAAGCCTTTTTTCATCATTTACGCAAATATGTGCAGCCGACAACGAAAATTATTATTTCCTCTTATAATTATATTTGGGAACCAATTTTGCGGTTGGGGGAACTTCTTCGGATAAAAGCAAAACAACCGCTTCAAAACTGGTTGTCTATTAAAGATATTAATAACCTGCTATATTTGGAGAATTTTGAAATAATTAAGGTTGAGAAAAAAGTACTGTTTCCAAAGTATATCCCTGTTCTTAATTTGATATTCAATAAATTTTTAGCTAATCTTCCATGGATTTGCAATTTAGATTTAGTACAGTTTATTACTGTTCGTTCTGTGGATATTGAAAATCATGATTATTCTGTTTCTATTGTTGTGCCTGCTCGAAATGAGAAAGGAAACATAGAAAACGCTATTAAGCGTACTCCAAAATTCGGTTCTCGTCAGGAGTTTATTTTTATAGAGGGAAATTCATCAGACGGAACTTATGAAGAAATGCAGCGAGTACAACAGGCATATCCTGAAGTAGATATAAAGCTCATGAAACAAACCGGAAAAGGCAAAGGAAATGCGGTTCGGGAGGCTTTTGATGAGGCAAGTTGTAGTGTATTAATGATTCTGGATGCTGATTTGACCACTCCACCTGAAGATTTACCCAAGTTTTATACTGCTTTGCAAAATAATAAAGGAGAATTTATCAATGGTTGCCGTTTGGTATATCCAATGGAAAAAGAAGCGATGCGTTTTTTGAATTTCTTGGGAAATAAATTTTTCGGATGGTTTTTCTCCTATTTATTAGGGCAACGATTGAAAGATACTTTATGCGGAACAAAAGTTTTGCTGAAAAAAGATTATGAAAAAATTAAGGAAAATCGCAATTATTTTGGTGATTTCGATCCGTTTGGCGATTTCGATTTGCTGTTTGGTGCAGCAAAATTGAATCTGAAAATAACAGAAGTGATTGTTCGCTATCGGGATAGAAAATACGGTTCGACGCAAATCAGTCGCTTTTCACATGGGTGGTTGTTGATCAAAATGAGCTTGTTTGCTGCACGGAAGATTAAATTTAAGTGATTTTTTAGATTTTTGAACAAATAAAACGCCTATGAAAACCAATAAAATAAATCCAATACTTTTTATTGTTCCGTTGTTTGTTATTGGATGGGGAATTTTCTCCATGTTGTTTTATGATACGTTTTATTCCAGAGCTGTTGACCCTGAATACCCGTATCTTATCAACGGATTGAATGCAGCTTTGTTGGAATTTAAACGCATTGGTCATTTCGACCATCCGGGAACACCTTTTCAGGTTTTCTGCGGAGTAATAATACGTATAATACATCTGTTTTCAGGCGAAAATAAAGATATTGTACAAGATGTTTTCAATCGTCCCGACCATTACCTTAATATTATCAACATGTTCCTGATTGCCATACAGGCTTGTCTGTTGTTTTTAATTGGCTGGATTGGCAAAAAACGCGAAATTAGAACCCGAATATTGTTTATTCTGCAATTGTCGTTCTTATGTAATTTTTTATTGATTGATTTATTCAATCGGGTAATACCCGAACGTTGGCTTATTATCACTTCTATATTATTTATTATCATTTATCTGCAATATGGATATAATAATCGAAAACCGTTGAATTTTGCCATCTGGAGCGGAATTATCATGGGCATGGGTATGGCAACAAAATTTAATTTTTTACCGATAATACTTTTACCATTCTTATTAATTAATAAAAACAGATTGATATATGCAGGGACAGGTATTGTTTCATTTTTTGTTTTCATTGCTCCAATTATTACAAAATTCAAAGATTATTGGCAATTTATAATTGGTATTGCCTCTCATGATGGAATTTATGGACAGGGAGAAGAGCGAATGTTTAATTTTGAGACTACAAAAGCTAATTTGCTGGAAGTTTTTCATGTTGCACCGGAACTGATATTTATTATTTCAGTACTTATTATTATGTTGATTGTAAGTATTATTTATCGGAAAATAAGCAAAGGAAGCAATCAGAATATTTTATTTACTATAGGAATGCTTTTGATTATTGGCTTGCAAGTCCTTATGGTATCCAAACATTTCAAAAATGCTTATTTAATTCCTCTATTTTCTATTTATGGAATTGTATTTTTCAAAATAGATGATTTTTTTGCCACTTTTTTCTCCAATAAACAGACGAGGTTTTTGCTGCCTGCTTTGGTTTGTTTTTTTATTGTTTTTACAGCTAAAGATGCTGTTGCTCATGTCTCTATTCAAAAGAATCAAAAAGGAAAAAGAGAAGAATTACGGCAGTATGTGGTAGAGAATCTATCTAAAAATACACTTTGGTTTGTGGAACCAACTTGGGAAAGTGCTCCGTATGTTGAGAACGGAATTGTTTATGGATTGAGTTATTGTCATCGAATAAACCAATATCTTCCTGAATTGATAAAAGTAAACCCTAATGTAATTACCTTTGAAGGAATGGATAATACAGTAAAGATTTGGCGTTCAAAGCCTGTTTCTTTAGATAGTATTATGATGACAGCCACACCAATATATATTTATTCCTCACCTGGAAGATATGCTTGTATGCTAATGAAGAAAATTAATCAGGCAGCTCATAATATGGGAATTGAAATGCAAACGGATACTTTATTTTCTCAAAAAGAAACAGGATCGTATATCATTACCATGCAAAATCCCCATTCTCTTCGTAGTATAGAAATCTGGACATTGAGTCAAGGAAATCCTGTGGAGCGAGAACAACAAATACAAGAAAATATGAAAGCAATACATGATGATCCTCAATGGCTGGAAAAAGTAAAAGAGAAAGCTATCGAAAAGAATATTCCATTAGATTCCATGGTACGATTAGATGCTATCTGGATGATTGATAATCCATAATTTATTTTATAGGATAAGTTGATACAAAACATTTTGGTGGTGCTGTGAAAAGTATGCTGCCATAAAATATTGATAATAAATGAAACCAGTTCTATTTGCTAATCCTATCGCTTGACACAGTTTAGTGAATAGATCCCTTCGAGAGCAAAAAACCTGTAGCCGACACAGCCGCTACTACCTTCGAGGGCAAAAAAGTACTTTCGGCTACAGCCGCTACTACTTTTAAGGGCAAAAAAATACTTTCGGCTACAGCCGCTACCACTTTCAAGGGCAAAAAAGTACTTTCGGCTACAGCCGCTACCACTTTCGAGGGCAAAAAAGTACTTTCGGCTACAGCCGCTATCACTTTCGAGGGCAAAAAAGTACTTTCGGCTACAGCCGCTACCACTTTGAGGGTGAAAAAGTACTTCCTCAATGTTGAGAAAGCAATTTCCGGGTCTATTCTCTATTTAACACAAAAGGATGTCTATCTGCTAAAGCTCCACGAGAGAGTTCCGCATTGCGTATATGGTGAACAATTGCTATACTCGGTCTTGCATGTTCCAATCCCAAACCCTCTCCTTTCAATATATTTTGATAAGCAAGCGTGTGCAAATCGGTAAATCCATTGGTAAAATCCAATTCTTCACCATTAATGATAATAGAACGGAAGGTACTTTGTCCTTTCTCCTTAATTTTGTCGGGTAAATAATTAGAATCTATACTCAAAAACCAACGAACACGCGCCCTTTCGAAATGCAAATAACCCGAACCCCAAGACGAAGTACGATAATGAACATTATTTGTTTTCAATTCTCCGAAAATATAATGGAGCATATCAAAGAAATGAATACCGATATTGGTCACCAATCCTCCTGATTTTTCCTCATTGCCTTTCCATGAATAATGATACCATTTCCCTCGACTTGTGATATAGGTTAAATCCACATCATATATTTTCCCGGAAATATCCTTGTCTATCTTTTCTTTTAATGCCAAAATCGCCGGATGATAACGCAGTTGAAGGATATTATATATTTTCTTTCCTGTTTCCTTTTCCAGCTTTTCCAAAGCATCGACATTCCAGGGATTTAATACTAAAGGTTTTTCACAAATGGCATGGGAGTCATTTCGTAAAGCCATACGGATATGGGCATCGTGTAGATAATTAGGCGTACAAATACTGAAATAATCAATCGGAGACTTATTTGCATCATGTTGGATTTTGTAAATATGACGTTCAAAACGTTCGGCTTCAGTAAAAAAATCTGCCTGGGGAAAATAGCTGTCAATAATTCCTACCGTATCGTTTTTATCAAGTGTTACTGACAGCTTATTACCGGTTTCTTTAATTGCCTTTAAATGACGTGGAGCTATGTAGCCTGCCAAACCCAATAATGCAAAATTCTTCATATATGTTGATTCTCTATTTTGTTGATTTAAGAAATGGTAAAATGTATTTGATAGAACCGGATTGCTTCACTGCGTTTTTTCCGAAGAGGTCTATTAACCATTAATCTTCACCTGATTATTTTCCAGTATATATTCCTTTTTACTTTCTTTACAAATTGCTTTCCCCCAATTGTCAAAATGCAAACGATGCCCGTATTGGCTCATCCATCCTATTTGGCGACCGGGGTTACCAATCACCAGCGCATAATCAGGAACATCTTTTGTCACCACTGTCCCTGCCCCGATAAAAGCATACTTGCCAATATTATTGCCGCAAATGACAGTAGCATTGGCACCAATAGTTGCTCCCTGTCCGACATGCGTTTTTTTATACTGGTCTTTACGCACGACGGAACTTCGCGGATTAATCACATTGGTAAATACCATCGAAGGACCTAAAAACACATCATCTTCACAAATTACTCCGGTATAGATGGAAACATTATTCTGAACTTTTACATTATTACCCAGAATTACACCCGAAGCAACAAATACATTTTGCCCCAAATTACAGTTTTCCCCAATAATACAATCGGGCATAATATGGCAAAAGTGCCAAACAGCTGTTCCATCTCCAATGGTACAACCTTCATCAATAACTGCTGTTGAGTGTGCTTTGTATGACATATTTTACAAATGTACAACATTTTTGAATATCGTTTTGCTTTGTTTTTACCCCTTTGAAGCCAATATGCAAAATCCTTTCACCAATCACATCATATATCAACGAAAATTAGTACTTTTGTTCCTCGAAAATAGAAATCGAATCTTACTTTTAATTCATAAATTTATTAACCATGAAGTATAAAATAACTTTAACCGCATTAGTAATCGCATTTAATACCGTATTGAGCATGTCAGCACAAGAAATGAATATTTATACGCCTGAGTTGCTTTGGAAGCTCGGCAGAGTAAGCGAAGCAGTCGTTTCTCCCGATGGAAAACAAATTCTTTTTGGAATAACATACTATAATGTAGAAGAAAATAAAGGAAATCGGGATTTATACAGTATGCCTGTTTCCGGTGGCGAATACAAACGCTTGACAAATACCGATTACAGTGAATACAATGCTATTTGGAGACCCGATGGAAAGAAAATAGGATTTTTAGCTCCGGTAAACGGAGAAATGCAAATCTGGGAAATGAATCCGGACGGGACAGGGAAACAACAAATATCCCGTATTGAAGGTGGTGTGGATGGTTTTCATTATGCTCCTACGCAAAATAGAATATTGTATACCAAAACCATTAAAATGGATAAAGATGTCCATGATATTCATCCCGACATGCCAAAAGCCGATGCCTTGATTACAGAAGATTTGATGTACCGCCATTGGAATGCCTGGACGGATTATTCGTATAGCCATATTTTTGTAGCAGATTATCCTTCTATGGATAATATTGTTGATATTATGCAGGATGAATATGCTTCAAGTCCGATTCCCAATTACGGCGGAATGGAAGAAATGACGTTTAGTCCCGACGGAAATTTTATCGCTTATACAAGCAAAAAAATGAAGGGAAAGCAATTTGCCCAAAGTACCAATTCGGAGATTTATCTGTATGATATTCTCAATAAGACAACCAAAAATCTATCCCAAACCAACAAAGGCTATGATCTTGCTCCTGTTTTTTCTCCCGACGGAAATTATCTTTTCTGGGGTGGTATGCTCGAAGATGGCTTTGAATCGGATAAGAAAAATATTTTTAGGTATGATTTAAAATTGGGACGAATCCGTAATTATTCTACCGATTTTGATGAAAGCGCCGATAATTTTGTGTTGAGCAAAGACGGAAAAACCTTGTACTTCCTTAGCGGAGTAAAAGCAACCTATCAGATTTTTGCCCTGGATATGAGCAAGGAAAATGAATGGCATACTATCCGCCAGATTACACAAGGAAGACATGACTACCGTTCGTTTGTTTTGGCAGATGATAAAACCTTGATTGGCATACGTGAATCTATGGAAAATCCTGCCGACATTTACAGCATAAATATCCAAAAAGGAACACAAGCCCAATTAACAAATATCAACAAAGATATTTTGAAAGACATTGCTTCTATTTCAGTGGAAGAACGCTGGGTGAAAACCACTGACGGTAAACAGATGCTGGTTTGGGTTATTTTGCCTCCTAATTTCGATAAGAATAAAAAGTATCCTGCTGTTTTGTTTTGTCAGGGCGGACCGCAATCAGCCGTGAGTCAATTTTTCTCTTACCGCTGGAATTGGCAAATGATGGCTTCAAGAGGGTATGTGGTGGTTGCACCCAACCGCAGAGGCTTACCGAGCTTTGGCAAGGAATGGAACGACCAAATCAGTTTGGATTACGGCGGACAAAACATGAAAGATTATCTTTCTGCCATTGATTCCATCGCCAAAGAGCCCTTTGTGGATGAAACAAAATTGGGTGCGGTAGGTGCAAGTTATGGTGGGTTTTCGGTGTATTGGCTAGCGGGAAACCACAACAAACGCTTTAAAGCCTTTATTGCTCATTGTGGAATGTTTAATCTGGAAAGCTGGTACGGAAGCACGGAGGAATTATTTTTTGCCAATCACGACATTGGCGGACCTTATTGGCAAAACCCCAAACCACACAGTTATGATTTTTCTCCGCACCACTTTGTCGGCAACTGGGATACGCCGATTCTGGTTATCCATGGCGGAAACGATTTCCGTATTCCTTACACGGAAGGCATGCAGGCGTTTAATACAGCTCAAATCCAAAATATTCCAAGCCGATTTTTATATTTTCCCGAAGAAACTCATTTCGTATTGAAGCCGCAAAATTCCATTGTCTGGCATCGTGAATTCTTGAATTGGCTGGATAGATGGCTAAAGTAAGGTGAGTTCGGGATTTGTTAGTGGCATTATTTGTTGGTTTCATTACTTTTATGTTTCTCATTTTTACCCTAAATTCCCTAAAGGGGACTTTTGCAAGGCGCTGATTTCTTGCTTTCCCCATTCAGGGGATAGAGGGGTATGCTATTGTCATTTCTCCGCTATTTAATTTTCTATTATTGACTGTTCGCAATAACGCACAGACGAAACAGCAATGTATCATTTCACCTCTCGCCTCTCGCCTTCGCGCATCTCCTAAAAAAACAGATAAATTATTTTAAATTTTAGCGGATGATTTGTTTTGGCGATTATATTTTCTGTATTTTTGTATCTCATTCTATATTAAAATTAAAATAATGAAAATAAAGATTTGTCATGTGCTAATTTTTTTCTTTTTGACAGCATGTATTCCTTTTATTACTTATGGAAATGGAAATACAAATACAAGGGAATATTGTAATAGCCTGATAGATTCTTCTACAAAAGAAGAAAAGAAAAATCCGGTCAAAGCGATTGAGTATCTAAATGAAGCGCAATTGATAGCGGAAACGAATAGTTGGAAGGATGTATTATTAACGATTTTAAATAATAAAGGCATATTATATTTCGATTTATTGGACTATGATCTGGCGATGGAATATTATTTGGCAGCCTATCAAATCACGCTGGAACAAGATAATAAAAAAGCTGCATTCACTGTCTTGAATAACATCGGAATTGTGTATGGTGAAACCAATCAGCATGCAAAAGCCATAGAATATTTAGAAAAAGCATATCCAATGGCAGAACAGTTGAATGATACTACTCGAATAATCATGTTAGCGATAAATCTCATCATAAGCTTTCATGCACTGGAAAACCCGGATGAAGCCGTAAAATATATTAATGCGTTATCAGCTCTTCTGCAAGACAAGCCGAATGAAAAATGGTCAATCTATCTGAATACGGAAAAAGCGAAAAACCTGTACCTGCGAAAAAAATACGATGCGGCAGAAACATTAGCTTTGGCAACCTTACAGCAATACCCGAAAATCGGATACGATTACAATCTCCAGCATAACTGTAAGCCCGGCTTGCTTATCTGTCTTTCTAAAATATATCAGGCAAAAGGAAACAGAGAAAAGGCGTTTTACTATGGGGAAGAAGCCCTGAAGACAGGTCCTGTTTTACCGGAGCGTATTAATATTTATGAATACCTGTCCGAATTGTACCAGCAATTCAATTCTCCTGCATTAGCCTTGCGGTATAAGGATTCCCTTATTATAACTAAGGATTCGTTACATAAGATCAATATTAAGGGTAATCTGGAAAGTAGCCAGATAAAAATAGAGCTGCTGAATTCGAAAAACAAATTGGAAGAAAACAAGGCAAGACAAAAAAACGAACGGATTCTGTATATTTCCCTGTTTATTTTCATATCAATTCTGGCTATTATATTGATATGGCTATTCTCTATCAAGTCCAGGCACAATAAGCGGTATGCAGAGCTGAAACTGCAACAGGAAAAAAATCAAAAGCTGATTTTAGAGCAGCAGCTGAAAGAACAAGAAACAATATCCATGCTGGAACAGGAACGGTTTAATATGGAAATGGAATTAAAAAACAGGCAACTTACTACGCAGGTATTATTGCAAGCCAATAAAAAGGAAATGCTACAGGATGTTATCCAAAGGCTTTCATCCATTCCACAGCAATCGAAAACACCGGAATTGAATTCGGCTCTTTTTGTTTTAAGGCAGCAACTGAAAGAGTCTGAGCAGTGGAATGATTTTTTAATTCATTTTCAACAGATAAATACTTCGTTTATTTCCCTCTTAAAAGGAAAACATCCCGATTTAAACGACAGTGATATACGGCTCCTATCCTATATTTATTTAAACCTGGACAATAAAAAGATTGCTGAACTGTTGAATATTTCTTTCGATTCTTTACGTAAAAAGAAGCAGAGGCTGGCAAATAAAATAGGAATAGAGACAACATCGCTATACACGTATTTAATCAATACGATAAAGTAAAATCTTGAGGTTTCTAACATGAGATTGAGCTTTGTTTATTAGATTAAGGGAGGTTACACAAGTTAAAGAAGGTACAGGAAGTTATAATAGTAAATGAGGGAATAAGGGAATGAGTAAATAAGGCAAGGATGCACAGACGAAACTTTAAGAGCGTTATGGCGAGGAACGAAGCCATATAGGATTGCCCCTAAATCCCCTAAAGGAGACTTTTGTAAAGCACTGTTTTCTTACCTTTCCCTTCAGGATGTAGGGGGGCGTGTTTTCGTTCTTATTATTATGTTATTGTTTACTGTATTTTATGTTAGTAGGTTTTATAAGTCCCCTTTAGGGGCAACAATAATAAACATAAAAGCAATAACACCGACAAACAACATCAGCAGCACTCAATGGCAAGTCATCCAATCCCGGATAGCTTTGTACCTCGTCACGACGAAGTACATTTGTTATACTCCTGCCTACTTGTCCACTTGTCCATCCGTCTACTCGTTCACCTGTTCACTTATTTACTTACTCATTTACCATTATCACCATTGGGAGAAACCCCGAACTCACATTAAATATAACAGCATACTTTTTAATACACCGTTCCAAAATAAATAATAAAGGATTTAACTCTCCAACTAATAAGCATTCAGCATTTTTACGTATCTTTGCAATGTAATTTAAAAAGCCGATAATTTCATTATCAATAATAATAAACAATTATTTATAAAAAAAGATAGCCAATACTGTATGAAAAAAGGTTGCAGATACGGAACACACCGTGTAATAGAACCCAAAGGCACTTTGCCCCAGCCTGCATTCCGTCTGGATAACACCATGGAAATTTATGATAACGAAATCCTGATTGATGTCCAGACATTGAATATTGATTCGGCAAGCTACACCCAAATAAAACAGGCTTGCAACAGCGATGCTCAAAAAATGAAAGAAATGATTTACGGCATTGTCCAAAAATGTGGCAAGATGCAGAATCCTGTAACCGGCTCGGGTGGTATGCTCATTGGTACAGTGAAAGAAATAGGATCTAATTTCCCAAACACAACCAATCTGAAAGTAGGAGATAAAATAGCAACATTGGTATCCTTATCCCTCACACCCCTTAAACTGGAAAAGATAATGCATTTGGATGCCGATCATGATCAGATAGATGTGGAAGCGCAAGCCATTTTGTTTGAGAGCGGCATTTTTGCTGTCCTGCCGAATGATATTCCTGAAAAATTAGCTTTGGCAGCTTTGGACGTGGCAGGGGCTCCTGCACAGGTTGACCGTCTGGTAACAGAAGGTGATATTGTTTGTATTATCGGTGGTGGTGGAAAATCCGGAATACTGTGTTGTTATCAGGCAATGAAGAATGTCGGAAGGTACGGTAAAGTAATAGTTGTAGAATATTCCGATATGAATGCGCAACGAATCACCAACATGGGATTGGCTACCGACGTAATTGTTGCCGATGCAACCAATGTAATGAATGTCTACAACAAAGTGATGGCTATAACCGGAGGCAGGGGATGCGACGTAACTATAAACAATGTAAATGTTCCTTCCACGGAGATGACCTCCATTTTGGTAACTAAAGGACAGGGATCTGTTTATTTCTTCTCCATGGCAACCAGCTTTACCAAGGCAGCTTTGGGTGCTGAAGGAGTAGGAAAAGATATTAATCTGATTGTAGGAAACGGATATGCCCGTGGACATGCCAATTTAACGTTGAATATTATTCGGGAATCGAAGCCTATCAGGGAATTATTTGAGAAATTATATGTGTAACGAACTTCATAAAAGCTGAAAAAATAATATAAAGATTGCTTTGTGCCTTGCAATGCTTTTTCGTTTGTTCAGAATGCCATTGCCTGACACAAAGTAATCTCAAAATTTAAATTATAAATACATGACAAATAGCATAGACAGAAGAAAAGAATTGTTTCCAACCGTTTCCGACGAACAATGGAATGACTGGAAATGGCAGGTGAAAAACAGGATAGAAACATTAGAAGAATTAAAAAAATACATCAACCTCACTGCGGAGGAAGAAGAAGGAGTAGCCAAATCGCTGCAAACGCTTCGCATGGCTATTACTCCTTATTATATGAGCTTAATAGATCCTGATGACCGTAATTGTCCCGTCAGGAAGCAGGCTATTCCAACGGGAGCAGAAACGCATAAGTCGGCTGCCGACTTATTGGATCCGCTGCATGAGGATGAAGATTCTCCGGTTCCCGGATTGACACATCGTTACCCTGACCGTGTATTGTTCTTGATTACGGATATGTGCTCAATGTATTGCCGTCATTGCACACGCCGCCGTTTTGCAGGGCAGACCGATGCCGAATCTCCTTCCGAACGTATTCAAAAAGCAATAGACTATATTGCCCGTACACCGCAGGTTCGCGATGTATTGCTTTCCGGTGGAGATGCTTTGATGGTAAGCGACAAAATGCTGGAATCTATTATTCAGCGTTTGCGTGCAATTCCTCATGTGGAGATTATCCGTATAGGAACCCGTACTCCGGTGGTTTGCCCGCAGCGTATCACGGACGATCTGGTCAATATGTTGAAAAAATATCATCCTGTATGGCTCAATACGCATTTTAACCATTCCAAAGAGATTACACCCGAAGCTACGGAAGCATGTGCGAAATTGGCAAATGCCGGAATTCCTTTGGGGAATCAATCTGTTTTGCTTCGTGGCGTGAATGATTGTGTGCATATAATGAAAAATCTGGTGCATAATTTGGTAAAGATCCGCGTACGTCCTTACTATATTTACCAATGCGACTTGTCGATGGGGCTGGAGCATTTCCGCACTCCTGTATCAAAAGGCATTGAAATCATTGAAAACCTAAGGGGACACACTTCGGGATATGCAGTGCCTACTTTTGTGGTAGATGCTCCGGGTGGAGGTGGAAAAACACCGGTTATGCCTGCCTATCTTATTTCTCAAAGTCCGGGACGGGTTGTGCTTCGTAATTTTGAAGGCGTTATTACCACATACACAGAGCCTGAAAATTATATAAATGAATGCACTTGCGAAGGATGCACGAATAGGAAAGAGAAGACAGAAGGAGTAGCAGCTCTTCTAAGAGGAGATCAACTATCTTTGGAACCTGAGAATCTGGCTCGCAAGAGAAGACATTAATAAAAAAATGATAGAGATTGCTTTGTGCCTCGCAATGACGCTTTAAACAAACAAAATAGCATCATTACAAGGCACGAAGCAATCCAGAAATATTGTAACATGCCCTTCATTAATGACATATTAAAATACAAAAGCGTTTCGATTGTAGGTATGGAAAAGAATACCGGCAAAACCGAAACGCTGAATTATGTCATTGGCAGACTGCATCAACTAAATAAAAAGATTGCTGTTACTTCTATCGGTATTGACGGGGAAACCACAGACCAGGTTACCAATACACATAAGCCGGAAATAGCGTTATTTGAAGATATGATATTTGCTACCTCAGAGAAGCATTATCATGAAAGGAAGCTTGTGTCGGAAATCCTTGATGTTTCTTCCCGGCAAACGGCATTGGGAAGACTTATTACCGGCAAGGTAAAGATAGGAGGAAAGATCATTCTTTCCGGACCAAGCAATACAGCCTGGCTCAAAAAAGTAATCGAAGATACGGAACAATACCATGTTGATACTACATTGGTTGACGGGGCTTTGTCACGACGCAGTTTTGGTTCCCCTTCGATTACCGAAAGTATGATCCTTACAACAGGAGCAGCCTTGTCACCCAATATTGTCGAACTGGTTAAGAAAACAAAATTCCAGTATTCTTTAATTAACCTTCCGCAATACGAAACTCCGTTACAAGATACGCTTTTGGATATTGAAAATGGAATCTGGAGTATTGATGAAAAACAGAACTTACAGAACCTGCATATCCCTTCTACTTTTTTAATCAGCCAGCATAAAGAAAAACTTTTCCTGCACGGAAATACGCTTTTTATTAGCGGGGCTTTAAGCGATAAACTTCTTGATACTCTTCGATTGCAAAAGAACATTGAAGATATTATTCTGGTTGTAAAAGATTTTACCCGTATTTTTGCGAGTTTTGAGTCTGTCAATGCCTTTTTGAAAAAAGGAGGGCAAATCCAGGCTTTACTCAAAACAAAATTGATAGCTGTTTGCATTAACCCTGTATCACCGGCAGGATATGTAATAGATTCCGACAAACTCAAAAACAGTTTGATGGAAAGTTTAGGGATGCCTGTGTGGGATGTGAGAGGGGATTGTTTATGAGTTGGTTTTAAGTAAAGATTAGACCTATGAAAAGGTACTTTCGCAAACTCGCGAAAGTCTACCATCGCCCGAAAGGATACTTTCACGTACTCGTGAAACCTTCCCGTCGCCCGAAAAGATGCTTTCACGTACTCGTGAAACCTTCCCGTCGCATGAAAAGATGCTTTCACGTACTCGTGAAACCTTCCCGTCGCCCGAAAAGATGCTTTCACGTACTCGTGAAACCTTCCCGTCGCCCGAAAGGATACTTTCACGTACTCGTGAAACCTTCCCGTCGCCCGAAAGGATACTTTCACGTATTCGTGAAACCTTCCCGTCGCACGAAAAGATACTTTCGCAGACTCGCGAAAGTCTGCCGCAGACTGATTTGGTTTTCTGGAAGAAAGAATTAATCTGTGAAGAGAGAAAGGTACTTGAGGAAATCTATTGCATCTCATTGAGCATAATCCGTATGCTAAAGCCACCATTAATAGTTAGCGTTTTATACTGACTTGCTAAAGCCGGATTATTGATAACATGATCGTAAAAGACTTTAAAGAAAATGTTTTTGGTAACCTGGTATTCGCCGCTGACAGCAATAGAAAGTATGTTTTGTCCAGCAGAAGCCAAATTCTCATCTTCTTCAATTTTCCTCAAGATAGTTTTATTGTCGCGGATAGAGAAATCAGCTCTCAAAACCAACTCACCCTCGGTTTGCTTTTTAGTTCCGGCAAAATCAAAAGTAATTTTAAGGTCTTTAAATCGGTATCCAGCCCCGAAAATAATTTCATTATTGGCAACTTCCGTAATCTGAAAGTTAGCCATACTTAATGTCATAGTGCGGGATTTTCTCCATTCGGCTTTGAACTGGAAGCTATTTTTCATAGTAAGGTCAACACTGATAATAGGATTCATCGCTTCGGTAATAGCAACCTGTCCCATTTCGGTATAAGGAATAAAATTGTTCAAAGCATCGCGTATCGTTTGCAAGTTTCCTTCATCGGGATTATATGCCATATTGGTAGAGAAACCTCCCAATTGATACATACAAGTATAAGAATGCCGTAAAGTTATGCTTTGAAATACCTTATTTACTCCGGGTATTTTGGTAATCCCATTATAGGTAATCTGCCAGTTAGGAAGCGGTATCCTGGTAAAAGGCGAACCGATAGAAACAGCAGAAGGAGATTTTCCCGAATAAGCCGCCAAAAAAGCATAGAGCAATACTTCCTGATCTAATTTCCCGTAACCGTCCGGATACTCGTCCGTTCCACGAGTATAATCATCTCTGTTAATAGCACGATTATCTGCCAAGCGATTTGCTATTTCCAAACGATATGTTTTAAAGTTTTCAAACACCTCACTGATATAACTTCCTTTTGTTGAGCGGATGAAAAGCGTAGGCGTGCAAATAGTCGTAATAGAGAAATTACCCGTTGTCTGACGAGAAAAGTCACCGTAAACGCCATTGGAATCAGGAATATAATAGGATTGGTCGGTATAACTGTACACCCTTGTTCCTGTAAGGTCTATCTTCAAATCCTTAATAGGCTCCAAAGAAACCTTTGCCGTAATATTGGTATTCCTGCTCCGAGCGTATGGCGTATTGAGCAAATTGCTGGTTGTAAGCCACCCGTTTTGAGAAGCAATATATCGCAAGTCATCATTCTGCCCCCCAAAAACAAATAAAAATCCCGGAGAAGCATTATGCTGAAGATTCAAACCCAAAATATCAGGAGTTAACATGTATCCGGTCAAAACAGTACCATTTCCTTCCTTATAATCAAAAGAAACCCTTTTTATCAGCATCGCCAGACGCAAGAAATTATCCAAAACTTCTTTCCCAATATTTTTTTGGTTTTCTTCCTTTTCACGCTCAGCTCTACGCACCGAATCCTGCTGTGCACGTGTAAGCTTTGATAAATCCAATGGCTTCGATTGCTTTTTCTTTAAAATCGGTTTATCTTTCAAGCTACTGCCAAAAGTTCCCTGATTGACTTTGCGTAAATATTTTGACTTATTATACAAAGTTGTAAAATTAGCATCAATACTAAACTGTTTGGTGTTGGAATTTTCTATCGTATTTCCCAAATACGAAATGGCTTCTGCCGATGCTGTCCAATAATAAGTCGAATTGTAGCGTAACGAACTATTGATAAAACTGAAAACAGGAATCTTATTAATCGGAATCTGATAAGTAGCCTTGAGTTGTTGAGTAAAGCTATTCATTCTACCGAAATCCCCAATATTCTTCCAAACAGTAGATTTTTTCTCTTTCGAGTCTATCCTTCCCGGAGGCTCGTCAATATAAGCATTTGCCGATGCAGCATAATCAAAACGTAAACCATCGGAAAGATCCCACGCCATAGTATAGTCCCTATTCCATTCAAAGGCTTTTACATACATGGTTTCAGTAATAATCATTCCCTGACTTTTGTTGCGAAGCTGACTCTCATTAAACATACGGTATATATCGGTTCGGAAAGAAAAAGACTTGGGGTAAAGCATAAAATTAAAATCCGTAATCAATCGTAACCATTCGATTTTATTCATTTTTTCTGCCTTAGCAAAGGGCTTTACTTTAAATGGCTGCGTATTGTAGGCATAACCAAATCCTCCATCATGCGTAAACGTATTATCAAAGACGTAATCAATATTGTACATTTTTACTTCCGTATAAGCATAGGAGAAGTCAAAGTTTGAAAAATCCCAGAAACGAGCTTTCTTGGTATTCTCCGTTGATCTATCTTTACGAGCATTTATAATATTGAAATTCTGACGCTGAACAACGTCCAATGTCTGCTTTTTGATAGAATCCCTATCTGCTTTTGAATTGTATGTCTCCAAATCTGCCTTTAGCTTTACATCCGGGTTGAGCGGATTATACTCTGGAGTTCCAACATTACGGGAAAAATCATAATGAACAGGCAAATTTACATTCCATTTAGAAGGAAGCAATTTCCCCATTTGAAGATTTGTAGAAAGATCCAATGTTGTCAATTGCTCCTGCTGTCTGTCATAGGTACCCGATTCCAAAGCACCAAAACCGGCAGTAGAAATACTTGCAGCAAATGAAATATCTCCCAAGTCTGCCAAGTCAACCCGTACATTCCCCAATGCTGCCCATCCGCTTTTTTCTTCAAAATCACCCAAACGTAATTCGTTAACCCATATTTCAACCGATTTGGGCAACATGTCATCATCATCGTATGTGCCTGTTTTACGTGGATTATGTAGCCCTACCATAACAATTCTCACGTCAGACAAGGTAGGAGAACCCTTTACCGAAAATTTGTCTTCCCCATCATACCATGAGAAAACTTCATTCAGAGTAATCGTGGAACCATTGCGCATTTCATAGTTCCGCTTTTGTTTGGTACTGTCAATAAGTACCTGCAAATTTATATCAATATTATTATCTTCCAGCCAAATCAAATTAGGATCAGACTCTCCCCAATCGGTCAAATCGAAAGGAGTTTCAAATTCGTAATAATTTTCGGTAAAATCGGAACCTAAACGAATAAAGAATGTAAGGTCTCCCCTTTCAAAATCATCATCATAATCCGGCACCTTCTCTCCATGCAAATATAATCGCAATGATCCAAAACGACGGAAATCATAGCTGGTATTTTTATAAACAGCTCTCCTATCCCCATCTTCCAAATCGGTTACACGTATGGATAAACTCTGCTCATTAAGCTCTCTTGCTGTTTGGTTTACATAGGAATATTCCCGCTGAACAGTCGAAGGCATAACATAAGGTATAGGAGAACGCCTTGAGTTCTCTTCCAAATTTACAGTAGAAACATTGAAAGAAGTTGTACTTCCTGAAGAAGGAGGATAATTACCTTCATCACGCAAATCATTAGTATATGACCTCCAACTACCCCGTACCAATGAAATATCGGCAAAACGTAATACTACCTGCTGCTCAAATCCTTTAAGAAACATTCTCATAAAACGTATGGAATTAAAACCGGTAATCGACCCGATTATTTCATCCGGCTCCCTAACTGGCACTTTGAATTGATACCAAACAACATCTCTGGTATTTCCATTTTCTAATGTTACGGTTGACGTTTGAATATCGGTAATATAATTTTCTCCAATATTCATTTTTCCCGGTCTCAATTCCAGTTTATATTGATAATACCGTTCATCTTCACTCATAGTATTATCGGAATTAATATCCTCCATATCGGGTAAGGAAGATGACTGGGTAAGATAATTCTCACTTATTGCATCAGCAGGACGATCATCCAATGTTGGAGAGTTTCCATCCTGATTGTTGAATTGTTTGTATCGCTCAATAATACTTGCCCCGATATTATCATAATCTACATCTCTGAAATATTTATAATTATCGGCAGAAGGATCGTTCTCAAATTCTTGATAAGTTGTTGCATCTAATATTCCCTGTACCGTAGCAAGATAAGAAGCAAAATGTGTTCTCTCCAAATCATCATACAAACCGTCAAGTCCCACATCTATATATCTGCGACTGGTAAGATCCGCATCGAAAGCCATAACTATAGACTGATTTACCGGAACTCTTCCCCAAATAGTATAATCTACTCCATCATCACTCTCGTCAGAAGGCAATCCATGTTCAAAACTTTTACGTCCATCGCGAAGAATATCTTCGGAAACGTCGCCCAAGTTGATATAAAACTCCCCTCCTTTATGATTGGTAGAATCTAAGAAAGGGTCTAACATCCAAAACTGAATATATTCCACATTACTACTTTCGAAATCAGCATTATCTAATTTACGCATAATACCAGCCCATCTCGAAGCCGGATCTTTTAAGGTTCCATTAGAATTTAATCCTGCCGAGATTCCGCTTCTCCCTAACGCATCGTAATTATAAGGTCCTCTTTCGGAGGGATAATAAGCGAGATCAAGTAAAGTCAAATAAGGATCCTCTCCACTGCTGACAAGTACATCCCGATTAGGAAATACTTCAACTACCCTTATCCTTCTGGCATACATTTCCGAACGAAGATCATCAGTAATTGTTCCATTAAAGTAACTATTAGAATAAGATTTATCCAGAAGAACCTGGTCAATATTATACCATGCAAGTTTTGCTCTGTTATATCCATATTCCAAGCCCATATCAGGTGCTGCTTCAGGAAACATTCCCTTTTTAGTTTGATACTGCGGAGTACTTGCCAGTCTCCATGCACTCATCCAACGCAAATCAGAGCTAGTAGTTGCTGCTTCAAAATCATCAATATATAATTCTGCCCTATTTCCGCGACCAATCAAACGCGAATGTCCCGGAATAAAATGTGCAAATTCTCCATTCAATTGTATGCGTGAATCGGTTGTGGAACTATAAAAAGGAAGATAGTTTAACATTTTGGTCAACCAACGGGAAGTCGTTTGATAAGAAACATTCATGCCCCATATCGTATTATTGATGGGTTCTTCGCCAAAATTCACTTTCGTTTGCCCATCAGGAATACGCTCCCGAAGATTTAAAATAGTAGCTCCTACTAAAAAATTCTTATTAAATGTATATTCGGCATTTAATCCAAACATAGTTTTCTTCTGTCCAAACAAATTCTGGCTTTCCACCGAAATGTTAAGAGGAGTTCCCGATTGCAGATAACTTTCGTTAGTAATACGCAAAGTCCCCATATTGTAATCCACTGTAAAATCTACATTTTCCTGCAATTGTATTCCTCCCGCAGATACAGTTACCGAACCTTGCGCAAGATTACTCATTCCCAATGAAATAATAGAACCTAAAGCAGATTTAAAACTTCCTTCCAAATAAAATTTATTTTTCTCCGGAAGCTGTTGTGCCAAGACTTTTGTCATGGCATAAAGCGAATCAAAAGCATAAAAATCGGCAGCATTGGGGTCATTTGCCAATGCTTTACGCAAATCTTTTCCAAAAGGTTCTACCAAAGGAAAGTAAATTCTTCCTGTACTGGATTGAACAGTTCCACCCTCAGTAGCAGCATTGTCAACCCAATCATATACTCCATCTGCAATAGCAGCCTGTTGCAAATTTAAACGGTCAGCACCTAATAATCGAATAAGGGGAATCCCTTGATATTCTTCTACGACACTAGTAAAATATCCCATAGCAACACCGGTCTCTTCCCCTTTGTATAAAATATTCAAACGGAATTTTTCACCAGACAATTGATATGTACTCAATGAGTAAACATTCTTCATCATCAATTTCCATAAAGGAATCTGCGTATTTACCGATGAACTTTTCAACAATTTAACCATGATACATTTAGGTGTTTCCACTTCATTGGAAAACTGTCCCACCTGATAAACCGTTGTATCTCCCAAAATGGTATATTGAAAGGCAACAGCTAAAACCTGATCAGAATTCAATCTGGTGTTCAAAGATATAAATCCCAATTTACTATTAAATGTGTATTCGTTGCTATTCAACAGACGGGCAGATTCCACTTTTTCAAAATCAATCCCCGAAGTCATCCCGCCACGATAAGACCGTAAATAAGTGGATGCTGTATTAATATCATTAAGTTGATTGTAATTCATCCCCTGCAAAAGATCATTGGCATTTGGGTTTGGATAGTCTCTTGAACTTGTACGATGTACATTTCTGTGATAAGGATTAGCTTCGCCCAAATCAGCAAGGGCAATAATATTCCTGTTTTCAGTAACAGCAGAACCAATATTAGTACGCCAAACTTCTATACGGGTAATATTGATTCTGGAATTAACCAAAGGCAATGTACTCAATGCCTCATTATAATGTTCATAAAAATATTGTGCAAGGAAAAAGTGCCGGTCTTCTTCATACTCATCTGCTCTGAAATTATATTCGTTTAACTCAGAACCACCCGATACTGTAATCGTCTTTTTATCTCCTTCCTGATTAGAGACAACAGCAGTCAGCATTAATTTTCCAAATTGCAACTGTGTTTTCAAGCCAAACAATGTTTGCGAACCTTGAATAAGTGAACTGCTCAAAGGCATAGTTATATTACCAAATTCCAATAGCTTGATAATCTCATCTTCTTTTCCTTCGTAACGTAATTTGAATTTATTTTCAAAATCAAAATTCGCTAGTGTGTTATAATTTAAATCATAAGCAATCTTATCACCTATCTTTGCTTTCAAATTTAATTGAATATTAGCATCAAAATCAAACGAAGTCTGATTCCGGTTTTTCACTGATATATTTTCATTTTGCGTACGTGTATGTATCAGTTTAAAAATAATTTCTAATGAACCCGAAGGATTAATATCTATAAGGTTACTTCCAAAAATATTTTCAAAAATCTCACTGGGTACTCTGATTTGAGGAATAATTCCTCCTCCTGATTCTCCTCCCGAAGTTGCTCCTGCCCGTTCCCGCCAGTATTTCTTCATGGATTTTTGAATATCGTAATCCAAATATTCGTCTAAGGAGAAACTGGTAGGATAGCCATCGTTTAAAGAGCCTATTTTGTTTTGAAATGTATATGTATTGGTAGCAGGATCGTAGGTAACTTCTTGTGTTTTATTAGCCGGTTCACGTAGATTAATTGTACTCTGGTCTTTGATCGGTGTATCAACAGGATTTATGGCATAAGTAACAGGAATAAAATCCAAATTTAGAGGAGGTTCTGCTTTTGCTTCTTCTTTAGGGGTTCCGAAAAACGAAGAGCCCATCAAAAACAAAAACGTCAATGGAGATAAATAATCTAAGAATAACTTATTTTTCACAAATAATACCTATAATATTTTTAAAGATTCTTTGATGAGGTTTTCTACGGAAATATCTCCACTTGACAGCTTAATTATTTTATCTACAGCTTTTTCTGCATTTTGCCTAGAAAAACCCAATAACATTAACGCACTTAATGCTTCATTTCGTACATTATCATTATCAGATTGTTCAAAAATAGTAACCGGCAATTCCGATTTCGTTACTTTATCTTTTAGTTCAATAATAATACGTTGGGCTGTTTTTCCCCCGATTCCTTTAATCGCTTGTAAAGCTCCCGCATTTCCATTGGCAATGCTTGAAACTAATTCGGAAGTGCTCATCGCAGAAAGCATCATTTGTGCGGTAGATGCTCCCACACCCGAAACACCAATCAACATGCGGAACAAAGAACGTTCCTCCTGAGAGAAAAATCCATATAAAGTATGAGCATCTTCCTTTATTTGCAAATGCGTAAATAAACGATGCTTTTGGTTTTCCTGCTGTAACTTTGAAAATGTGTTTAATGATATATGTAGTATATACCCTACTCCCTGGCAATCAATTACCACAAAAGTAGGATTTTTTTCCACGATAACTCCTTCTATATATGCATACATAAAAGATAAACGCTATATTATTTTAAGTTATTTTTTAATGTAGAATAACGTATATCATTGCTCTTTATTTTAATAAGAGCACAAAATACAATCATACAAATAACGTGAGTTCGGGATCAAAAGAAGCTGTTTATAGCTTGATGGTGAAATAATATAGAAGTTAAAGAAGTTAAGAAGTTATAATAATATTATAATGCTTAAACTTTCAGCATTATGACTTCCTGTAACTTCATTTCACTTGTGTAACTTCTATTAATCAAATAAGTAAATCTCGAACTCACGTTACAAACAGGTTAAAACAATGACAAATATTTATAATTTTGGCATAAATTCAAATCAATGGATATATTGAAGGTTAAAATCAGGAAAAAATAAATAGCTCAAAACTTATTTCATCTTCTCAAAAATCCGTTGATGTGTTTTGATCTCATTTTTATAAACATCCACTATCAATTTCTTTTTTTGAATATCCAGAATTTCTCCGGTTATTGCATCTTTCTGAGAAAAATACTTTTTCTCAGAAAGATTATACGTTCCAGTATCAGCAGTAATTTTTTGTCCTTCAACTTCCGTATAACGATACATTTCATCTTTTTCAAATACCAAAACAGATGTATTTCCCTGGTAAGGATAATCTTGCTCTGTTATAGTTCCATTTTTATTATATACAGTTTCATGACTGAGTTTCCAACGAGCAACTAATAATTCACTTTCACTTTTTTGACAAGATGCAAAAACAATAATTGCTAAAATTAAAGGAAATATGTGTTTTTTCATTTTAAAATAATTTAAAGTATTTGTCAAACGCTATTATTTAGAAATTATTTTTCAAATAAACACGAGAAATCTTCTCGCGGTTTTACATGATACGTTTGAAATCCCAAGAGTTGGGCAATTTCTACATTTTTAATTCCATCATCTAAAAACAGACAGTGTTCAGGTGCAAGGTTAGCATCCTCTATCATTTTTTCAAAAATAAGCTTATCGGGTTTACAAACACCCATTTCAAACGATAGATATGCCTTATCAAAATAATCTTCAAAAACATGTCCCCGGCTTTTAAAGTGATTCTCTTTGCAAAAATCAAAAATAAATGCATTAATATTACTCAACATAAAAACTTTATATCGCTTTCGAAGTTTTAAGATCAAATCCAATTTATACACCGGAATATCTTCTATAAAAGTAAGGTATGCTGTTTTGAGCTGCTCTATAGAAACATGTTTTCCAACAATTTGCTGTAACTCCATAAAAAAATCGTCAGTAGAAATTTCTCCTTCTTCAAAAAGCAGAAAAATGCCTTTTTGTTTGTAACGATCAAGTAACTCATCTATTTTGGCATAACCCAAACGAGCAAAAGCATCGACACATGCCTGCATATTAAGATTAAGCAATACTCCCCCAAAATCAAAAACAATAGTTTTTATATCGTTCATAAATATAATTTAATAGTGATGTGCAAAGGTATGCTATTTTGTTATATATATCCATAATTAATTAGAAAAAAGCGAAATCAAAAGCCTTGAAGTTTATATTCTCGCTGTTTTAGTTTACTCTCTCGCTGCTTTAGTCTATGCTCTCGCTGCTTTAGTCTATGCTCTCGCTGCTTTAGTTTATGCTCTCGCTGCTTTAGTCTATACTCTCGCTGCTTTAGTCTACGCTCTCGCTACTTTAGTTTACGCTCTCGCTGCTTTAGTCTATGCTCTCGCTGCTTTAGTCTACGCTCTCGCTACTTTAGTCTACGCTCTCGCTGCTTTAGTCTACGCTCTCGCTGCTTTAGTCTACGCTCTCGCTGCTTTAGTCTACGCTCTCGCTGCTTTAGTCTACGCTCTCGCTGCTTT
>QMCD01000330.1_pt1 | contig 33874 bp, 27 predicted proteins | sample 1821841 | NCBI WGS metagenome assembly QMCD01 (sample SAMN01991225, study PRJNA193472) | Termite gut metagenome, whole genome shotgun sequencing project. | isolation source: worker | host: Macrotermes natalensis
ATACTAAATGGCAAAAGGGATTATTTGAAGGGATGTCGTTGGATGATATTGGTAATAAAGCGGTCGAATACTGTGAGGAAAATCCCCGGTAATAATATAAAGAGGCTGTGAGCTTATTCTTTGCATTTTTATGAGTTCAAATCCCTTAATCAGCACTGAATCATGATTATACGAACCCATTCTGATAGGGGAAGCTTGGGGGGTTGTAGTGTTCTTTGAATGATGATTAGGCAGAACGGGCGGTATCAGTGATGATACCGCCTGTTTTGCCTAATGCACACTTGACTCCATATAAATTACTCCTTGGAATCCCTCATTATGATATTCGCACAGCAGTTCGGATATATTTTTTTAAATATGTATTTTAGTTCGTCACGCCCGACGCACTTTTCACCGCATTTAGCAGTTCGCAGAGTTTGTCGGCCTTGGCGATTGCTTCGACCACTGAGGGAGCAGCCATCGCCAAGACCCCTCTGTAAACGCGTAACGTATCGATTCTGTAAGATTTCCCGTCCAATTTGAACCGGCAGCTTACCAGACTCGTGCCTCCCAGCATCTTGCCGTCGTGGGTGCGTATGTCGGTGAGGCCGGACAGATTGGCAAGCTGAATTTCAAAGGGATTGCCCCGCCATACTACACCGAGCCGGCCGTCGGAATCAAAGTAGAAGACCGCATTGTGGGCGGTGAACTTATAATCGTGTTTAAATCCCTTCTCAAATACCAATGCTTTTTTATTCATCACGCTGCCCAGAATACGAGGGACGAGGGAAAATGTGCCCACAAAAAGGCCCAATGAGACTGTGATGAGGATGGCGGCGAGCGTAGAGTTGATGATCCTGATGAGAATTACTGGCACCCCCCCGATTAGCAGGGAGAGGACGATCCCCCCGATATACCATTTTGACACATAACTGACATTGATTTTTTTCATGTTAACCTCCTGTATATCGCAGGCTGCTTGCGATACCTTCTTACATAAGTATTAGTCTGCCACAGATGTAATAGTTTGGCCGAAAAATCAATGAAGCAAAGATAAAAATGATTAAATCTATTACAAATGTAACAGATTCAATATAGCATGATATATCATGAAATGGCAAGTATCTTTTTAATTTTGTTATAATTGACGTAGTTTATGTAATTTATTATACTGTAATAGAAGTAAAAATCATAATAAAGAAGAGAGGTGCGTCTATGCCGGACATACCACGCATTTCAAAAAGAGAATGGCTGGTGATGACGAAGCTGTGGGAAAAATATCCGCAAACCGCTACCGAGGTCGTGGAGAAGGTACAGGCGGAAATAAACATAGGCGACAGTTCGATCAGGACGCTGCTGAACCGCCTAGTGAAGAAGAAAGCGGTGGGATACACCGTAGACGAAGGCAACGCCAATCTCTACTATTATCATCCGCTTGTCTGCGAACAGGATTGCATACAGGAAGAGACCAGAAATTTTATGGAGCTCTATTATCAGAACAGCATCGCCAAATTCTTTGCCGCCTTTATAAATGACAGCCAGGTTTCTGTCGAAGAGATAGAGCGTCTCAGGAAAATACTGGATGATCAGAAAGGGGAACAGCTATGAGCGGTCAGAGGATTCTTGCGCTGTCGGGAGCCGCCGTATCGATTTTGGGATTCCGGATTTTATTCACGGGTTTGGCGGCATCCCTATTCAGCGCCGTGCTGAAGGCAGCGCGCAAAAAACTGCTGCCCGTTCTGCGCTCGTGGCTGTGGGGGGCGGCTTTCTTGCTTCTGTTTCTCCCTTTTGAGCGGAGCATCACTTTGATAATGATAGCTCTTCCTTTAATGTCATTAAAGTTTTCCTTCTTTTTGATTTCTGCTTTCAAAGGCAGCAAATAGGTGTCTATACACAGCAAATAGGTGTCTATAGCCGAGTGCAATTGACATTTTTGTAAAATAAGTGTATGTTTATGAGGGTAGATTGATTAAGCGGAGGTATCATTTGAGTAGTCGGATCAAGTATGTAATTAAAAAAAATCTAAAACAGCTGCTTTTAGTGTTTTTAGCCTTTTTTCTCATGGTGTCGGTCAGTTATTTTTATGTCAGCAGCATTGTGCAAAACCAAGTATATATGCTGGGCGAGGAAACCATGGATACGGTGGAAACCGCCGTCACAGCCAGTCTTCAGCAGACAGAGATACGTTTTGCCAATATGGCAAAGGACGTGGAAGTGCTGGTGCAGCAGGGCGGTTCTAATGCAGATATCTTGGGTTACCTGCGGGATACCCATGCCGAATATGCTTCGGATCAGCAGGATATGCCTGATTTTATGAAGATATACGGTTATTTTGACAAAGAGTTCCTGGACGGTTCCGACTGGGTGCCGCCGGCGGATTATGATCCGGTCGAGCGGCCGTGGTATGATGGGGCAGTGCAGGATAAAACCCGGATCTATTTTTCTGAACCCTATATTGATGCCGACACGGGGGAAATGTGTATTTCTTTTTCGAAACATATTGCTGACCGCGAAGGGGTGTTTTACGGGGTCTTGGCAATTGACCTCCGGCTTTCCCGGATCACCGACTATGTTGAGGCCCAGCAGCTGGATCGTCAGGGCTACGGTGTCTTAATCAGCAACACCTTGCATTTCACCTCACATCAGGACAGCTCGCTCCTAGGCGGCAGCGTGCGTGCGGCCGGCAAGGGCTATGTCTATCTGGCGGATCTTCTGGAAGCGGGGCGGCCGGTTTCGGCGGAGCGCTTCAGCGACATTGACGGAACCGACAGCATCGCCTTTTTTCGAACAATCTTTAACGGCTGGCATATCGGACTGATCATTCCCCGCAGTAATTACTATGGCCAGGTATATCAGATGGCTGTTGTTTTAATCATTATGGGATTCGTTCTGATGTGTGCCTTGAGTTACCTGCTGATGCGTTCGGCAGATGCCCGGATGCGTTCGGACGAAGAGAGTCGGAGCAAGAGCAATTTCCTTGCCCGGATGAGCCATGAAATGCGGACACCGATGAACGCGATTATCGGGATGAGCGACATCGCCCGTAAGAGCGATGACAGCCTGCGGATCCGTTACTGCCTTGACAAGATCAGTGATGCGTCCAGCCATTTGCTGGGTGTTATCAACGATGTCCTGGATATGTCCAAGATAGAAGCCGGCAAGCTGGAGCTGTCATACACGGATTTCCCCCTGGCGGAAGCACTGAACCGCGCTGTTGCCATCGTGAGCTTTAAGCTGGTGGAAAAGAAACAGGAACTGGGTATCAAGATTCACCCCGACGTGCCAAGGGCGATCATATCCGACATGCAGCGGCTGACCCAGGTGATAACCAACCTGCTCAGCAATGCCAATAAGTTTACCCACGAAGGCGGCATGATCAGCATATCAATAGATAATCTGGGCGAAAGAGACGGGGTTTACGAGCTGCGTTTTGAAGTGGCAGATAACGGCATCGGGATTTCCCCGGAGCAGCAGACCTCATTATTTACTTCTTTTGAACAGGCAGACGGGAGTATTTCCAGAAAATTCGGCGGCACCGGACTGGGACTGGCCATTTCGCAGAATATTGTCAATATGATGGGCGGTAAAATATGGATAGAATCCGAGCTGGGAGAGGGTGCCCGGTTTATCTTTGTTATTACGGCAAGGGCCGGCCAGACATCTGAGTCGGCCGAGCTCCAGACGGTATATCAAGGGTTGGCGGAAACCGGTCTGGAACTGGAGACACCGGTATTTACCGGCAAGCATATCCTGCTTGCCGAGGACATCGAAATCAATCGGGAAATCCTTACGGATCTTCTGTCTGACACCGGGGTTACAATAGACTACGCCGAAAACGGCAAAGCGGCCGTAGAAGCATTTGCTTCTGATCCGGATAAATACGACCTCATCTTCATGGATGTCCACATGCCTGAGGTAGACGGCTATACGGCGACTCAGCAGATCCGCAGCCTCGAGAATGTTCAGGCCCGAAACATCCCGATTGTTGCTATGACTGCCAACGTATTCCGGGAAGATATAGATAAGTGCCTGTCGGTGGGGATGAATGCCCATGTAGGCAAGCCGATCAGTAAATATGAGCTTCTGAAAGTAATGCAGCAGTTTATTGAATACAGTTCACAAAATACTGTAAACAGATTACTGTAAACAGATTACTGTTTACGCATACAACAGTTATTATGTTCATTTTATATAAAACTTAATATTAAATAAATCAATTTTGGGAGGAAAAAACAATGAGAGTTATCAGCGCAAAAGATTACGAAGACATGAGCAGGAAAGCGGCCAACATTATCGCCGCCCAAATCATCATGAATCCCGGCTGCGTGCTAGGGCTTGCAACCGGCTCAACGCCTATCGGCACTTACAAAAACCTGATTAAAAGATATGAAGAAGGGGATATTGATTTCTCCCAGGTGACGACAGTGAATCTGGACGAGTATAAGGGGATTACGAAGGATAACGACCAGAGTTACTATTATTTCATGAACCATAATCTGTTCAGCCATGTCAATATTGACAGGAACCGGACCTTTTTGCCAGACGGGACAGAGCCGGATGCGGCCAAGGCCTGCGAGGGATATGACCGCGTTGTTGCAGCTACCGGCGGCGTTGACCTGCAGTTGCTGGGTATCGGCCATAACGGCCATATCGGCTTTAATGAACCAGCTGATGTCTTCAAGAAAACATGCCACTGCGTTGATTTGTCGGAAACTACGATCAAGGCCAACCAGCGTTTTTTTGCGTCCTATGACGATGTGCCCAAGCAGGCCTATACTATGGGCATCCAGACTATCATGCAGGCCAAAAAGATCCTCGTGGTGGTCAGCGGCGCCGACAAGGCGGAAATCTTTAAAGAAGCATTTTTCGGGCCGGTCACGCCGAAGATCCAGGCATCTATCCTGCAGCTCCATCCGGATGTCACCATCGTAGGCGATACGGAAAGCATGAAGTATATCTAAGGCATTGCAGAGCGCCGCCTAAGATAAGAGGTACTAAGAGAGCGAAGTTGTTAGAAAGAAGGTGTTAAGATGATTATTAAAAATGCTAAGGTGTATACGGAAGAAGGGGTATTTAAGGATCAAGATATTTATATCAGGGACGGGGTCTTTGCTGACGGCCCGTCAGCTTCAGCTGATGAAGAAGTCATGGACGGGACGGGTTGCCTGGCGATTCCGGGACTGACGGATCTGCACTTTCATGGCTGTGCCGGCTATGATTTCTGTGACGGGACGCCGGAGGCTATCGCCGCAATCACTGCTTATGAGGCTTCCGTAGGGGTTACGACCATTGTACCGGCCACGATGACTTTAGCGGAAGAAACCCTGGACGGCATCTGCCGGACGGCGGCCGCTTATGTGCAGGAAGCCGGCGAGGGCCATCCGGCCAGTGCCACTTTGTGCGGGATAAACATGGAAGGGCCTTTTGTGTCGGAAAGCAAGAAGGGGGCACAGAACGGTGCCTACATCCGCAAGCCTGATATGGAAATGTTCCGCCGGCTGAATGAGGCCTCCGGCGGCATGATCAAGCTGGTAGCGATTGCCCCGGAAACCGAAGGGGCCATCGATTTCATCGCGGCAGCGCAGGCGGATACGGTGCTTTCCGTGGCGCATACGGCGGCTGATTATGATATTGCCAGTGAGGCATTTGCCAAGGGAGCCACCCACGTCACCCATCTGTACAACGCCATGTTTCCGTTCACACACCGGGCTCCCGGGGTCGTGGGCGCGGCGGCAGACTGTAGCGCAGAGGTTGAACTGATCTGCGACGGCGTACATATCCATCCGGGTGCCGTCCGGGCTACTTTTAAATTATTCGGTGATGACAAGATCATTCTGATCAGCGACAGTATGATGGCAACCGGCTTAGGTGACGGCGAAGCTGCCTTGGGCGGCCAGAAGGTCTTGGTTTCCGGCAATAAAGCCACGCTTTCAGACGGAACGATAGCCGGCTCGGTAACGAACCTGATGGAATGTATGCGGACAGCCGTCCGTCAGATGGATATCCCTCTGGAATCCGCCGTCAAATGTGCCGCGGTGAATCCCGCCAAAAGTGTCGGTATCTACGACCGTTACGGCAGCATCACCGCCGGCAAAGTGGCCAACGTCGTGCTGCTTGACAAAGCGGACTTAAGCCTGCGTCAGGTAATCTTAAGAGGGACACCGCTTCATGAATTGTAAAGAAATAGAAAAAATGTTTCCTTTATTCCAGGAGGATGCCCTCTCTACCAAAGAATTACGGAAATTCATGGCCCACATTGACACATGTGAAGAGTGTAAGGAAGAGCTGGCCATTTATTATCTGATTAATGAGGGCATGTTGAGCCTGGAAGACGGAAATGCTTTTGATCTGCAAAAGGTAATGGACAGCCATATGGAACGCGCCAAAGCCCACTTAAGGCTGCGGCGCACCTTGCAGTCGGCCATCTATGGGCTGGAGGGTCTGGTAGTGGCAGCTATCTTTGTGATTTTGGCTTTAATCGCCTTTCAATGATACCATGATACCATTAAAGGAGTTTCCATGAGAAAACTTGTCTTAATAGACGGACACAGCATTTTACACCGGGCATTTTACGGAGTCCCGGATCTAAGCAACGGAAAAGGCTTTCATACCAATGCCATCTACGGCTTCTTAAATATCATGTTCAAGATCCTGGAGGAAGAGAAGCCGGAGTATCTGGCTGTAGCTTTTGACGTACATGAACCGACGTTCCGCCACGAAATCTACAAAGAATACAAGGGAACCAGAAAGCCGATGCCGGAAGAACTTATCGAGCAACTGCCGGTCATGAAAGACGTCCTTGCGGCCATGAACATCTGTATTCTGGAAAAAGGCGGCCTGGAAGCCGACGATATTCTCGGCACCTTAGCCAAGAGAGCGGAAAAGGAAGGCCTGGCGGTCTCCCTGGTATCCGGCGACCGTGACCTGCTGCAGATTGCTTCTGCCCATATTAAGATCAGGATCCCCAAGACCAAAGGCGGCCGGACAGAAACCGAGGACTATTATGCCGCCGACGTCGTCCAGCAATACCAGGTGACACCGGAACAGTTCATTGATGTCAAGGCACTTATGGGAGATGCGTCGGACAATATTCCGGGAGTACCTAAGATCGGCGAAAAAACCGCCACCGAACTGATCGTCAGGTTCGGTTCCTTAGATGAAATATATGACCGTTTAGAAGAAATAACCAAAAAGTCTGTTGCGGAAACGCTTGCCGCCAACCGTGAGGCCGCGTATTTAAGTCAGGTACTGGCAACGATCAACATCGATGGAGATGTCGAATTTTCTTATGAAAAAGCCCGGGTCGGCGATTTTTTTACCAGAGAAGCCTATCTACTGTTTAAGGAACTGGAATTCAAGAACATGCTGAACCGTTTCGGGGCGGCTGCCGTCATGGACGGTGAGGGCGATAAATCTGAGCGCCGGTTAACATTCCGGCCGGTTACCGATCTGGCGCAGGCTGAGGAAATCTTTTCTAGAGCCACCCAGGGGCCGGCCGGCGTCATTTTGCTGGAGGACAGTGCGGCGGACGGTGATTTTGCCGGCATGGCGCTTGCTGTGAGCGATGAAGCGGTATATTATTTAGGAGCCCAAGGCTTTCTGACCAAGGCATATCTGACCGGTAAGCTTACGGACCTAGCCCATAAAGTGCCGGTTGCGACTTTCGATATCAAGAAAAAATACGACTATTTTGTCACACCGGATGAGGTGGCGGAAAAAGGCCTGGCCGTAACCGAGAATTTTTTTGACATTCTCATCGGTGCCTATCTGCTGAACCCGCTGAAAAATGACTATGACATCGAAGATATCGGCAATCAGTATTTAAACATCGTCGTGGAGAGCCGGTCACAGCTGTTTGGTAAGGCTTCTTTTAAAGAAGCGGCCATGCAGGAAGAAAAGCTGATGCGTTATGCCTGTTGTCTTGCCGATATCTGTTTAAAGGCGATGCCAGTTTTACAGCAGAGGCTGAAAGAAAGCGGTATGGACAGGCTGATGCGGGAAATCGAGATGCCCCTGTCTTATGTGCTCCATGACATGGAAAAAGCTGGTGTCCGTGTCCGTCCCGAGGAACTGAAGAACTATGGCGAGGCTTTAAGCGGCCGGATCATGGAACTGGAAAAACTTATTTATGAGCAGGCCGGTACGGAATTTAACATCAACTCGCCGAAACAGCTCGGCGAAATCCTGTTTGAACGCTTAAAGATGCCAGGCGGGAAGAAGACCAAGACGGGTTATTCAACCGCCGCCGATATTCTGGAAAAGCTGGAGGTAGAACATCCCATTGTGAAAGATATCCTGGAATACCGGGGTCTCGCTAAGCTGAAATCCACCTATGCCGACGGACTTGCCGCCTATATCGGCGCCGACAGCCGGATCCATACCAACCTCAAGCAGACCATTACCGCTACCGGGCGGCTAAGTTCTACGGAACCCAATCTGCAGAACATCCCCATGCGGATGGAACTGGGGCGGCTGATCCGTAAAGTGTTTGTACCGGAGCCGGGGCAGATTTTTATGGATGCGGACTACTCCCAGATCGAACTGCGGATCCTGGCGCATCTGTCCGCCGACCGCCAGCTGATCGAAGCCTATCAGATGGAAGAAGATATCCACCGGATCACAGCCGCCAAAGTCTTCCATACCCCGTTTGAAGCGGTGACGGATCTGCAGCGGCGCAATGCCAAGGCCGTGAATTTCGGCATTGTATATGGCATCAGTTCGTTCGGGCTGAGCCAGGACCTCAGCATTTCCCGCAAGGAAGCGGAAGACTATATCGCCCAGTACTTTGCCACCTACCCCAAGGTCAAGGAGTTTCTGGAACAGACCATCCAAGATGCTTATCAAAAAGGCTATGTTACCACGATGTTCGGCCGCCGCCGGCCGATCCCGGAACTTAAGTCGGCCAATTTCATGCAGCGTTCCTTTGGGGAACGGGTAGCGATGAATTCGCCGATCCAGGGGACGGCTGCCGACATTATGAAGATTGCCATGATCCGTGTCTGGGAGCGGCTGAAAAAAGAAGGCCTGGCTTCCCGTCTGGTGTTGCAGATCCATGACGAGCTGCTCTTGGAAGTGACTCAAGCCGAGGCAGAACAGGCTAGGCGGATCTTGTCAGAGGAAATGAAAGGGGCGGCTGATCTGGCCGTGGTGCTGGAAATAGACCTGCATACGGGCGCTGACTGGTATGAAGCCAAAACATGAGGTAAGAAGCGGGGGGATAGTTAAATGAGAGTGATTGGCATAACGGGGGGCATCGGCTGCGGTAAGTCAGCCATCTTGGCACACATTGCCTTTAGTTTCCGCTGTAAGGTGATACTGGCGGATGAGATCGCCCATATCGTCAAGGAGCCGGGACAGCTGTGCTATCAGAAGCTGGTGGAGTTGCTGGGTGAGACTGTCCTTAATGGGGACGGCTATATCAACAAGGATGCGATGGCGCACATGATATTCTCCGATCCGGAACTCCTGGCCCGCGTCAACAGCATCATCCATCCGGCAGTAAAAACTTATATAAAGACCATCATTGTTGATGAAGAAGAAAAGCAGGAGATTGATTTTCTCTTTGTGGAAGCCGCTCTTCTGATAGAAGCAGGCTATGAAATGATCGTTGATGAGATATGGTATATTCATGCGGACATGGCCGTGCGCCGGGAACGCCTAAGGGCGCTGCGGGGTTATACGGAAGAAAAAGTGGATGCTATCATCAGCCGCCAGCTTACGGATAAAGAATTCCGGGAACGGTGCCAAGTGATCATCATCAACAATGGAACCTTGGCAGAAGCATGTAGGCAAGTAGAAGAAAAGTTGGGAGAATACCTGTGTCAGTAGCAAAAAAATATCCCGGAAAATTAGTCTTCGGACTTGATATCGGAACAAGAAGCATAGTAGGGACCGTAGGCTATAAAAACGGCAGAGAGTTCAGGGTGGTCGCCCAGCGGATGAAAGAGCATGAGTCGCGGGCGATGATCGACGGACAGATCCATGACATCGTCCGGGTCGGCGAAACCATACTGGACGTTAAAAATGCGCTGGAGGACGCGCTCGGAGACAAGCTGGCGGAAGTCTGTATCGCGGCGGCAGGCCGGGTTCTCCGAACCATCAGCTGTACGGTGGAATGGCCGCTTCCGGCGGAGCGTGAAATAACCAATGAGGATATTTATGCCCTTGCATCCATGGGTGTCGAAAAGGCCTATTATGATTTTGAAGCATATAACGAAGCGGAGCTACGGTTCTATTGTGTCGGCTATAGTGTGGTCCGTTACTATCTCAACGGTTACCAGATCGGTAATCTGGAAGGACACAAAGCCAAGGTGATCGGGGCAGACATTATCGCGACCTTTCTTCCCGACGACGTTGTGGACGGGTTATATAAGGCCGTTAGACATGCCGGCTTGGAAGTGGCAAGCCTTACCCTTGAGCCGATTGCCGCGATCCAGGTGGCCATACCGGAAAAATACCGGATGCTTAATATAGCCTTGATCGACGTCGGCGCGGGCACCAGCGATATTTCAATAACAAAAGACGGCAGCATTGTCGCTTACGGGATGATTGCCATGGCGGGTGATATCCTGACGGAAGTGATAGCCCGCACCTGCCTAGTGGACTTTGCGACTGCCGAGCAGATCAAGAAAGATGCCGGCGAGATGGAAGAGATATCGTTCATGGACATCATGTTCTTGCCACAGAGCATCACCCGTACCGAGATCCTTAAGGCGGTCGATGAGGATATCCGCCGGATGACCAAGGCGGCTGCGGATAAGATCAAGGAACTTAACGGCGGAAAGTCCGTCAGCGCCGTTTTCGTGGTCGGCGGCGGCGGAAAGATTCCCGGCTACGTCGAAGCCTTGGCCGAAGAACTTCAACTGCCCAATGAAAGAGTGGCACTGCGTGGCGAAGAAGTGATGCAGCAGATTATCTTTGAAGAAAACATTAAAAAAGACTCGCTGCTCGTGACCCCGGTCGGTATCTGCCTCAACTACTATGAGCAGAGCAATAACTTTGTCTTTATCAGCTTCAACGGCCATCGTATTAAGCTCTATGACAATAACCGCCTGGCTGTCGTGGATGCCGCTATGCAGGCTCAGTTCCCCAATGAGGCTCTTTTCCCGCGGCGCGGCAAAGAACTGACCTTCTATGTCAACGGCAAGGCCCGGATGATCCGTGGCCAGGCCGGCGAAGCCGCCGTGATTACTGTCAATGGCGAAGCTGCCGATATCTATACCCCGATTCACAGCAATGACGTGATCGTGGTCAAGGAATCAACCAGCGGTGAACCGGGAGCCATGACGGTCGGTGAACTGCCTGAGCTGCGCGACATCATTACGGTCACCGTCAACGATAAGAAGGTTGAGCTTCCCAAGTTTGCTCAGGTGAACGGCGCACTACAGTCTATTTACTATGACATCCAGGAAAACGATGAAATCACCCTAGCCAACTACTACACGTTGAAACAGATCGCCGAGTTTATGGACGTGATCCTTGATCCGCAGATGAACCTCTATGTTAATAATAAAGCGGCAGAGTTAACCACCCCCGTCTATGAGAATTTTTCTGTAACCTGGACCTTGGAAGAGCTCCGTCTGGCCGATGTTGATTCAGACAAAAGAAGAACCGGCTTACCGCCGGAATCAGTAAATATGTCAGCAGCGGAAACAGCAGCGGCAGAAATAGCAGAAGCAGCCAAAGCGGAAGCTTCCGCCGTGAAAACTCATACACAGGCGAAGACCATGGAGCTCCCAGTTTTGACTGTCTTAGTCAACGGAGATGTTGTGGAACTGTCTGGCAAGCAGCATTATGTTTTCGTAGATATTTTTGATTTTATTGACTTTGATCTTAGTGATTCCCGCGGCAGGAACATCGTCACCCGTATCAACGGACACCCGGCGCAGTATATGGAGCCGCTTGGCCCCAATGATGTCCTGGAGATATACTGGAGACGGACATGAGGTTATGTAGCATCGCGAGCGGAAGCAGCGGCAACTGTATCTACATAGGATCCGATACCACCCATATCCTGATTGACGCAGGAATAAGCGGGAAACGGACGGAAGCCGGCCTAGCCCAGCTGGAACTTACCGGCAAAGACCTTGACGGGATATTCATAACCCATGAACACAGCGACCATATCTGCGGACTCAAAATACTGGCTCGCCGCTACGGGACGCCCATCTACGCCACCAGAGGGACGATAGCGGCGCTGAAACGGAGCAGCTACGGTGATATTGACGAAGAACTGTTCCATGAGATCAGAGCCGATGAAAAAGTCACTATCAAAGATATCACCTGTAATCCCATGCGGATTTCCCATGATGCGGCCGAGCCGGTCGCTTACCGCATTCATTACGGCAATAAAAAGATCGGTGTCGTCACTGATCTGGGCTGCTACAATGACTATACAGTGGAATCGCTGCGGGGCATGGACGCCCTTTTGCTGGAAGCCAATCATGATGTCAACATGCTTCAGGTCGGGTCATATCCATATTATCTGAAGCAGCGTATCCTAGGGGAGCGGGGCCATCTCTCCAACGAACTGGCCGGCAGATTATTGAGCCGGATCATGCACGACAAGCTGCAGACGGTTTTGCTTGGGCATCTTAGTAAAGAAAACAACCTGCCGGAACTGGCCTATGAGACTGTCAAGGTGGAAGTCAACATGGCCGCCAGCAATCTCAAGGCAACCGATTTTCCCATGCAGGTCGCGGCACGGAGCGAGGTTTCGCCGGTCATCCATATTGCCTAGGATCAGCGGCAGCGGTTCATCAGCATTGTATATTATTTTAAGATGAGATCTGAAAGAAAATAAATAAAGGAGTCATGCAAAACTAATCTTTCAGCTATAATATAAGGCATGAAAATCATGAAAAAAACCATAATAACCGTAGTAGGTAAAGATACAGTTGGCATCATCGCAAAAGTATGTACCTATCTGGCGGACAATAACATCAACATTGAAGATATTTCCCAGACTATCGTGCAGGATTATTTTAATATGATGATGATAACCGATATGAAAAATGCCGTAAAACAGTTCGCGGAGACGGCCGAGGATCTGCAGGCCTTGGGTGAAGAGATCGGCGTTATCATCAAGTGCCAACGTGAGGAAATATTCGACAGCATGCACCGGGTCTGAGCGATGAGAATAATAAACACATCTGAGTTATAAAGGATTAGGATAAAGAAAACAGAAAGGCCACCCCACATGATCAACATCTATGAAGTAACCGAAACCAACCAAATGATCGAAAAGGAAAATCTGGACGTCCGTACTATCACCATGGGCATCAGCTTGCTTGACTGTATAGATTCCGATCTCGCGTCGCTTAATACCAAAATATACAACAAAATATACAGATCCGCCAAGGATCTGGTCAAAACCGGAAACGAGATTTCCCGCGAATTCGGCATTCCGATTGTGAACAAACGTATTTCCGTAACCCCCATTTCCTTGATCGGCGGTGCGGCCTGCCGCCGACCGGGCGACTTCGTAGCGATTGCCAGAACCCTGGACGAAGTGGCGGCCGCCGTCGGCGTAAACTTTATCGGCGGGTATTCGGCGTTGGTGGCAAAGGGTATGACGGAGGCGGATGAAATGCTGATCACTTCCCTGCCCGAGGCCTTGTCGGTTACTAACTGGGTCTGCGGCTCGGTCAACCTAGCTTCCACTAAGACCGGCATCAATATGGATGCGGTTAAGCTGATGGGCGATATCATCAGGCAGACGGCGGAACGCACGAAAGGGCAGGATTCAATCGGCTGTGCCAAGCTGGTAGTATTCTGTAACGCCCCGGATGACAATCCCTTTATGGCCGGTGCTTTTCATGGCGTTACCGAAACAGACAGGGTTATTAATGTCGGCGTCAGCGGTCCGGGCGTGGTCAAGACCGCCGTCAGCAAGGTCAGAGGCGAGAACTTTGAAGTCCTTTGCGATACCATCAAGAAAACAGCCTTTAAGGTGACCAGGGTCGGCCAGCTGGTAGCGCAGGAAGCTTCCCGGATGCTCGACATACCTTTTGGCATCGTGGATCTGTCGTTAGCTCCGACGCCGGCGATCGGGGACAGCGTGGCCGACATTCTCTGTGAAATCGGCCTGGAATATGCCGGTGCCCCGGGTACGACGGCAGCTTTGGCCTTGCTCAATGACCAGGTGAAAAAAGGCGGGGTCATGGCTTCCTCCTATGTGGGCGGCTTAAGCGGCGCCTTTATCCCGGTAAGCGAGGACCAGGGCATGATTGATGCGGTAGCGGCCGGCGCGCTGACGCTGGAAAAGCTGGAAGCGATGACCTGCGTCTGTTCCGTGGGCCTTGACATGATTGCGGTTCCCGGGGCCACCAAAGCCGCCACGATATCCGGCATCATTGCGGATGAAATGGCGATCGGCATGGTAAACCAGAAAACTACGGCAGTACGCATCATACCGGTCATCGGCAAGGACGTGGGCGATACGGCGGAATTCGGCGGCTTACTGGGATATGCGCCGATTATGCCGGTCAACAGGTTCTCCTGTGAAGACTTTATCAGCCGCGGGGGAAGGATACCGGCACCGATTCATAGTTTTAAGAACTGATAGCTTAACCAGCAGGATTAATGTCTCACAATAATCTCAGTTATTGTCGTGTAGAAATATTCTATAGGTATAGTTTTATTCTGAAAAGCTCGTCATAACCATAATCAACATTATAACTTATTAATATATTTTGAGCATTATTATTATTGACAAGTTTAATTGTTGATATTATAATATGAGTAAATATAGACAATGATAATCTTTATCTAATTACAAGCGGTGGCCAACGTTTGTAAAAGGATCTCGATTATAAGTAAAATGTGGCATACATAGTAGAAAGAGAGGTAATTAAATGAAAAAAACAAAAGTGTTAGGCACGTTATTACTAACTATTGTCATGCTGGTGTCAATGTTTGTGCCGGCAGCTGCAACTTCATACACATACTCATGTAAAAAGTCAGAAAGTGTTGAGTATAAAGATTCTGGGCCTACTTATCGTCTTGAAGTATTATATGATTACGGTACATGGGTTCCTACTGATAATGCCAGAATCCGCGGCGTAGCAGGAGCAGAGGTTTTCAAGGCCAGACAGGTCGCCTATAGGCTAAATGACGGCAGTACCGATACTGGCGAAGTTGTCGATCAATCATTCAGTGCAATTGGAAGTGGGATTCAAAATTTAACATGTGGCGATGAGCTGGATAATGATGAAGCAACGGGATATGTCATTGCAAGGGTTTACAATGGATATTCATTTGTATCAGGAAAACCTTGCACATATCAGCAGACCGTAGCTCACAGTTCTAGGCTTGATGTGAAATAAGTAATTGCCGGATGGCGCTGTTAAGGCGTCATCCGGCCACAGTAAAGGTGATATATTATGCTCAAATTTATGCTTTTAGCCGGACAGGAAATAATACGTCTTTTCAAGAGAAACCACTATGTATTTACAGTTTTAATGATTACACAGGCATTGACCGTTTTTGCTTTTATTTATTTTCTTTTATCTATCGTGGCAGCAAGATATAATTATACAGCGACTTTAGAGTCTTTAAGGACATATTCATTAGAGATAAACTCTCAAATGAAATGGGAAGAAATTAATAATCTTATTAGCTCAATCCCCGGTGCTTATCCGGAAAATGCCTTTTATTATTATACTGACGGAGACAGTGAGATAGTAACAGTGTTGTTTCCGGAACATAATCAGAATGACAACGTTGGTGTTGGTCGGGGTATAACAGAAGATGATATTAAACTAAAAAGTAGAGTTGTTGTTGCAGGAATTGCATTACCTGATGATGGCATGGCCGATGTTAAAAATGGTGATTCAATTATTCTTGGCGATGAAGAATTTAAAGTGGTCGGTGTACGTAAAAGTGAATTAAATGAAATCCCACATTCAGTAGTGCTGGAAAAATTAGAGTTATATGCGGTAAAACTGATTATGCCTCCGGGACTCTCAACTTGGCAACGGGACGGGATAGTAAGTTTTTTTAATAGTAATGATATTGCGGTGACTCCGCCACGTTCAGTTTTGCAGAGAACGTTGGTCAGTCTGTTACTTCCATTTATTGCAAGTTTATTTATTGGAATTTTCTCAGTAGTTACATTTATATATCTCCAGCTGTATATGATGGAAAAATGTAAGCGGGATTTTGCAATTATGAAGTTGTGCGGTGTTCATTATAAGTATAGTATCGCTCTGATTAACTGGATATTTATAGTTGTTTTTACTGTTAGCTACATAATTGGAGCAGTTGTGTATTGGATGATATATCAATCGTTACTGTTGTTGCCTTATATAATTGTATATGTGTTTTTTATTATTCTATTGCTTTTATTTCTATTGCCTTATTCAATCCGTTTTAACCATCAAAATACTGTACAGGATTTACAGATGCGATAATGACAATTTAACAGTTTCACAGGCAGGCTGCGAAATTCATGGTGAATAATATGAAAAATTATATATTAGCATTTAGATTAATGAGAAGGAATCTGTTACCACAAGTAATTGTAACAATCCAAATTATTGGTATGGCGCTTGCCTTTGTAGTTTTGTTTAATATTACACAGCTTAGTTCGGCAGCCATAGATGTCTTTGAACAAGGTGACTATCGTACAATTCTTTGCATGAATCCGATTTTGGGAGCAGATACAGTGATTTTCCGTGAGAATGCAATTAGAATAGCAAAGCAATCTCAATGGTACAGGGGAACCTCATCATTGGGGTGGAGTTTTTGTTTAAACAGCAATGAAGCATTTGTTACCGGAGGTAATGAAGAAGAGAGCGCAGAGATTATCACTATGAATGATTTCGCGATAAATGGTTTCCACTTTCCGGTCGCGGCTGGAAGAAGTTTAGTGGAAGGTGAATCGCACATGGAAGGCGAAATACCGTGTGTGATTGGCGGGAAATATGCCAATAGATATAAGACAGGAGATTTATTTACAGGGTATGTGTTAACTGATGGCGGGAGTTTTGCTGACGCAGAGGAAATTTTAGCGGCGCCAAAAGAAAAAATCACACTAAAAATTGTCGGTAAATTAACCAGACCAGAACAAATGATAAACATAATGTCGGACATGTCATGGTCAATGGAGATGCCGGCTTCAATGCTGCTTGAAAACTATTATGATCGACCGTTATTTGCCATTGTTCCTGAGCATCTGTATCCCTATGTTAAATATGAGACACCTATGCTATATATTTTTTTTGATAAAGAAATACCTGAAATTGAGTTACACAGCCTTGGGGAACAGTTAGGGGGAGCTTTTGCAAAAACCGATACAGAATTAATTGCTACGGAAGAGATCGAATTAAATAATAATGAGGATCTACTTAGACCATTTACGGGATTGATGCTATTAACATGCATAGCCGGTGTATTTTCGCTTTGTCTGCTCTCTACAGTTAAAAACACAAAGATTCTATCAATTTATAATCTACTAGGATGTTCTTCTGCGCGCACATTACGAATTGTTACTATTTCAGCAATCACTCATGTACTATTATCGCTTCTGATGTTTATTGTAATTATAAATATAATTTCACATTACAATGTTCTGAATATTGTAGGATACTATTTTTTACTTACACCGCGAACGACAATAATCATCATATTACTTTCAATGACTATTATATTGACGGCATTTTTTTCGGGATTTCTTGCCATCAAAAGACAGTCTACAGTAACCATGCTGCTTGAGGGCAAGGATTAATATAATATTATTAAAGTTGTATTGATAATTAAAAATATGAAAGGTAAGCAGTTAATGATAAAATTATCAAAAATTAAAAAAATCTATAACGATGGAACAAATCGAGAAAAAACAGTTCTCTCAGATATTAACCTTGAGGTTAATCATGGCGAATCCATAGCCGTTATGGGACGTTCGGGCTCTGGAAAGACAACCCTGATGAATATTATCGGGATGTTGGATTTTCCGACATCAGGCCAGTATTATTTTATGGATAATGAGTGTCATAACTTGTCGTCATCAAAGCAAGCAGAAATGCGTTCGCATAAAATTGGAATACTGATGCAGGATTATTCCCTCATTGATCACGATTCGGCTCTTAATAATGTTATGCTACCGCTTTTTTTTAATAAAACCTCTTTTCGTGAGATGAAAATAAAAGCATTACAGGCAATGGAAATGATAGGTATTGAAAAGTTATCTGGACAACGTGTTGTCACACTTTCGGGGGGGGAGAAGCAACGGGTGGCATTAGCAAGGGCGCTTGTCACTTCACCCCAACTTTTGATTGCCGATGAACCGACTGGATCACTGGATTTTAATACTGGTAAACAGATTTTAGATATTATTCAAGAATTGAATCATAAAGGTCTTACCATAATTATTGTTACACATGACAATATTGTGGCTCAAACATGTAAAAAAACATTAATACTCAGAGATGGACGTCTGAAAGAAAAAGGTAACGATAGTTCTAGTTTACTATAATTAACATGATCTGGATAATAACTATTAGTCGGATGATGCGGATCTATCGGTCCATTCAGCCGACTTTTGTGGCTTTGACAATATACCTTAATCAAATTTTAATTTGCGGAAAAACGGCTTTTATGATATAGTAAGAAGCAGTAAAATCAGAAAAAACCTCGGAGAATCATAAAATGAAACATTTAAATAAATTTATTATAATGTTAGTCCTGCTCGGCAGCATACTGACCGCAGCCGGCTGCAGCAGCGAAAGCGATGACTGGGATCCTGACAGAATCGTATATTCCGCCGAATTTAAGGAACTGGGTGCGCAGATAAGTAACGGATATGTCGTAGACAGCCAAGAAATAGACGGTAGCCTATATATGCTGGTGGTCAACTATACTACGGAGGAGCCGTTCACGCAAAGTATTATGTTCCATAAGCACGACATCGTCAGCGGTGAATATGTAGAGATACCATTAACTGGCTTGGACGCCAATGAAAGCATTCAGGCGATGTCAAGGAATCAAAACGGTTTTACTTTGCTAGGGGTAAACTATTCAGAAGAAGCTTATCAATATTTATTGTATGATGTGACCACTGACGGGGAAATAGCGGACAAGAAAGAGATAACGGAAGCCGTCGGCAGTCAATATGTGCGTGAAATGGTGTCAGACGGGCAAGGCAATCTGTACCTCACGGTAAGTGATGAAACAGGTGGGGAGTCGCTTGTCGGCATGGATGCGGAAGGCGAGGTGAAAGGCACTTTAGCCGGCCAAGATCATATTGAGAACATTTTCAGTACCGCCGACGGCAGTATCTATGTAAGCAGCTGGGGTAATGAGGGAAGAACATTAAAAAAAGCCGATTTTGAAACCGGCCAGTTTGACGTAGAGTTGATTTTGACCGGCATGTCCAGTCAAAACAACCAGAGATTTGTTCGCGGCGGTTCAACCGGCCTGCTGGTCAGTGATGACGTCGGTATCTATGAGTGTACGATCGAAACCGGCGACTGTATCAAGATACTGGACTGGGTTGACAGCGACATCATCCCTAACAGCGTTACAGGGTTCGGGACGCTGAATGACAAGGATTTCTGGGTGACTAGCGAGATCCGTGCGAATAATAGCAGCAACACAGGCACTGTTACGACAACGGAACTGGCAATTTTGAAGCAGACCGTCGCCGGTGAGCTGCCGAGAAGAGAGATCCTGACATATGGCGGTCTGTATGTCAGTTCTGACGTCAGTGAGGCAATAGTTCGGTTTAATAAAAGCAGCGATCTATATCGGATTCAGATTAAAGAGTATAATAACGATGATTATGAGGCGGCGATGATCCAGTACAACAACGATCTGACCGGGCCGGACTGCCCGGATATCATTGATCTGAACCGGGCCAATGTTGATCAGCTGGCCAGTCAGGGAATCCTGGCTGACATTTATCCATATATGGAAGCGGACGAAGCCTTCCGCCGGGAGGATTATCTGGAAAACATACTTACGGCATACGAGAAAGACGGAAAACTGTACGGGATCATGACGGAATATGGGATCAACACCTTGGTAGGGAGCGCCGATAAGCTTCAGGGCATAGAGCGGTGGAATATTAAGGAGATGTTGGAATTTGCTGGCAAGTATCCGGAATCCAAGCTATTGAATGAAACCGCCGACAGTATTATGTCAGTGCTGCTTTCCCATAATATGGATCAGTTTGTGGACTGGGATACAGGAGAATGTAAGTTTCTGGAAGAAGATTTCATCAGGATATTGGAATATGCCAAAACATACGGGACGGAATATGAATCGGTCGGCACCCGGGAGGGCTTTAGTTCCGGCGCCTACATTCTGAGCAGCGAGCATATCAGCGAGATTGAGTTTATCCAGGTACTGGAAGGGATGTTTGAAGGCGAAGTCCGGTTTATCGGCTATCCGGTTCCGGAAGGCAGCGGCATTATGCTAAGCCCCATCAACTGTATGGGAATCAGTGACCAGTCAGATAATAAGGAAGGGGCGTGGGAATTCTTTGCCTATCTGTTATCGGAAGAGCAGCAGAACCGGCCATACCGCTGGAGCCTTCCGATCATGCACGCTGGGCTTGAGAAGCTCTGCCAAGATGCCGCCGATCCCAGTAATAACGAAGGCTATTCAACTTGGGGCTATGATGACTTTGAGGTTGAGATCAAAGCCGCCACCGAGCAGCAGGTGGCGCAGTTTAAAGAACTGCTTCAAAACGCGCAAAACCTGCCCAATTATGACGTGCAGCTAGATAATATTATCTATGAGGAGACCGAAAGCTATTTTGCAGGGCAGAAAACGGCACAAGAAGTGGCAGATGTCATCCAGAGCCGGGTCGAGATATATGTCAATGAAAACAGGTAAAGGGCCTAGCACAGATTTGCTTATCACAGCTTAGCCTAGCCCAGAACGGCCTAGGCTAAGCTGACAAAATACAGAGGTAGATTGTGAAAAAGGTAAGAATTAAGAAATTGGCAAAAAGCAGTAAGATAAAAGCAGATAAAAAGCAATTGCAGCTGATTAAAAGACAGGATAGCAGCCAGATACAGAACCGGGAAAAAAAGGGCAGAAGGATAGCAGTGCTCTGTCTTTTTCCCAGTGTTTCCGGGGTGCTGCTGTTTTTTATTGTCCCTTTTTTAGTGGTCATCTTTTATGCGATGGTAGACAATCCGATCAACCGGGAGTTTGTATTTTTGGATAACTTTATTAAGGTTTTTAATAATCAGGCCTTCCGGCAGGCAGCCGCCAATACGGTGACATTTTCCGGAGTGGCAGTGCCGCTCGCCGTCGTCCTGGCCTTGATGCTGGCCATGATGCTGAACAGCCGGATCCCCTACCGGACCCAGTTTCGTACCTTCTTTTTAAGCCCGATGATGGTACCCATCGCTTCTATCGTGCTGATCTGGCAGGTGCTGTTCCACTATAACGGGGTCGCCAATGACCTGCTGGCGATATTCGGCGGGGCTAAGATCGACTGGTTTAAATCAGAATACGGGCAGGTGGTGATCATCATCTTGTTCCTGTGGAAAAACCTCGGATACAATATGATTCTCTTTATGGCGGCGCTTTCCAGCATCCCCAAAGAGATATTGGAAGTGGCGGTACTGGAAAGCGCCACGCCGATCCAGATATTCTGGCATATCAAGCTCCGCTACCTGTCCGCCACTTTACTGTTTGTCACGATTATGTCCTTGATAAATTCTTTCAAGGTTTTTAGGGAAGTCTATTTACTGACGACAGATTACCCTTACAGTTCCGTATATATGCTGCAGCATTATATGAACAATATGTTCAGAGATCTTAATTATCAGAATTTATCCGCGGCGGCCATCATGATGTCTGTCGTTATGATCATCCTGATCGGGATACTTTTCCTAGCGGAGAGTTATTTCGGCAGGGATGTCGAGGGTTAGAAGGGAAGGACGGCATAGTGAAGAAAAACCGGAGGTTTTCCCGTGAGTTGTCACTGGAGAGATGGCAGAACATGGTGAAAAGAAAAGCGGACCGTAAGAAACGGGTCATGTTTGTCCGTATCGCGCTGGCAACCATAGTGGCTTCGTTTTTTGCGGTGCTTTTTCTGATGCCGATCTTTTTGACGATAACCAATTCGTTTATGTCCGCTTCGGAGATCGCGTCCAATTATGGGCAGGTCTTTGCGGTCAATGATTCCGGCGGCAGAGTATTTATTTCCGAAACGGTAAACTTAAAATTCATCCCGGACATGGTTTCTTTCAGTCAATATTTCACGGTCTTGCTGAAGAGCCCCGACTATCTGATCAAGTTCTGGAATTCGGCGGTACTGACCGTGCCGATCGTGCTCTTCCAGCTGGCCTTGGCCACATTAGCCGCATTTGGCTTTACCAGATATAAGGGGCGGATCAAAGAACTGATCTTTTTTTCCTATATCATACTGATGCTGATGCCTTATCAGGTCACCCTAGTTCCCAACTTCCTGGTTTCTGGCTGGCTGAACATCATTGATACCCACTGGTCAATCTGGCTTCCCGGGATATTTTCGCCCTTTGCGGTCTTCCTGCTGACTAAATATATGCGGAAGATCCCGGCATCCTATATGGAGGCGGCACAGATAGACGGGGCGGGGGAATGGCAGCTTTTCATGAAGATTGCGATGCCCCTGTGCAAGGGAGCTGTCGGTTCCGTTGCCATCTTGGTCTTTATCGACTATTGGAACATGGTAGAACCCCCGCTGATCTTGCTGAGCGATTCGCTCTATCACCCGCTGTCGGTGTTTCTGGCCAGGATCAATCAGGGGGAAATCGGTCTGGCATTTGCGGTAGCGACTATCTATATGGTACTGCCGATCCTGGTATTTCTCTATGGCGAGGAATACCTTGTGGAAGGGATTACCTATCAGGGCGGTATCAAAGGTTAACCCTTTGCGGAGCCATTACCGATAAAGTATAACGGCATCTGGCCGTATATAAAGATTATAAGTAACAGGACAAACAGGAGGAGAAAATGAAAAAGAGTACAACTACAAGAAGAGAATGGGTTAAAAACACGGCACTGATATTTCTGGCGGTGCTGTGGATTCTCACCTTTTTTTCCAATACCTTCTTAAATTATTCACTGCCGGAAGTGGACACTACCTATGTGCAGTCAGGGAGCATCACCGCCAAGGTGCGGGGCACCGGCAATGTGGAAGCCAGCGACCCGTACAGCGTGATTGCCAAGGAGAGCCGTGTCATCACCAGCGTTGCCGTTGAGCAGGGCGACGTGGTGGAGAAGGATGACGTCCTCTACTATCTGGAAGAATCGGAAAGCGAAGAACTCAAGACGGCGGAAGCGGAACTGGACGCTCTCGTCCTAGAATACATGCTGTCGCTATTCAGCGGGGAAGCCTCCAATTCGACGATAAACAAGGTGGAAAACGACAATGTGGATTCCTTTGGTTCCATGCAGGCTCAGATAGCCGCCATGCAGAACAGCGTGAGGGCAGCAGAAGACAACGTGGCGGCCAGCCAGGATAATCTGGATAACCTTACGAGACAGTCCGACCTCCTGGCTAACGACAAGCCGCTTGACACGGCGGCGCAGCAGGAAGCCGTGGATGATGCCCAGGAAAGCTTGAATAATGCCCAGAGTCAAGTGACCAATATTGCTACGAAACTTTCCAATCTGGAACGGCAAAAGAGTGAAGCAGAGGCAAAGATTGCGGCTGCCGAGGCACTGGTTCCTGATATCGATGATTTAAATAATCCCAGCGGGGGAATCCAGCTATTACAAGATAAAGAAGAAAATGCCTCAGCTGCCTTGACTGCCGAAGGAACTTATGTCATAACGCAGATCAACGGTATTTTAGATACTTATGTTAGCAGTGGTTATAGCCCTGATCTTAATCTGGAAGAAACCATTAATGAATTGAAGAATAAAGGAGTCTTATCTACATTGCTCGGTAATGATGAAATCACAGAGGCGGAATTTATTGCGTCATCCGAGGCATATGCCACCTACCTTGCGGCTTATGAAGCCAAAAAAGCAGCTTACGACGTGGCTAAGAAGAATCGTGAAGAAGGCACGAAGACCCTCCAGAATTACGCCAGCTACCTTTCGCAGCTGGCCAGTCTGGAGAATCAGATTGCCAGTGCCCGAAATGAGCAGACTAAGGCCGCAAGTAACGTTACCAAGGCGCAAAACACGCTGACATCAGCGCAGCAGGTGCTAAATGACCTGAAAAATGATACCGGCACTTCTACGGCGCAGTGGGATATCGCGAATAGAATCATCGAAGCCGAAGCAGCGCTGGCCGATGCCAACTCCAATCTGGAGAAGATCCAAAAGGAACAGACGGAATTAATTACCAACATCCAGGCGGAATTAAACCTGGATAGCAAGAACGACCAGATTGCCGAAAAAGAAGCAGAGATCGAAAAACTTAAGGAGCAGTCCGCCGGTTCCGCCGTCACTTCACCGGTGGCCGGAACGGTGACATCCCTTGCCCATGTGGCCGGAGAGACGATGAAGCTGGATGAAGAAATTGCCGTGATCCAGGTCGCCGGCAAAGGTTTTACGCTGAGCTTATCGGTAACCAACGAAGAGGCCGCCAAGGTGGCCGTGGGCGATACCGCGGAACTGGACAATGCCTGGTATTATAATGATACCCAGATCATCCTGACGTCGATCCGTCCGGATCCGGATAACCCGGGACGGAACCGGCTCTTGGTTTTTGCCGTGGACGGCGAAAATATCCAGAACGGCCAGGCGCTTTCTGTTTCCGTAGGCCAAAGAAGCAGCGACTATGAACTGGTAGTTCCCAAAAGCGCCATCAGAGAAGACCAAAACGGCAAATTCATCCTGATCATTGATGAGCGGGGGACGCCTTTGGGGACCCGTTACATTGCCACGCGCGTCGATGTAGAGGAACTGGCTTCCGACGACAACAATATGGCGATATCTGGTGCATTATACGGCTACGGAGAATATGTTATTACAACGGCGACTAAGCCCGTTTCAGCAGGACAGCAGGTAAGACTGCCGGATTAAATCGAGGTGATTTTCAGCTAGGAAAACGACAGGAGGCGGCATGATAAAACGATTTATAAATATATCACCCAAGCAGCTGGTGCTTGCTTCCGTGGTTCTCGTTACTTTAATTGTTTTTGTTATTATGACAGTAGTATCACAGCGGATGCAGCGTTCCTTGGACGATCAACGGGCAGCGCAGCGCTGGGCGCCGGACGGTGAATTTGCCCAAGTCAGCTGTTTCTTTGCGGAGACCGTGACGATTGAGCAGGATCAGATATATGCTTTCCGCGACCATATCGAAACCGGCCTGCAGGAGGCCTCATACGTAGCTGCCAACGAAAGCGCCCGTACTTTTATTGATGCATATTGCAGCGAGGGCACAATCGTGCTGGAAAACGGCGATAACCGTCTGGAGGCGCAGGCAATCGGAACCGGCGGTGATTTTTTCCTGTTTCATCCGTTTACGCTCCTGAGCGGATCCTATTTTTCAGAAAACGACTTGATGAGGGACTTCGTCATCTTGGATGAGGTAGCGGCCTGGCAGCTGTTCGGCTCCAATGACATAGCGGGCATGCAGGTTACGATCCAAGCTGTCCCGCACCTTGTTGCCGGCGTTATCAGACACCCGGAGGGGCGTATGTGGGAAAATGCCGGACTGTCATCGGGAACCGTTTATGTATCCTGTGAAACCTTGGCGGCCTATGGGGAGACCGCTGGAATCAAACAATATGAAGCAGTCATGCCCGACCCGGTCAGCGGCTTTGCTTTTCGGCTGATAAAGGAAAGATTCGGCTTTGATGAAAGACAGATGCAAGTAATCGATAATACCGAACGATATTCCTTACAACCACTACTGACAGTGATTGCCGATTTCGGTGTCCGCTCTATGCAGCAGGACGCAGTCAGCTATCCCTATTGGGAAAATTATGCCAGAGGATATGAGGATATCCTAGCCCTCATGCTCCTGTTCAGAGCCTTGTTTCTGGTCGTCCCTATCGTTATTATCACCATCATGCTGTTTCTGGCATACCGCCGCCGGACATGGACATGGAAGCAGGTATTCCAGTCCCTTGGCGACCTGATCGTTAACTTGATACTTATATTAAAACAATGGGTGAAAGGAAAAGACCCCCGCTTTGGAAAAAGCAAATCCAAAGGAGACGATTATGAAGAATAAAAAACTGTTCTTCCTTTATTTCAGCATCCTTATGCTGGCTGGACTGACGGGCTGCGGCAGCGGCCGAAGCGAGACAATAGCCAGCAAGGATTATATCTACGATTATGAGGAAATGCCGGCCTCGACAGAGATGGAATCGCTGACAAATATGTTTGTAGCAGGCGATTCCGCCTATATGTACGGCGTAGTTTACAATGAAGATTATACCGTGGGAAAACTGGAAATCGCCCAGCTAAATGATGACGGGGAAATCATCGGGCGCACGGAATTTGAGCAGCCTGACGGCATTTATTATAATTTGCTCACCGGTAATGACAATGACGAGCTGTTTGCCATTAAAACCGTGTATCACGTACCGGAGAACCCGGCGATACCGGATCTGCCGATCGGAGACCTGTTAAGGACAGAAGAGGCTGTTGATGTCGATGCCGCCGCCGAAACAGGGAGGGATGCCGGTACCGAAGAAATGACCGATACAAATAGCACCGCTGATGAAGACGAGGCCATGGATGAGGAAGAAATCGACGAGACCGCCGATGCCGGTGAGGAAGCCGATGCCGGTGAGGAAGTCGATGCCGGTGAGGAAGCTGATGTCGGCCGGCAGATTACGGCAGAATCCGATATTCCCTTGGAACGGAATTATCTGATCCAGATGGATATGAACGGCAGTGAAAAATGGAGTGTCTGCCTGAATGATATTGAAGAGATTAATGATCAGGATTATCTATATATCAGCTCGCTGGTCTGCCTTCCCGGTCAGAAGCTGCTGGTCAGCATAATGGGCAAATATGCCATGTTTGATACGGCCGGCAACTATCAGGGTTTACTCAAGCTGTCCGGATCGGGCGCGGATCAAATGACGGACGCCATGCTGCTGATGCTTGAGGACGGCCGGTTACTTGCCTACCGTTTTTCCGAAGAAGGCATGATCATCCAGGAGCTTGACCCAGATACCGCGGTTCTGGGAGAAGAGCAAATGTTAACCGGTAATGTTTATTCGTACAGTCTGAGCCGGGGCATCGGGTACGATCTGTTTATATCTGACAGCAATGATTTATATGGATATAACCTCGGTGAGGAAATGGTAAAGCTGATGAATTATGTTGATTCCGATCTTGATATCTATAATATCAGCAATATATGGGGTCAGGAACCGACTGTCTTCATGGGTGTTATCTATGATAATTTTCTAGGGAAAAACTATTTGGCCCGCTTTACTAAGATACCGCCCGAGGAAGTGCCGGATAAGGTCAGCATTACCCTCGCCGGCAGCTATGTTGACTGGCAGGTGAAAGGGCAGATCATCAAGTTTAATAAAGACAGCAATGAATACCGGATCCAGCTGTTAGACTATGGCGTCAAATATAACACTCCAGAGGACTATATGGCCGGAGCGACGAGGCTAAATGCCGATATTGCCGCCGGCAAAATACCGGATATTCTGCTGCTGTCCACGGATATTCCGATAACAAGCTACATTGCCAAGGGACTTTTTGCCGATCTGCTTCCGCTCATTGAAGAGGATGAAGAGCTGAGTGTTGACGATCTGTTGCCGAATATCGTTGAGGCTTATTCTGTGGACGGAAAGCTCTATCAGCTGGTTCCGCACTTTTCCGTCTCGACCGTATTTGCTAAGACGTCGATAGTGGGAAGCGAACCGGGCTGGACGTTAAAGGAAGCGCAGGATATCCTGAAGCAGAGGCCGGAAGGTACCAGCCTGTTCGATAATATGACCCGGGATTCTATGCTGTTATACTATCTGAGTTATGGCGGAGGCCAGTTTATCGACTGGGAAAAAGGCGAATGTTATTTTGACAGCGTAGAATTTATGGAGTTGCTTGAATATATCAAGACCTATCCGGCGGAAATTGATTATTCGCTGTATGACGAAGCCTATTGGCAGGAATCGGCGAATTTTCTCCGCGACGAAAGAGTTCTGGCACAGGTAAACAGTATTGACTCCCTCCGATGGTTCAACCGGACCCAGGAGGAAACCTTCGGGGAAGAGGTAACAATGATCGGCTTTCCGACGGAAAGCGGGACGGGATCGGCCATCAACAGCTACTTGTCCTTTGCCATCTCAGCAAGATCCAAGCATCAGGACACCGCATGGGAGATCCTCCGCTATTATCTTAGTGACGAATATCAGAGCGAGAATGCGTCGTATCAGCTTCCGGTCACCATCAAGGCACTGGAAGAGGTCGGTGCGGCCGCCATGGAGAAAGATTACTACACTGATGACCAAGGCAATCGCATCGAAACGGAGGAATACTACTATGTCAATGATGAAGAGTTCCTTTTAGAACCGCTCAGTGCTGAAGAATGGGCAAAACTTAAGGATTTCATCTTATCAGTCAACACGACAGTCAGTTATGACACCGACCTGCAGAATATCGTCACGGAAGAAACGGCTCCGTATTTTAACAACCAGAAGTCAGTACAAGAGGTGGCGGACATTATCCAGAGCCGCGCCCAGATATATATAAGTGAGAATATATAGTTATGGAACAGTGGAAGGAACGGACCAAGATGCTGCTGGGTGAGGCCGCGTCAGCTAGGCTGCGAACATCGCATGTGGCGGTGTTCGGCATCGGCGGCGTGGGCGGCTATGCGGCAGAAGCACTGGCTAGGGCCGGAGTCGGACGGTTGACCTTAGTAGACCGGGATGTGGTTTCGCACAGCAACCGGAACCGTCAGATCATCGCGACAGTGAAAACAGTAGGCCGGCTTAAGACCGAGGTCATGAAGGAACGCATCTTGGATATTAATCCCGAAGCAGCGGTGTATACTCATCACTGTTTCGTCATACCCGGCGAAGTAATGGATAATTTCGATTTTAACCAATATTCTTATATCATTGATGCGGTCGATACGGTTACGGCCAAGCTGGAACTGGTCATGCAGGCCGAGCGGCACGGCGTTCCTGTCATCAGCTGCATGGGAACCGGCAACAAGCTGGATCCTTCCCGGCTGGAGGTGGCGGATATATACAAGACCAGCGTCTGTCCGCTGGCCAAAGTAATGCGCCGGGAGCTGCGGGCCAGAGGCGTCCGCCGCCTAGATACGGTTTATTCCCGTGAAGAGCCGATCAAACCGGAACGCATAGTTATGGAGGGATCCCGAAGCGTTCCCGGAAGCATTTCTTTTGTCCCGGCTGCGGCAGGGCTGCTTCTGGCATCGGTAGTTATAAAAAATCTGTTACTGTGGAGTACCAATTGAGACTAATTATGGCTGGAGTGAACAGTAACGTGAATATAGGTGGCCGGCTTGCCGGTCTACATTAGGAGGATGCATATGGAAGCTGGCAGGAGCAAAGGCGGGTTATATCGAGACATTTTGATGATTACGATCGTTCCGCTGTTTGTATTTGCATTGGTTATCGTCGCCTCTAGCTCGACCCGTTTTAGCGCGGCCATGTATCAGGAAGTGCAAAACGGCTTGCAGAGCATGGGGGAAACGGCAGTGATGATTTATGACTCCTTATATCCGGGCGACTATGAGCTGATTACGGAGGAGACCGGTAGCGGTTCCGGCTTGGCGGTTTTTAAAGGGGAGCACCGGATTAACAACGACTATGCGGTGATTGATTCCCTGAAAGAAGAATCCGGCTTAGAGTTTACGCTCTTTTATTCCGACACTAGGATCATCACCACTATCAGAAATACGAACGGCGATAGGATCATAGCCACCGGCGCCAATTCCGTGATTCTGGATGATGTGTTACATACCGGCCAGGCGAAGTTTTATCCGGCCGTTGAAGTGGGGGAACATAGTTATTTTGCTTATTATATGCCGCTCATCAATTCTGACGGAACCTGTGTGGGAATGATGTTTGTCGGCAAGCCTTCCGATCAGGTGGATCAATATGTCCGCAGCAGCCTGCTGCCTATTTTCGGCCTAGCCTTGGTCGGCATGCTGATTACCGGCCTGTTTTCAGCTTCCTATGCCAGAAAACTGATAGCTACTTTGAACCGGTTAAAAGGTTTTCTAGGTAAAGTTGAGCAGGGCAACTTAAGCGCCGAACTGGATGAGGAAGTCCTGCGCCGCAACGATGAGGTCGGGGAAATGGGACATCATGCCGTCAATATGCAGAAGGAGCTACGGGAGCTGGTTGAAAGGGATGTCCTGACGCAGATGTATAATCGGCGTTTCGGTGAGCGGCGGCTGAAACAGATCCAGCTAAAGTCGCAGGAAACCGGCCAGCCTTTTGCGTTTGCCCTAGGAGACATCGATTTTTTCAAAAAAGTAAATGATAATTACGGCCATGAATGTGGCGACCAGGTCTTAGTCAATGTTGCCCTCATGCTTAAAAAACACATTGCCGGAGGCGGCTTTACGGCTCGCTGGGGCGGCGAGGAATTTATTATCGTCTATGAAAAAGACCCGCTGGCGGCAGCTGCGCGCAAGATGGATATCCTAATGGAGGAACTGCGGGGAGCCAGAATCCGGTACGGGGAAGAAGAACTGGCAGTGACCATGACATTTGGCATCGTAGCCGGAGAAAATATTGATTATGACCAGATGATCCGAGAAGCCGACCGGCTCTTATATGAAGGAAAACAAAGGGGAAGAAACCAAGTAGTCGTCGGCCCAGATAAATAAGCGTTTACTGTTAAGCATAGAGCTTTAATTCTAGACCGTGATGATGCCACGGGTGTATTCATTGCCATGAGGCGTTCCGTATTTGGCGGAATATATTATGTCATATATGTGAGCGGCCTGAATATCTTTACTGAGCATCGCCAACCCATTTTGCCTTGTATAGTCAGGGGCATCGGCCAACTGGGCTGAGGTAAGCAGGGCAGGGGCGTCAGCAAGTTTAGCAAGTAAAGGAACAGAGGAGCGCAGCTTAATGGCATGCAGCAATTCCCCGGCGTCCTTACGAAATCCCAGCATCCTAGCATAATATATAATATCATCGGCTTCATGTCTGACAAGATCAGCGGCAGTTATGTCAAGCAGAATGTGCAGGAGACAGCGGCTGATACGGGAATAAGTCAGATCCTTAGATTTCAGGGTCTGGATGAAGCTCCGGTACCCGGTATAGGCAGGAAGGTTTTTACGGATCTTATCCGACAGCGCTTCGCTGACATCCAGATATTTCATATAGCCCGCAGAGGCATCCATAAGTAGCTTATAATGCAGCAGAAGAGAAAAGTCCTCTTCGCTGACCGGGGTCTGTCCCGGCTTAAGGCAGGAAAAGAGCGGAAGAATGTTTGGCGGTACGGACCGGGCGATTATTTCGGCAGCACCGCCTGTTTCCAGACTGTTCCGGAGCGCAGTGGCGGAAGTGAACGTTTCCCCCGGACTGTCGCCGTCGATATAGGCATCGTGGTAGCCCGCTCCCTTACGGCGTATCGTCATGGGGGCAATCGGGCTGTTGCGTTGCCGGAGGGCTTTGCAGTATTCTATCGCTAGGATGTTGTTCGGTGACTCGAATAGTCCCGGAGGAAGGGCGGCGGCTCCGGTAGCGTTTATCTGCGTAAGGGATTTTGATCGGGCGGCCGGGAAGGACAGGCCGTTTTTCAGATTTTTGCGCAGCAGAGCCTGGAAATCAGGATATTCCCGGACAAGCAGGCGGGCGGCTTCCGTCAGGGGCTCAATTTCGCCACATTCGCTGCCGAAGGCCAGAGCCTTTGTAACGCCGAGCTTATCTAACAGGGCTACGGCTCCTTGGGCAAAATACTCGGCACTGCCGGTAGCATAACAGACCGGGAGTTCTAGGACCAGGTCGGCTCCGTTTAATAAAGCCATCTGTGCCCTGGCATATTTATCGGTCATGGCCGGGGCACCGCGTTGGACGAAGTTACCGCTCATGACGATGATACAGTAATCGGCACTGGTTGCTTTCTTGGCTTCCTCTATTAAGTAGCGGTGGCCGTTATGAAAAGGATTGAATTCTGCGATGATGCCGAGTGTTTTCATGCGCGGGGGTCTCTTTTCGTGTTTTGGGGGAGGGTTTGGGGGTCTGTTTATAAAGAGTAGCATGAATGGGGGAAAGATGCAAATGGAATTGTTGTTGTGTTGCCTGATGGGTCATCGTCATATTGTCCGGGCCTCATCAGCTCCGGTTCCGGCTCCCGAAAATAAGTGCCGCTAAGTTTCCCGCCCGAATTATTGACAGCTTCCGTGTCGTCAGCAAGCGCCCTCCATGGCGCATGCTGACTTGGTCGGCCATCCTTGGCCGACCATCACTGGGTTTTTGTTTTACGGGGAACTAAGCGGCACTAATTTTCTCCCGCAAGGAACCGGCGCCGATGAGGCCCGGACAATATGACGATTCGGAATACCAACTGGACAGATTTGGAGTAGCAACTGGACAGATTTGGAGTAGCAACTGGACAGATTTGGAGTACCAACTGGACAGATTCGGAATGCCAATTGACTAGATTGCTGTTTACAAAAAAGGTTTGGTTCGTTATACTATTCATAGCTGGATTGGCGGCGCAAATTGGTGGTTTGGCTTTGGGTTATGGTGTTGGTGCAGATGCAGATATATTACTGTTTTTGATATTGATACTGATATTATAATACATATGAAATGCGGCTTTAACTGTGAGGGTAAGCCGCGGGAGGTGATTGATATGTCGTATATTGAAACTATTAAAGATAAGGCTCGTTCGGATCGTAAAAAAATCGTCCTGCCGGAGACGACGGATAAGCGGACTTTGATTGCGGCTTCCCACATCGTGGAGGAAGGGATCGCTGATATTATAATGATCGGCAACCCGGAGAAGATTATGGATGGTGCCACTTGGCTGGAAATCGAGCTGGAGGGCGTAACCATTATTAATCCGGAGACTTGTGAGAGGTTGGAGGAATATGTTGACCTGTTTTATGAGATACGTAAGGGTAAGGGGATGACACCGGAGAAGGCTAGGGATATCCTGCTTTCGGACTATCTTACCTTTGGCGTTATTATGGTAAAAGCCAATCATGCCGACGGTATGGTAGCTGGGGCGTGCCATGCGACAGCAGATACTTTGCGCCCGGCGTTGCAGATACTGAAAACTGCGCCTGGGGTCAAGCTGGTTTCCGGTTTCTTTTTAATGTGCTGCCCGGGAAGTTCCTGTGGGGAGAACGGTACGTTGCTTTTTGCCGATTGCGGGCTGAATCAGGATCCAACGGCTGAAGAACTGGCGGCGATTGCCGAGACGTCGGCCAGAAGCTTTAAAAGCTTGGTCGGAGCCAAACCGGTGATTGCTATGCTTTCCCATTCCACCAAGGGTAGTGCGAAACATCCTTTAGTGGACAAGATGGTCGAAGCCACTAGGATTGCCCACGAACAGTACCCTCACTTAAGTATAGACGGAGAACTGCAGCCGGATGCCGCGCTCGTGCCTCATGTTGCCAAGACCAAAGCACCGGGTAGCGAGATCGGCGGCAAAGCCAACGTCCTGATTTTCCCTAATCTTGATTGCGGTAACATCGGCTACAAATTGGTTCAGAGACTTGGCAATGCCGAAGCCTATGGCCCGATGCTACAGGGCATCGCCAAGCCGGTAAACGATTTGTCCCGAGGCTGCTCATGGGAAGATATAGTCGGCGTAGTCGCTTTGACGGCAGTACAAGCCCAACTCCAATAGAGCTGATAAGGCTGTGCTTTAAGAGCCCTGTTAATAAGTAGGTGGATAAGTATTTCAGGCTCAGTATTTGCCCGCCAGGGTCACCGCATTTACTTTTTTGAAATAACGTAGTTTAAAGCATTAGTATATGTCTGCAAGGAGAAATAGTTAAATAAATGCTGATAAAGCAGAT
>QMCD01000352.1_pt1 | contig 33800 bp, 28 predicted proteins | sample 1821841 | NCBI WGS metagenome assembly QMCD01 (sample SAMN01991225, study PRJNA193472) | Termite gut metagenome, whole genome shotgun sequencing project. | isolation source: worker | host: Macrotermes natalensis
CATCGGAAGTTGGCGAGCTAATTTTTTTGTTTGAAAAAGAAAAAGGTTTTAAACCTTTTTCTTATCTTCAAGGAAAGTATAAGTATTCAAAAACAAAATCCAGTCCATTCCATTTTTTTTGTTTTAGTGAAAAAGGTGTAGGCCCGGGCTTAGCTCTTTGTATGGCCGAAGAGGTTAATTTTGAAAATCAAATGGCTTGCGACTATCCTGTAGGCCATGAGGTGATTATAGGTAATAAAGGTTGTGGTCGATGGAAGAAACAAATCACTCTGTTTCGTTTAGCAAAAAAGCCGGGAAGAGTTCCGACTCGTGACTTTTTTAAGTTTTGGGCGGGGCCACAACTCCCGGATTCTAGGATATGGGGTATCAGCGCTAAAGCGCGGGAAGCCATTTTACAAAGTGGCATCACTGGCTGTGAAATCCAACCTATTTTGAGTTACGAAGGAGAGGCGCTTTCCAACATTTATCAGCTTACGATTACAGGAGAAACCTATTATGCTTTTCCAACGGAGGAGCGCAATAGCGATTTAAAACCATGTAGTATTTGCGGATACACTCCACCATTAAATTGGTTTAAATTATTTCATTCAGCACCTTCAATTATTCCCGATAAGTTCTTTTCAGAAAAAGATTTACAAATATGTGATCGAATTTTAGTCGAAGGGAAGGAGTTACGTGGGTTTGCTCTTTGTCCACTACTTTTTGCTTCAGAAAAATTTGTCCGTATGTGTAAAGAGAATGGGTTGAAAGGCCTTTCTATTGGTCCGGTGAATGTACTTTCTGAAGTTCAAGCGGCAGGCCTTCTGGACGAAACGATATTCCCCGTGATGAAAATAGAGTGACTGCTCAAAAAGAGAACAAAACAATAACGGCAAACGCAACCATTGCGTTTGCCGTTATTGTTTTCTGGCTTTGCGCTTCATCATCGGTGTTTTCTTCCGTCGGCCACCTGATTGAGCATATCGACTTCAACAACCAGACGACGAGATATGAATACAACGAAGCTGGGCAAATTGCCAAGGAATACAAGGCCGATGGCAGCACCGTCACCTACACCTACAATGGCCACGGCTACCTGACCCAGGCCGCAGACAGTCGGAATGCAGTACCATAAACTGATAGAAAAGAGCCTTGGAGCGCCATCGAACATGACCTATTCGCTGAACAACATTGTACCGACACCAATTCGTGTTCAGATCAGCGCAGTTCATAGTTCGAAGGTTTCAACAATAGCTGGAGAGCCGTCTAGGACATTACGCGCGTATATACGGTCGCTTACTCCTCATGGTTCGAACAAACTTCCATGGGAGAAGGTTTATGAAGCAGAAGCTCAGATATGGCAAAGGGCGATGAACTTAAACGGGAGTAAAATCGATGTAAGAGACGCAAAGGCGATCATTGATAATTTTTTATAAAAGAAAGTACTTATGAGTAAATGTAATTATTGGCGTGTTTTTTTTCCACGTAAGCAATATGCTTATGATAGGACGTGCTGGGATGATTTACCTCCGGGAACATTTAAAACAGTGGAGCAGATATTGGCTGGAAAAGGAGAATGGCCGGAAAGATTGGTGGAGAAATTCAAGGCGCAAATGAAATTTAATGAAATATGGCTTGATGCCTATTCTCCAGAAATAGACGATTTGATATCTTTGTTTGAAAAAGAGAAAGGCTTTAAACCTTTTTCGTATCTTGAGGGAAGATACAAATATTCGAAAACAAAGCCAAGCCCATTTAAGTTCTTTGGATTTGCTGTTAATGATGGTTCTGGTGCGTTACTCAGTATGGACGACGGTATTAATTTTGAGAACCAAATGTTGTGTGATTATCCTGCTCATGAAACGGCGATAAAAGGCAATAAAGGTTGTGGTCGGCAGAAAAAGCAGATTGCACCGTTTCGTTTGGAGAAAAAGCCGGGGAGAATTCCTGTCCGTGATTTTTTTAACTTTTGGGCAGGGTCGCGCCTTCCAGATTTCAGGATATATGGCATCAGCGCTAAAGCGAGAGAGTTAATTCTAGAGAACAATATAACGGGCTGCGAAATTCTGCCTATCATGGAGCATGATGGAGAAACGCCATCAGGAATCTACCAACTGACAATTACAGGGGAGGTCAAAGGGGCTGTTCCGACAACGGAACGCCTTGCCAATCTGAAGCCGTGCCGTATCTGCGGATATACCTCTATCGGAAGGAAGACGCAACCGGATGTGCCGATGGTTATTCAGGATAATTTTTTTTCGGATTGCGATTTACAAAGATGTGATCGAGTCCGAGTAGAGGGAAAAGAATTTCGCGGGCTGGATATTCTTCCGTGGTTATTTGCTTCTGCAAAATTTGTCCGTATGTGCAAAGAAAACAAATTAAAGGGCATTTCCTTTGTTCCTTCTTTACTGGAGTCGGAAGTTGAACAAGCAGGCCTTCTGGACGAAACGATATTTCCCGTGATGAAAATAGAGTGATTGCTCAAAAAGAGAACAAAACAATAACGGCAAACGCAATGGTTGTCAAATATTGTGCAAAAGTGCACCAGGTTGTGAGGGGATTACGGTGCAAAAATGCACCACTCCTTGCTGAATGTAAGAGACTCCGTATTTTTTCGGAGCACACCTGGAATGATTTGCATGGAGAAGAGACCTTCATCGAAGGGCTGGTGTCGTCAATCTCGCGGGAAATACGGGCTAAAGCTATGCTGCTTTACGAGGTACGATGTGAGTTAGCGTCTCCGATAATTCTTTTTGGCAGGTCTTGAGATCGTAATCATCCTGCAACCCGAGCCAGAATTCTGCGCTGGTGCCAAAATAGCGGGATAAGCGCAATGCTGTGTCAGCTGTGATGCCGCGCCGCTCCCGAACGATATCATTGATGCGCGGCGCCGGCACGCGCAAAGCGATGGCCAGCGCATTGGCACTAATCTCCATAGGTACCAAGAATTCTTCCCTCAAGATTTCTCCGGGGTGGATTGCTCTCATGCCATTAACGACGTTTTTCATGATGTCCTCCTTCAGTGGTAATCAACGATTTCCACGTCGAATGCGTGGCCGCCTTCAAATCGGAAACACACGCGCCATTTATCGTTGATTCGGATGCTGTACTGCCCAAGCCTGTCGCCGCGTAATGCCTCCAAGCGATTGTTCGGTGGAATACGGAGATCATTAAGCCGGACTGCTCGATGAATCATTTGGAGCTTTCGTTCCGCGACAGCGCGGAAATTAACAAACCTCCGAACTGTTCGTCCTTCAAACAAAGCCTGAGTATCAGTACATGCAAACGATTGAATCATGCGCAGATCGTATAACGACAAACGTTAAATGTCAAACATTAAAACATAAGGTGTTGTTTTGGGAAGATCGTTAGAAATGGCCTCGCTTATTTGGGCAGGAATATTCCAAAGTGAGGTGGATTCTCCACTGTCAAGCCGCGATGCGGTTCGGCAACAGGTTGAAGTAAACCGCATCCGGCGTTTGCCCGTCAGAGCGCGCGCAATGTTTTGGCTGCCGCGACCATGTTGGCCAGTGCCGGAATGACTTCAGGCCATTGGCGCGTTTTCAGGCCGCAATCCGGGTTAACCCACAAGCGTTCAAACGGAATGCGCTCCGCGGCTTTTTTCATAAGCGCGACGATATGTTCTTGTGTCGGAATGTTGGGCGAATGAATATCGTAAACGCCGGGGCCGATTTCGTTGGGGTACTTGAAATCGTCAAAGGCATTGAGCAACGCCATATCCGAACGGGAGGTTTCAATGGTGATGACGTCGGCGTCCATATCGGCGATGGACGCGATCATATCGTTGAACTCCGAGTAACACATATGTGTGTGAATTTGCGTTTCATCCCGAACACCATTGGCGGCAATGCGGAATGATTCGATTGCCCAGCCAAGATATTCCTGCCATTGCGATTTGCGCAACGGCAAACCTTCGCGCAGCGCGGCTTCGTCAATCTGGATGATGCGTATTCCGGCTTGTTCAAGGGCCAGCACTTCTTCCCGTATCGCCAGCGCCAGTTGCTTGCAGGAGAGAGAGCGGGGCTGGTCGTCGCGCACGAAAGACCAGTTCAGGATGGTCACCGGGCCGGTCAACATGCCTTTCATCGGTTTATCCGTCAGGGATTGTGCGTATTGGATCCACTCTACGGTCATCGCTTGGGGGCGGCTGATATCGCCGAACAGGATCGGCGGCTTCACGCAACGCGATCCATATGACTGAACCCAGCCCGATTGGGTCAGCGCATATCCATCAAGTTGTTCACCGAAGTATTCAACCATGTCGTTACGTTCGGCTTCGCCGTGCACCAGCACGTCCAGCCCAAGCTTTTCCTGTTCATGCACGCAATGCGCGATTTCGGCGCGCATCGCGTCGCGGTATTGCGCCTCGTCGATTTTTCCCGCTTTGAACAGGTGGCGTGTCTGGCGGATATCGGCTGTTTGCGGGAAAGAGCCGATGGTGGTCGTGGGGTAAACGGGCAGTTTCAGCAGCGCCTCCTGTTTTGCCGCGCGTTGTTGATAAGGGCTTTTGCGTTGGCCGAGTTCGGCGCCAAGATGGCTCAATGCCGCTGCGATCGCCGGGTTATGGACGCGTGATGAATGGTGGCGCGTTCCGATGGCGTAGCGATTTGAAGCAAGCGCTTCTTTCATCGCGCCGCGCCCTTCGCGTAGCGCCGTCGCCAATATCTTCAGTTCATCAAGTTTTTGCAGCGCGAAAGCCAGCCAGGATTTCAGCTCGGCATCAAGTTGTTGCTCGTCGGCAAGGTCCACCGGCACATGCAGCAAGGAACACGACGGCGCGATCCATAAGCGATGTCCCAACGATTGCGCCAGGGGTTCCAACCAGTCCAGCAGCGCATTAAGATCGGTTTTCCAAATATTGCGGCCGTTGATGACGCCAAGCGATAACACCGTATGCGCGGGCAAAATGTTGAGCAGCGGCGCGACATCGCCACGGCCATTGACGGCGTCAATATGAAGGCCGTCAACCGGCAGGCCAGCGGCCAGCGACCGGTTTTCAAGTAATTGCCCGAAATAAGTCGCCAGCAATATTTTGACGCGACGGTTTTCGAGTTGCCGATAAGCAGTATGGAATGCGTTCTGCCAATCGGTATCAAGCTCGGTGGTCAGCAAAGGCTCGTCCAATTGCACCCATTCAATACTTTGTTGCGCCAGCGTTTCCAGAAGTTCCGAATAAACAGGCAACAAGCGTGGCAGCAGAGCGAGCTTATCGGTGTTGTCTTTGGCTTTGCCGAGCGCCAGATAAGTGATCGGGCCGATGATGACCGGCTTGGCTTTTACGCCTTGTGTTTTGGCCTCAGCCAGTTGTTCCAATAACAAGGAGGCGTCGAGTTTGAATTTTGTGTTCGCATTGAATTCGGGAACGATGTAATGGTAATTGGTGTCGAACCACTTGGTCATTTCACCGGCGGCAATATCTTCATCACCCTCGGCGGTCTTTTCCTGCGTTCGAGCCGATCGGCCACGCGCGACGCGGAAATAATTGTCCAATACGTCGCCGTGAAAATGCTGCGCCCGCTCCGGAATCTGCCCCAGCATAAAGCTCATATCGAGAACGTGGTCGTAGAAAGAAAAATCCCCGACAGGAACCAGATCAAGCCCTTTCTGATCGTGCCAATGCTGCTTGCGTAACAGCGAAGCCGTTTCTTTTAATGTTTCCCGCGTTGATTGATCTTTCCAGTAGGATTCCAGCGCGAATTTAAGTTCCCGTTTGCTCCCGATACGGGGAAAGCCCAGGTTGTGCGTTGTGACCATGTGACGTTCCTTGTTTTCCTTAAATGAATCAAGAGCGGCATCCTAGCGTTGTTGATTCATGAGGTAAAATGGTTTTATTTCAATATTCGATGAATAAAATTCATAAGGATTGTCGACGATGCTGGAGCGAATACATCTTTCGATTGTTCAAGAAGTAGAAAAGCAGGGGTCGTTGACCGCAGCGGCGGATATTCTCTGCTTGACGCAGTCGGCATTAAGCCACAGCATCAAAAAGCTGGAACAGCAATTGGGTACCGATATCTGGCGGCGCGAAGGGCGCAATCTTCGGTTGACCCAGGCAGGGCAATATTTGCTGGCGGTTGCCGGCCGGGTGCTTCCGCAATTAACGCTGGCAGAAGAGCGTTTGCAACAGTTTGCGCGGGGCGAGCGGGGGACGCTGCGCATCGGCATGGAGTGTCATCCTTGTTATCAATGGTTATTGAAAGTTGTCTCTCCTTATCTGGCGGCTTGGCCTGATGTCGATGTCGACGTAAAACAGAAGTTTCAATTTGGCGGGATCGGGGCGCTTTTTGCGTACGAAATCGATTTGTTGGTCACGCCCGACCCGCTCTTCAAGAAAGGGTTGCATTTTGAGCCGGTGTTCGATTATGAACAGGTGCTTGCCGTCAGCCGTTCGCACCCTTTAGCGCGTGCAAAATATGTTAAGCCACGGCAATTGATGCAGGAGGTGCTTATCACTTATCCGGTGGCGATAGAGCGATTGGATATCTACCAGCAGTTTTTATTGCCTGCCGGTGTCGCGCCGAAACGACATAAAGTCATCGAAACCACAGATATCATGTTGCAGATGGTCGCCAGCGGTCGCGGCGTATCCGCTTTGCCCCGTTGGCTGATCAAAGAGTATGCAGGCAAGATGGGTATTGTTCCGATACCACTTGGTGCGCAAGGTATCAAGAAACAGATATACCTCGGCATACGTCAGGCCGACATGGAAACCGATTACTTGCAAGGCTTTGTTGAAGAGGCGCGACGGCTTGCACGCCCGGATTATCTTGAAAGTTGATGCTTAACCGTAACCGCATTTTATTTTTGTGGCTATGCGGTTACGGGCGAGACGCCACGGTTTTAATTGGGGGGATTTATGCATGCAACCGCTTAGTTTTTTTCCGGAAATGATTTTCCTTGAGGCAACACTTCAAACGAGGATAATGAAAGAATGGGTATTGAAAAAAAGTGAATAAACATTGTGCGATAGTGGCCTTATGGTCGCGATTAAAAAATGGATTTATTTTTTTTAATTGTCGCTATAATGTGCAAAATTTTTCGGGGGAGCCGGTCATGATTGATATCTTCTCCGGGTTCATCGTAGTGGCAGTACACAATAAATCAATTGATTGAGGAATGTACGATGTTGCAAGGTTATATACCGATTCTGATGTTGCTTTGTGTCAGTGTGGTATTGGGGTTGACAATGCTGGTTTTGGGTATTGCCCTTCCGCCAAGGCGCAAACCGACTCCCGAAAAACTTCTGCCTTACGAGAGCGGATTTGATGCCAGAGAGGATGCGCGCTCGCCGTTTAATATTCGCTACTATCTTGTTGCGATCCTGTTTATCCTTTTCGATATCGAGCTGGTTTTTTTGTTGCCGTGGGCGGTGGCGTTACCGGCTATCCAACCGGCGGCAATTTGGTCGATGCTGATCTTTTTGGGCATCCTTGCCGTAGGCCTGTTGTATGAATGGCGTCGCGGCGCTTTGGAATGGGACTAGCACGATGAATATGCCTGTGAATGCCCGGGATGTGACGCAAGCGCTCAATGACGGCGTTGAGCAGCATGGTTTTGCGCTGGCGCGCCTTGCCGATTTGATGGCGTGGGCGCGGAATGGTTCCATGTGGCCGGTTACCTTTGGGCTTGCCTGTTGCGCGATGGAGATGATGCACTCCGGGGCCTCGCGCTATGACCTGGACCGTTTCGGTACGATGTTTCGCCCCAGCCCGCGACAGTCCGATGTGATGATTGTTGCCGGAACGCTGACCAACAAAATGGCGCCGGCGCTGCGCCGCATTTACGACCAGATGCCCGAGCCGAAAACCGTGATTTCGATGGGGTCCTGCGCAAACGGGGGAGGCTATTACCATTATTCGTATTCTGTTGTGCGCGGCTGCGATCGCATTATTCCGGTCGATATTTATGTTCCCGGTTGCCCGCCGACGGCGGAGGCCTTGGTGTATGCCATTTTGCAACTGCAGAATAAAATCTGGCGGACGAGGAAGGTAAAACGATGAGGCCTTCAATCCAAAACCTTGAAAAAACGTTGCGCGATACTTTTGCGTATCTATTGGCGGAAGACGCGCCGCAGCCGTCAAAGCTGATATTTTCTTTTAATGAGTTAACGCTTGAAATACCGGGCAATACGCTATTGGCCATAATGCGACGCCTGCATGATTTACCGGCGTTCTCTTTTGATGCGCTTGCCGATATTACGGCCATCGATTATCTCGATTACCAGAATAAGGAAGCGGCCGGGATCCATAAGCGTTTTGCGGTGGTTTACCATTTGTTGTCCACGACGCATAACTGGCGCTTGCGCGTCCGTGTCTTTCTTGATGATGATCGGCTTGAGGTACCCAGTATTGAGCCGATCTGGACGTCGGCGAATTGGATGGAGCGCGAGACTTACGACATGTTCGGCATCCGTTTCGCCGGGCATCCGGATTTGCGCCGCATTCTGACCGATTACGATTTCGAGGGTTATCCGTTCCGTAAGGATTTCCCGCTCGAAGGGCATTTGGAGGTTCATTACGACGAAGCGCAGCGGCGCATCGTGTATGAGCCGGTCACCATTCCACCGCGCGAAAACATCCCGACGGTGCATCGCGAGCCGCAATATGCCGATGAGACAGCGATGCCCGTACCGCAATCGGTTTCGCCGCAACCGGTTCCACCACCGCCGAAAAAGGATTGAGCCATGTCGGAATTTCATCATTATGAAATGAATTTCGGTCCGCAGCATCCTTCGACGCACGGCGTGTTGCGGTTGATGTTGACGTTGGACGGCGAAATGGTTGTGAAAGCCGATCCGCACATCGGTATGTTGCATCGCGGCACCGAAAAACTGATCGAACACAAAACTTATGTTCAGGCGTTGCCTTATATGGAGCGGCTGGACTATATGTCGATGATGGGCAACATGCACGCCTATTGCATGGCCGTCGAAAAATTATCGGGGATTGACGTGCCGCAGCGCGCGCAATACATCCGTACCATGTTTGATGAGCTCGGGCGTATTACTAACCACATGCTGTGGGTCGGCACCTGCGCGCTTGATCTTGGCGCGATGACGGTTTTTCTCTATTGCAGCCGTGAGCGTGAAGCCATTTTTGATATTTTTGAATCGGCAAGCGGCGCGCGGATGCATACCGCGTATTATCGCCCGGGCGGCGTTTATCGCGATCTGCCCGACCAGATGCCGAAGTATGAGCCGACACCGCTGCGTACGCAAAAGCAGCTTGATGAGATGAACAAGGGGCGCGACGGTTCGCTGCTTGATTTTATCGACCATTTTATCGGCACATTGCCGTCGCGCATCGATGCGTTGGAGACGTTGCTGACCGATAATCGCATCTGGAAGCAGCGTAACGTCGGCATCGGTGTTATCGCGCCGGAAGATGCGGTCAAGATGGGTTGCACCGGGCCGGTATTGCGCGCTTCCGGCATTGCCTGGGACTTGCGCAAGAAGCAGCCGTACGCGGCCTACGATCAGGTTGATTTTGATATTCCGGTCGGTAAGGAAGGCGATTGTTACGACCGCTACCTGGTACGTATCGCCGAAGCGCGCCAGTCGGCGCGTATCGTCAAGCAATGTGTGGATTGGCTGAAGAAAAATCCGGGGCCGGTGATGGTGGAAGACCGCAAAATCGCGCCGCCGCCGCGCGCCGAAATGAAAGCCAATATGGAAGCGCTGATCCATCATTTCAAATTGTTCAGCGAAGGCTTTCACGCGCCGGCAGGCGAAGTATACGCCGCCGTCGAGCAAGCCAAAGGCGAATTTGGCGTTTATCTGGTTTCCGACGGCGGCAATAAACCTTATCGTATTAAATTGCATACGCCGGATTTTGTGCATCTTTCGATGATGGCGAAAATGGCGCCTGGCCATATGATTTCGGATATCGTGGCACTGATCGGCACGTACGATATCGTATTTGGCTCGGTGGACAAATAGGTGCGATGATGAGCAAACTTTCTGTCGAATCCTATGAAAAAATCAATGCGGCGATTGCCAAATATCCGCCGGAACACAAACAATCTGCGGTGATGGCAGCACTTGCCATTGCGCAGGATGAGCGCGGTTGGTTGTCCTCGGAAACGCTGCAGGAAATTGCCGATTATCTGGATATGTCGCCGGTTGCCGTGTATGAAGTGGCGACTTTTTATGCGATGTATCACTTAAAACCCGTCGGGCGCTACGTGTTGACGGTGTGTACGAATTTATCGTGCGCTTTACAGGGCGCGAATAAAACAGTCGCGCATCTCAAGAAAGTTCTCAATATCGATTTGGGAGAAACCACCGAGGACGGTATGTTCACGCTTTTAGCCGGCGAATGTTTGGGCGCGTGCGGCGAAGGGCCGGTTCTGCTGCGCAACAATAAGAAGATGTGCGGCAACATGACGCCGGATGCCATCGATGCGATGATTGCCGAGCTGCGTCAAGCCGAAAAAAGGGAGACACTATGAGCGGGCAGTTTCTTGACTACGGGGCAGACGCTATTTTGATGGCGGGCCTGACCGGCAAAAACTGGCATTTGGACGATTATGTCGAACGCGGCGGTTACAAGGCGCTGAAAAAAATTCTTTCCGACCCGAACCATTGGACGCCGGACCAGGTGATTGCCGAAGTCAAATTGTCGGCGCTGCGCGGGCGTGGCGGTGCCGGTTTCCCGACCGGCATGAAATGGGGCTTCATGCCGAAAACGGCGCCCGTCAAATACGTGGTGTGCAATGCCGATGAGAGCGAGCCGGGCACATTCAAAGACCGTGATTTATTGCGTTTTAACCCCCACCTTGTTCTGGAAGGCATGATCATTGCCGGTTACGCGATGGGTTGCGCGCGCGGTTATATATATGTGCATGGCGAAATCTGGGAAGCGTATGAGCGTTGCGAAGAAGCAGTGGCCGAAGCGCGCGCCGCCGGTTTTCTTGGTGACGGTATTTTAGGCAGCGATTTTTCTTTCGATATTTTCAACCACCATGGTTTCGGCGCTTATGTATGCGGCGAAGAAACGGCTTTGATCGAATCGCTTGAGGGCAAGAAAGGGCAGCCGCGTTTTAAGCCGCCCTTTCCGGCCAACGTCGGTTTGTACGGCAAACCGACCACGATCAACAACGTGGAAACGTTGGCAAATGTGCCGTTCATTATTAATAACGGCGGTCAATGGTTTCTTGACCGGAATCAGACCGGGGCGGGCGGGACCAAAATCTTTTCGATTTCCGGTGATGTGGCGCGTCCCGGCAATTATGAGTTTCCGCTGGGTGTGCCGTTTTCCAAACTGTTGGTCAAAGCGGGCGGCATGCGCGACGGATTGGGTATCAAGGCGGTGATTCCCGGCGGCTCTTCGGCGCCGGTGCTGCCGGGGGCGGTGATGCTGGAAACCAATCTTGATTACGACTCCATTGTCAAAGCGGGTTCGATGATGGGGTCGGGTGCCGTCATCGTGATGAACGAAACGCGCTGCATGGTGCGTTCGCTTTTGCGCCTTGCCGAGTTTTATCATGAGGAATCCTGCGGGCAATGTACACCGTGTCGCGAAGGCACCGGCTGGCTCGTACGCGTACTGCACCGTATCGAGCATGGCGAAGGCAAGCCGCAAGATATCGACTTGCTCGACCGCATTGCGCAGGATATTTCCGGGCGCACGGTTTGCGCGTTGGGCGATGCGGCGGCGATGCCGATTCGCAGTTTCATCAAACATTTCCGCGATGAGTTCGTGTATCACGTCGAACATCATCGCTGTCAGGTGCCGGATTATGTCTGATACAGTGGTCGATAAGAGCCAGTGGCTTAATCTTGAAATCAACGGGCAGCCAGTGCAAGCGCCACCGGGCAGTACCGTGATGGATGTCGCGACGGCGGCGAAGCTTTACATCCCGCATTTCTGCTATCACAAAAAACTGTCGTTGGCGGCAAGTTGCCGGATGTGCCTTGTCCAGGTGGAAAAAATTCCCAAACCGGTGCCCGCTTGCGCGACCAGGGTTTCGGAAGGCATGAAGGTGTGGACGCGCAGCGAAACCGCGCTTGCCGCGCAACGTGCCGTGATGCAGTTTTTATTGATCAACCACCCGCTTGATTGCCCGATTTGCGATCAGGGCGGCGAGTGCCAGTTGCAGGACATTGCGGTCGGTTATGGCAAAGGCACTTCGCCGTTCGGTGAAATCAAACGAGTTGTGCCGGGCAAATATCTTGGGCCTTTAGTGTCTGCGGCGGAAATGAGCCGCTGCATTCAGTGTACGCGTTGCGTTCGTTTCGCCGATGAAATCGGTGGCGCGATGGAATTGGGTATGGTCAGTCGAGGCGACCGCGCCGAGATTGTGCCGTTCGTCGGCAATACTTACGATTCGGAAATTTCCGGTAACGTCATCGATTTGTGCCCGGTCGGCGCGCTGACGTCGAAACCGTTCCGTTATCAGGCGCGCTCATGGGAGTTGTCGCGACGGCGCTCGATTGCGCCGCACGATGCATTGGGCAGCAATATTGCCGTGCATGTCAAGCGCGGTAAAGTCATGCGCATCACACCGCTTGTCAACGAAGCAATTAACGAATGCTGGCTTTCCGATAGAGACCGTTTTTCCTATGAGGCGTTAAGCGGCGATGCGCGGTTACTCAAGCCGCTGGTAAATAAAAAGGGTCGTTTGATTGAAACAGAGTGGCAAGAGGCGTTGCCGCTTGCCGCGGATCGTCTGCGTAATATCGTCGAGCGCGAAGGCGCCGATGCCATAGGCGCGCTTTTGTCGCCGCATGCGACAACTGAGGAGGCCGGACTGTTTGTGCGTATGTTGCGAACGCTCGGCTGTAAAAATATTGATTCGCGTTTGCGCCAGCGTGATTTTGCCCATGAAGAAAAAAATGCCGGTATTCCCTGGCTGGGTATGCCGATTGCCGCGGTGGATCAATTAGAAACAATGCTCGTCATCGGCAGTTTCTTGCGTGCCGATCATCCGTTGTTGGCAGTGCGTTTTCGTCAAGCGGCGAAACGAGGCGCGGCGGTGTTTAACCTGCATGCACAGCAAGCCGATTGGCGCTTGCCGGTGCGGGCGGAAATGGTGGTGCCGCCATCGCAGATGGCCGAAGCGCTTGCCCAAATCATTGTTGCCGCGCATGCGCGTCATAAGGCACATGCGGAGCCTTTGCCGGAAATGCTAAGAGGGGTTGAGCCTTCGCCGCAGGCGCAGAAAATCGCCGAAGGCTTGCTGGCGGATACGGGCAACAAAGCGATTTTCATCGGCAGCTTGGCGCAGCACCATGAGGACGCTTCGCGATTGCGGATGTTGGCGCAGTTATTGGCGCGTATGGTCGGCGCGACGGTGGCGGTGTTGCCGGACGCCGCGAACAGTGTCGGTGTACGCGCGATGAATGCTTTGCCGGTCGATGGCGGCTTGAATGCGCGTACGATGTTTGAGCAGCCGCGTAAAGCCTATGTGTTGTTCAACACGGAACCGGAAGATTTGGGGCAGGGCGCCGTTGCGGAAAAAGCGCTGGCAGACGCCGATTTTGTCTTATCGTTCTCATCGTTTCATCCGCCGGAAAATACGCAAATATTGCCGGATATCGTTTTGCCGATCACGCCGTTTACGGAGACCTCCGGGACGTTTATCAATATGGAAGGCCGGGCACAGTCGTTTTCTGCCGCGGTGCCGCCGCAAGGCGAGGCGCGTCCCGGTTGGCAAGCACTGGTCGCGTTGGCGCGGCTTCTTGGCCAGGAGGTCGATGAAGATTCGCCGGAAGCGGTGCGTGGCGCATTATTGCCCGATGAGGATGCCGTTTGCCAACAATTGTCGAACGCGGTTTCACTCGAGAGATTTTTGCCCGTGCATGCCGATAAAGAAAGAGCGGCATCAGTGATGGAACGTATTTCAGCGGTGCCGCCTTATGCGGCGGATCCGTTGGTACGCCGCGCGCCGTCTTTGCAGAAAACATCTTGGGCACAAACACCGACCGTGCGTATTCGCACCCAAGACGCCGCATCGCTTAAGATCAAAGGGGGCGACCGTGTGCGCTGCTGCAATGCGCAACAAGATGCACAAGCATGCACTGATGTTTTATCGGTTGCCATTGACGATACGTTGGCGCCGGGCACGGTACGCATCGATGTAGCGCACGTGACCACCCGCGCATTGGCGGGAAGCGCGGGTGCAATTACTCTGGAGATTGTCCATGATTGACGCGATGGCTCATTTTTTTGCTGAATGGGGTACGTTGGGCATGCTGGTCTGGACGCTGCTCAAAATTATCTGCATTGCGCTGCCGCTGCCGATTATTGTGGCGTTTTATGTCTATGCGGAGCGGCGCGTGATCGGCGCGACGCAATGGCGTTATGGCCCGACCCGGGTTGGCCCTTATGGCTTGTTGCAATCGTTTGCCGATCTGCTCAAGATGTTGTTCAAAGAAATCATCTGGCCGCAACGGGCGAATAAGGGGTTATTTACAATTGCGCCGGTTCTGGTGGTTATTACCGCCATGGCGTCATGGGCAGTGATTCCTGTGTCCGACAAGCTTTGGCTTACTGATATCGACGCCAGCTTGCTTTATATCATGATGCTGAGTTCGGTCGGCGTGTACGGCATTATTCTTGCGGGCTGGTCGGCCAATTCGCGTTATGCGTTCCTGGGCGCGATGCGTTCAACCGCGCAATTGATCTCGTACGAACTGGCGATGGGTTTTGCTCTGGTCGGGGTGGTTTTGCTGACGCATTCATTAAACCTGCTTGAGATCGTGCATCATCAGGAAGGTGGTATCTTAAGTTGGCATGTCTGGCCGCTCTTGCCGTTATTTTTTGTGTACTGGTTTGCCGGTATTGCCGAAACCAACCGCCACCCGTTTGATATGGCGGAGGGCGAGTCGGAACTGGTCGCGGGCTTTCACGTCGAACACGGCGGTATTACGTTCGCGCTGTTCTTTCTTGCCGAATACATCAACATGATCATTATTTCGGTGTTGATCGTCATTCTCTTTCTCGGCGGGTGGATGGCGCCGTTTCCGTTTTTAAACGAGATTGGGTTTTTGGGTATTACGCCTCTTGGCGACGGTTTTTTGTGGCTGGTGGTGAAAGTCGTATTCTTCCTGTTTGCTTATTTATGGATTCGTGCGACGTTTCCGCGTTATCGCTACGATCAGATCATGCGGCTTGGCTGGAAAGTGTTCATTCCGCTGACGTTGTTCTGGGTCGTTATTGTGGCGGTGGCAACACAGTGGTCCAGAATGTTCGGGTGACACATGGAACGAGCAAAACAATTTTTCAAAACCTGGCTGTTATGGGACATGATCACCGGTTTGCGGCTGACGTTGCGCAGGATGTTCGAGCCCCGAACCACAGTTTTTTATCCTGAGGAAAAAACGCCCAAAAGTCGGCGTTTTCGCGGCATGCATGCATTGCGTCGTTACGAAAACGGCGAAGAGCGTTGTATTGCTTGTAAGTTGTGTGAGGCTGTTTGTCCGGCGCTGGCAATTACGATTGATATTGCCGAACGCGAGGACGGTACGCGTCGCACCACGCGCTACGAAGTGGATATGTCGAAGTGTATTTATTGCGGCATGTGCGAGGAAAGTTGCCCGGTCGACTCCATCGTGCTGACCAATATCCACGAATACCATGGCGAATCTCATCAGGATCTGTATTTCACCAAAGAGATGTTGTTGGCGGTAGGCGACCGTTATGAGCGGCAGATTGCTCATGATCGTGCCGGGGATGCCGCTTATCGCTAATATCATCGAACGAGATCAAACTTATGAGCTTTTTGGCACTGTTGTTTTATATTTTTTCGGCGATCCTGTTGGCTTCGGCGCTGGGAGTCATTGCGGCGCGCCATCCGGTACATTCGGCGTTATCGTTGGTGCTGGCGTTTTTCACGATGGCTGCCTTGTGGATTTTGTTGGGTGCGGAATTTTTGGGACTGGCGTTGATTATTATTTACGTGGGCGCGGTCATGGTGTTTTTCCTGTTCGTCATCATGATGCTGGATACGCGGCATCCGGAAAAAATCAAGGCAAACTGGCGCGTGACGCTGCCGCCGCTGGTATTGATCGGCATCATCATGTTTGCCGAGCTGGCCATGCTGATCATGCATGGTTCCCACGCCCGGGAGGCCATGCCGGTGCCGGAAGCCGGCAACACATTGGCGCTTGGTCAGGCGATGTTTGATCGCTACATTTATTCGCTGGAGGTGGTCGCCATATTGCTTTTATCGGCGATGGTGGCGGCGATTGCCTTGACGCATCGCAAGAATCCGTTGGCAAAGCGCCAGGACCCCTCGAAACAGATGGCGGTCAAAGCGGAAGATCGCCTGCGCTTGGTCAAGATGACGGCGGAACGGGAAGAGGATAACGAGAGCGATGTATCTTCCGGCAACGTATCCTTGGGTAATAAACCGGACGGGAAAGGAATATCGTCATGATGCCAGGAATCGAGCCGACATTAACGCATTATTTATTGCTTAGTGCCGCATTGCTGACGATTTGCATGGTTGGGCTGATTGCCAATCGCCGCAATATGCTGGTGCTGCTGATGATCGTTGAGCTTGTCTTGTTGTCGGCCAATCTGAATTTTGTCGCGGTCTCCGCCTATCTTTCCGATTTGAACGGGCAGGTCATGACCATGTTTGTGTTGGCGACGGCTGCCGCCGAATCGGCTATCGGCCTAGCGCTTCTGATTGTTGTTTTCCGCCGTCGCAAGACAATTGGTATTGATGCGGTCAATACTTTGAAAGGGTGAGCGCATCATGAAAACGTTGGTACTTCTTATCATCCTGCTGCCGTTGGCGGCGTCGGTGATTGCCGGTTTTTGGGGGCGGCGTCTGCCGCGCGCGGCATCGCACTGGTTGTGCTGTTCGGCTGTTGGCACTGCAATGGCGCTGTCGTTCTATGTATTGTTGCAAGTCAATCACGGCGTGCGTCTGGACGAAGCGGTGTACACCTGGCTTGATCTCGGGTTCGCAAAGCTGACCATTGGCTTTCTTATCGATCCGCTGTCTGCGTTGATGATGGCGGTGGTGACGTTTGTTTCTTTTCTGGTGCACGTCTATACCATCGGTTATATGCGTGACGATCCGGGCTATGCCCGCTTCTTTGCCTATATTTCGTTTTTTACCTTTGCGATGTTGATGTTGGTTTCCGCCAACAATTTCCTGCAAATGTTCTTTGGCTGGGAGGGCGTCGGTTTGGCGTCGTACCTGCTGATCGGTTTCTGGTACACGCGCGACTCGGCAAACAAGGCCGGAATGAAAGCGTTTTTGATGAACCGTGTCGGTGATTTCGGTTTCATGATCGGCATTGCGCTTTTGTTCGCGACATTGCAGACGACTGATTTCTCGGAAATTTTTACGCGCATCGAAGAGTTAAGAGGGTTGACTGTTTCGCCGCTGCCCGGATACGAGTGGCCGCTGATTACGGCAATCTGCATCGCGTTGTTTGTCGGCGCGATGGGCAAAAGCGCCCAGGTTCCGTTGCATGTTTGGTTGCCCGATTCAATGGAGGGGCCGACGCCGATTTCCGCGTTGATTCACGCCGCAACCATGGTGACCGCCGGTATTTTTATGGTAGCGCGGATGAGCCCCGTCTTTGAGTGGTCGGATACCGCATTGTCGTTCATGATAATGATTGGCGCGACCACGGCAATCCTGATGGCTATATTGGGTTTGGTGCAAAATGATATCAAACGGGTGATTGCATACTCGACATTGTCGCAGCTGGGTTATATGACGGTGGCGCTTGGTCTTTCCGTTTATTCGGTGGCGCTCTTTCATCTGATGACGCACGCGTTCTTTAAGGCGTTGCTGTTTTTGGCGGCAGGTTCCGTCATCATCGCGCTTCATCATCAGCAAGATTTACGCAAGATGGGCGGATTGCGCAAGATCATGCCGGTTACTTATATCACCGCACTTATCGGCGCCTGGGCGCTAGCGGGACTGCCTCCGTTTGCCGGTTTCTTTTCCAAAGAGCCGATTATTGAGGCGGCAAAATACGCCACGTTGCCCGGACACACTTACGCTTATATTGCGTTGACGCTGGGCGTGTTCCTGACCGCGTGCTATACGTTTCGTATGATTTTTCTTGCTTTTCACGGCAAGCCGCGCTTTGATGCGCCGCATGGGGATGATCATCATGATGTGCATGCGCACCACGCGCCGAAAGAGTCGCCGTGGGTTGTCACTGTACCGCTGATTCTGCTGGCAATTCCGTCGATGCTCGCCGGTATTGTATTCGTCAGGCCGATGTTATTCGGCGATTTCTTTGGCGATGCGCTTTATGTGGCGGCGGAACATGGAGCGATGGCGGCGCTTGCCGGGCACTGGCACGGCATCGGCGCTTACTTAACACACTCATTGGCATCGCCCGCGTTATGGCTGGCGCTGGCAGGTATCGCGGTTGCCTGGTTCCTGACACTCCGTTGCCCGAAAGCGGGTGTTGCTTTGGAGCGAATGGTGTCGCCAATCTCCGGCTTGTTTGCCAATAATTTTTATTTCGATGCTTTTTACGAAAAAGTGATTGCCCGGGGGGCGCGCTCGCTGGGCGATTGTTTGGCGCGTTTTATCGAAGGTGCCGGCATTGATGGATTGTTGTTTCGTTTGCCGACGCAAGCGATACGCTTTGGCTCTTCGGTATTGCGTACGCTGCAAACGGGTTACCTGTACCACTACGCGTTGGCGATGGTGCTTGGCTTGTTGTTATTGATTACCGGTTGGGGGATGCACTGATGGAAACGGCAAGCTGGATTTCTCTTTCCTTTCTGATCTGGTGTCCCATTGTGGCCGGGATTCTTGTGTACGCGTTGCGCGGCAGCGCCAATGGCTCGATATCGCGTTGCCTGGCGAATATCGTGTCGGCATTGATGGTGTTTGCCGTTGCGTATCTGATCTGCCATTTTGACGGCGGCACATCAGCGTTTCAGTTTCAAGAACGCGTCGCTTGGATACCGTCGTTCGGTATTGAGTATGCGTTAGGCGTCGACGGTATTTCGTTGTGGTTTATCGCGCTTAATGCGCTGATTACTTTTCTGGTGATCGTCAGCAGAAAAGAAAAAACCAATCAGGCTTATCTGGCCGCGCTTCTGGTCACGTCGGGGCTGACGTACGGCGCGTTTACGGCGCTCGACGGCGTATTGTTTTATGTGTTCTTTGAAGCGATGCTTATCCCGATTTATTTGGCAATCGGCGTTTGGGGCGGCCCCAACCGAAAACTGGCGGCAACGAAATTTTTCCTGTTTACGCTTTTCGGTTCGCTGTTTATGCTGCTGGCGCTGTTCGGCCTTTATAAAGTTTCCGGCAGCTTCTCGATCAAAGACTGGCATGTTCTGCCGTTGAACATGAATATGCAAACTTTATTGTTCATCGGCTTTTTCATGGCGCTGGCGGTAAAAACGCCGATGTGGCCGTTGCATGCTTGGGCGCCGGATGCGTACAGCGAGGGGCCGACCGGTGCGATCGTGATGTTGTCGTCCACCAAAATCGGCGCTTATGCTTTCTTGCGTTTGTTGTTGCCCATCGTACCGGATGCCGTGCATCAACTGGCGCCGTATATGATTGCATTATCGTTGATTGCGATTATTTACTTTGGTTTTGTGGCGCTGGCGCAAACCGACTTGCGCCGCTTGGTCGCGTATTCGTCAATAGCGCACATGGGCATGGTTACGCTGGGTTTTTTCCTGCTCAACGCCGTGGCGATGAAAGGCGCGTTATTCCTGATGATTTCCAACGCGCTGGCCGCCGCAGCACTTTTCTTTTGTGCCGGCGCCTTAACGGATCGCATAGGCAGCCGCCGCATCATGGATTATCAAGGTATCGTGAACGCGATGCCCTGGTTGGCAACGTTATTTGTCTTCTTTGCCATGGCCAATATTGCGTTGCCAGGTACCTCCGGTTTCGTCGGCGAACTGTTGGTAATTTTTGGCGCCGTGGAGTACCACTTGGGTATAGGCTTGCTGGCGGCTACGGTGTTGGTGATCGCGGCGGCTTATACGTTGTGGTTGGTCAAACGGGTTGTCTTTGGCGCGGCCGGCAATTCGCAAATTGCCCAAATGGGTGATTTGCTGACCCGAGAACGTTTTGGCCTGGTGATACTGGCGCTGGTCATGTTGATCATGGGTGTTTGGCCGCAACCTGTTCTCGTATTGATGGATGCTTCTGTCGCCGACCTTCTTGCGCATATTGCGCGAACCAAATTGTGATGAGCGCGCTATGAATTTTCCTGTTTTTTCACTTCTTCCGGAACTCGTTTTATGTGGCGGGTTACTGATTTTGCTGTTGGCCCCGTTTTTTGAAAAACGGCCGATCGGCGCTTTGTCGGATGGCTCGTCATGCTCGTCATGCTCTTCCTGCGCGACGTGCAGCGGCAAATTTGCCTTCGCGATAACGCAAATTGCGCTGTGGTTGGCGTTGTTTTTTATTTGCACGCAGGGGGCGGGAGAGACGCGCCTGACGATGCAGGCGTTGCTGTTGCGCAGCTCGTTGACGCAGGCATTGCAGGCGGCGGCGTTGATCGCAACATCGATTGCGTTGTTTTATGCATGGGCATGCTTGGCACGCGATAATTTGCTAAATTCAGAAACGTTCATCCTGTTACTTTGCACCTTGCTCGGCGTGATGACGGTGATCAGCGCGACGCACCTGATACTGATTTATTTGGGTATTGAACTGATGTCGTTGCCGCTTTACGCGATGGTGGCGCTGCGCAAAAAACATCTGCCTGCGGCGGAGTCGGCGCTTAAGTATTTCTTTCTCGGCGCGCTGGCATCCGGTCTTTTGTTGTATGGTTTTTCACTGATTTATGCCGCTACCGGCGCCATGTCGATTTTTGATATTGGCCAACTGGCAGCGACCGGCAGTACGACTTTGTTCAAACTCGGATTGATTTTTATCCTGGTCGGGCTGATGTTCAAGCTAAGCGTGGTGCCGTTTCACATGTGGGCGCCGGACGTTTATCAGGGAGCGCCGACATTCATGGCTTTATACATCAGCACCGTGCCTAAATTTGCCGCGGTGATTCTGCTTATAAGGTTATTGAATGGGCCGTTATCGTCACTGGTGATTTACTGGCAGAGCGTTCTTGTGATACTGGCGGGGTTATCCATGATTCTGGGCGCGGTGGCGGCGATTCTGCAAAGCAATATCAAGCGAATGCTGGCGTATTCAACAATCGGCCATATGGGTTATTTGCTTTTGGGTGTATTAACCGGCGATATTGCGGGTTATTCGGCGTCGTTATTTTATGTGCTGGTTTACGCGATGACCAATTTGGTGGCTTTTGGCGTTCTGCTGTCGATGGCGACGCCGGACAAAGATAATGATGAACTGAACGATTTTCGCGGGCTGTATCGTCGTGCGCCGCTGCGGGCGGTGCTTATGGGGGCGGCGATGTTCTCATTGGCGGGCATTCCCCCGTTCATCGGGTTTTTCGGAAAATTTGCTGTTATCGAGATCGCGTTTAACAGCGGCTTTTTCTGGCTGTCGATTATCGCGATCCTTACGTCGGTGATTGCCGCGTTTTATTACTTGCGCGTTGTGCTTCTGATGTTCTTTACGGACGCGGAAGCTTCGGCGACAAAACAGTTTTTGACAACGCCGCTATCGATGGTTTTGTTGAGCGGCAATGGGCTGGCATTGATTGCGTTGGGTATTTTTCCGAACGCGATCCTTGGCTGGCTGGCGCAGGTCGTTGCTCGTGTGTATGTTTTCTGAGCGGCAATAGCATATCGCGCCGTTAAGGCAGGGTTGGCTTTGCCATATCAGCGGGCAACGACGGGTATGGGGCATACCTGCGCTAAAAGCGCTGACGTGCCGTTCCAGATGATTTGGATACCGATACACAGAAGAATAAACGCGAACAGGCGGGTAAAAACCAGTGTGCCGGTCGCGCCGAGCAGCTTGGTGATCTGGTAAGCATAGCGAAAACACAGGTAAATACTGGCGGCGACGGCAGCGGCGCCGACAATAAACGATGGCGCGGCGGCAAACCATGAATGAACGGAATTGGCATGGTTGGCGCCCAGCGTAATGGCAACGCTGATGGAACCGGGGCCGATCGTCAGCGGCAATGTCAGCGGATAAAACGCCTGAACAGTTCCGTTTTTATCCGGGTTCAATTCATGCTCCGGCCCGGTGTTGCCAAGATCGGACATGGAGTCCTGCTTAAGCAGGCTCCAGGCAAGATTGCATACGATTAAACCGCCGCCGATTTGTATCACAGGCACCGACAAGCCAAAGAAAATCAGCACCAGATTACCGACGAAAAGTGAGGCCGCCAACAACAGAAAAGCGTTGATGGCGACTTTGCGCGAAAGAAATATCCGGCCGCTGGGCGTTAATCCGCGCGTGATGGCAATAAATACCGCAGCACCGCCCAGTGGGTTGACGATAGGAATCAGAGCAATGAAAACCAGCAGAAAATTTTCGATAAAAAGGCGCATGGTAGGGTTGTCGTTGTAAATGAAGCAAATCGTTATTATGAGAAGAAAAGACGCAGGAATCAAATCATCATGCGTCCGCTGCGACGGCGGCGTTGCGTCGTAGCCAGCACGGTTTTGCCGACTCCTGTCGTGCTGTTGGCGTGGCAGATGGCGCATGCTAAAGCGTCTGCCGCATCGGGCGCCGGTGTTGCCTGCAACATCAGCAAACGCTGCACCATATGTTGAACCTGTTCTTTGTGCGCTTTTCCGTGCCCGACGACGGATTGCTTGATTTGGTTGGCCGTATATTCATATACCGGTAATCCGGCGATTACCAGCGCAGTAATTGCGGCGCCGCGCGCTTGCCCAAGCAAGAGCGTTGATTTGGGGTTGATATTCACGAATACCTGCTCGATGCAGGCTTCGTGCGGTCGGTACTCCTGGACAATATGCGCCAGATCGCGCGCGATGATGCCGAGTCGCATGGGCAGGCCGTCGCCTTCGGTGGTAATGCTGCCGCTGGCGATATAAAGATGTCGGCCCGCGTGAATTTCGATCACACCAAATCCGGTGGTGCGTAAGCCGGGATCAAGTCCGACAATGCGGCGTGTTTCAGTCATGCCCGCTATATTACGGATAAAACTGCTCTTCGCGCAATGACCAGACCGGCGTCAAACCGTCGGGAAGCGGCGGTATTTCGCCCAGATCAAAACGGCTGTGGTCACCGTGAAAGTCGGAGCCCAGCGAAGCAGCCAAACCAAAGTAATGGGCAAAGCCGACGAACTGTTCATTGTCTTTTGGTGTGTGCGAGGATGAAAATACTTCGATGGCTTCGCCGCCGCAATCCTTGAATTCCGTGATCAGCCGTCGTCTGCCGGTTTGTGTTAAATGATAACGTCCCGGGTGGGCAAGTACGGCAACACCGCCTGCGCCAAGAATCGTGGCGACGCTTTGTGCGATTGACGGCCAGGGCGGGGCGACAAAAGCGGGCTTGCCTTCGGTAAGGTAGCGGTCAAACGCTTTCTGCTGATGGGCAACATAACCGGCATCGACAAGAAATCGCGCAAAATGAGCGCGCGAGATGAGATCATTGTTGGTCACGAAATGATTGGCGCCTTCCCAGGCGTTGGCGATTCCCAGAGCGGCCAATTTTTCCGCGATTTTTTTACCGCGTGTGTGACGTGTTTCTCTAACCTGATGTAGTGCCGTATTGAGTGCCAAATTGTCGGGATTCAGGAACAAACCAACGATATGTACGGTTTTGCGCTCCCATAGGCTGGAAAGCTCAACACCGTTGATTACGGTCACTTGACACGCTTTTCCCGCGGCACGCGCTTCGGCCAAACCGACGATTTCGTCATGGTCAGTTAAGGCCAAATGTGTAACGTATTGTCTTTTTGCGCGCAAAACCAAATCTATCGGCGTTAACAGACCGTCGGAAGCGGTGGAGTGGCTATGCAAATCGGCCAGTAACATAAAAAATAAAAAAGCCTAAAGCAAACAATAAGATAATAAAAGTGTGTGTAATATGCCAAATATAATGATATGTCTATTCTACAGATTTTCTTATGGTGTGTAAAAAAGTCATACCAAAAACATATTTCTTTAATTAACAGGGTCTTGAGTGACCTCAAGGAAAGTTAACTGTTTAGCCGGTATAAATACTTGAGAAAAATACCGGCTAATATCAAAATACGGGTGTTTTCAAAGATATTTAAAAACAAAAGAATGGTTGCAAAATAACCTTCTTTTTGAGGCATGTGTTGAAATAGGTGGCAAGGTATTTGCTAAGCGGCGCTATTTTACACAATTTGTCAAAATAAGCGTTGTATGCATTAGGTGATGGCTGTTGATTTGTATGACAATATCCGCTGGCAATGTTTTTGTAGTAGATATGCGTCATTCACTGATCAGTTAATCTTCAAAAAGAGAAGTATAAAATTTAAGAGAGAGAAAAAAATGAAAAGTTTTTTTACGTAGTGATGATGCTTAATGAAAGTCGGACTTTGAGAGATACAACTATTTAATGAAACGAAATAAGGAAAATACTGTGAAAACTAGTGACACAATACTGAACCCGCGTGAAATTCGTCTTCGTCGTGGGATGAATCAAGAACGCTTCTGGTCGCAGGTCGGCGTAACGCAAAGTGGTGGTTCCCGTTACGAGAGCGGTCGCTCGATGCCGAAGCCGGTACGTGAATTACTGCGTTTGGTGCATGTTGAGCAAATTGACTTGGGCCAGATCAAGCGTGTGGATTACGAAATTATCAAACACTTAAAAGCCAGCCAGCCTGACCTTTACCGTAGCTTGAGCCGTACCGTGAAAAGCAAATGGAAAGACTATGAACTTGAAGAAGCGGGTGAAGACTCCGTAGAATAATAGTTTCCATATATAGATAGAGAGCATGATGTTTTTTTAGAACGGCACCATCTTATGGTGCCGTATTTTTTATGCATCGTATTGTTGCGGCACTATTGATTTTTTGATTGATGATATCCCATTCGGAAACACTGACCCAATATCGACGCGATTATCGCCCTCCCGCATTTCTTGTGCCGCGCGTAGAAATGATTTTTGATCTTGACGCACGGGCAACAGAGGTTACTTCTGCGTTGTATTTTGAACGTAATCCGCGGCAGGAGATATGTTGCCGGAAATTGATATTGAACGGCGAGGCGCAAACACTGCTTGAAGTCACGCTGAACGGTACACTGTTATCGCCAGCGCAATATCACTTGACCGATAAAGAATTGCATATCCCCAATGTCGGCGAACGTGGGGTATTGGTCGTGAAAACACGACACGCGCCGGCGGATAATACCGAGCTGGAAGGCTTATATTTGTCATCCGGTATTTTTTGCACGCAATGCGAGGCAGAAGGCTTTCGGCGCATTACTTATTTCCCGGATCGCCCCGATATGTTGTCGCGTTTTACGGTAACAATTCGCGGCGATCGGAAAATATTGCCGGTGATGTTGTCAAACGGCAACTTGCGCGCGCAAGGCAAACTTGACGATGAGCGTCATTTCGCCACATGGGAAGATCCATTTCCGAAACCGTGCTATCTCTTTGCCTTGGTGGCGGGGGATCTTGATGTTTTGCACGACCAGTTTGTAACTTGTTCCGGACGCCGCGTTGACCTTGAGATTTATTCGACAAAAGAAAATATTCCGAGTTGCGCTTACGCCATGGATGCGTTGAAGCGGGCGATGCGCTGGGACGAGCAGCGTTACAGTCGTGAGTACGATCTTAACCGTTTCATGATTTTTTGTGCCGACGATTTCAATATGGGCGCGATGGAAAATAAAGGGCTCAATATTTTCAACAGCGCTTTGGTGCTTGCTGATCCGAAGACTGCCACCGACGATGACTATCATGCAATCGAAAGCGTGATAGCGCACGAATACTTTCATAACTGGACGGGCAACCGCATTACTTGCCGCGACTGGTTTCAGTTATCGCTCAAAGAAGGCTTGACTGTTTTTCGCGACCAGCAGTTTTCGTCGGAGATGGGGACAGAGGCAAGCGAGCGCATCCAGATGGTCGATTTTCTTCGCCGCCGCCAATTTCCCGAGGACGCCGGGCCGACCGCGCATCCGGTACGTCCGGACGAATACCGGGAAATCAATAATTTTTATACCACGACCGTTTATGAAAAAGGCGCGGAAGTGATTCGTATGCAGCATACGCTGCTCGGCGAGGAAAAATTTCAGCGCGGCATGGCGCTTTATTTTGAGCGGCACGACGGGCAGGCGGTAACCTGCGATGATTTTATTCAAGCGATGCAGGATGCATCGGGCGTTGATTTGACGCAGTTTAAACGCTGGTATGAGCAGGCAGGCACTCCTGAAGTTGGCGTTTGTGCCGATTACCATGCGGACACTCGGGAATACGTGTTGACACTGACGCAGCGCACACCGCCCACTCCCGGTCAGCCGGAGAAAAAGGATCTGGTGATTCCTGTTGGCTTTGCGCTGCTGGATCGCGACGGCAAACGGGTGCCGCTGCAACAGGCAGCGTCGCAATGGGATGAAAAATCGGCGGCGCAGGAAAGTGTTACGCTGATATTACGTGAAAAAGAGCAGCGATTTACTTTTCGGCATGTGCCGCCTGGCGTTGTACCGTCGCTGTTGCGCGATGGCTCGGCGCCGGTACGTTTACTATTTGATTACCGCAAAGAAGAATTACGGCACCTTGCCCGTTACGATTCCGACCCGGTAAATCGATGGGACGCGATGCAGCGTTGTTTTACCGGGGAGCTTGTGGCATTGGCGCAGGCGGCCAAAGAAGAAAAACCATTTGCTTTATCCGAAGATTTTCTTACGCTGTATGCGGCGCTGCTGCGCGATGACCGAAGCGATCCGATGCTGCGGGCGCTGGCGTTAAGTTGCCCGGACCTTGCGGCGCTGGTTGATGATTATGCGCCGTTTGAGTGCAACGCTTTTATCGAAGCACAGCGATTTTTGTTAAAAACGTTGGCAGACCGTTTGCAGAACGATTTGCAAACCGTATTTGGGCAACAGCGCGCGTGTATATCGGCATTGCCTTATGCGCCTACGACCGAGCAACGGGCGCATCGTCGCTTGGCGGCGCACGCACTATCCGTTTGCTGCGCGAATGATGATGCTTCATCGTTGGCGTTGGCCGACGATCTTTATTGGCGCGCGGACAACATGACCGACGCCATCGTAGCATTAACGGCCATTCGCGACAGCGGCAGCGCGTTACGCGCCGATCTATATACTGATTTTGCCCGGCGTTGGCGAGACCATCCGCTGGTGCTCGACAAATGGTTTTCGCTGGAGGCCACGCGCGACGGCGATGATGTGTTGGCGCGCGTCAAAACGTTGACCGAACATCCGGCGTTTACATTGAAAAATCCGAACCGGGTGCGAGCGCTGTTGGGCGCTTTCGCGCTTCGCAATTTTCCGGCGTTTCATCGTAATGACGGTAGCGGTTATCGCTTGATTGCGTATTACGTCGATGTTTTGGACGCCAGCAATCCGCACAGCGCGACAATGCTGTTGAATGCTTTCCGCTCATGGCAAAAATGGGATGTGGCGCAACGCAACCATGCGTTTATGGCATTGCAAGAACTGCGGCAAAAGGAACGCTCACCGGAGGCCGGTGAGCTGCTCGATAAAATGCTGGCAAATGTGTGATTTGGTGTTGAAAAAATAAAAACAGCTTACGGGCAACCGGCTTTTTTCATTTCTTCCTCGATACGCTGGGCTTCCTGCTCACGCATGGCGCTGTCCATCAGTATGCGTTCGCCGGGGTTTTCTCCCGCGCGATAAATGCGTCCCGTCGAGTGGCGATATTGATTGATATTTGTGCGGGCATCGCTGCAAAAGCGATTCAAATCGGCTTGCCGTTGCCGCTCTTCCGCCGCTTCATTCTCATTGGCTTCGCGGTTTTCCATGCGTTGTTGCAGCTCTGTTTCTTCTTTCACCAGCTTTTTGGCGGCGTCAGGGTCGCCGGGAGGAGGAACGTCGCGCATTTTGGTTGTTTGCTCGTTTTTGGGCGTCATCGGCGGCTTGTCGGAATAAGTGATATTGCCGTGCTCATCGACCGATTTGTAAAGCGCGGTATTTGCCGCGCCGGAAAATACCAGCACGCCGGTTATGACAAAAAACAGATGTTGAAGCGCGGTTAATTTATTCATGATTGCTTATCCTGAGATTGCCTTTACATTGCTTGGGGAGTTTCCATAACGTGAGTATAATCCACTTTTGCAAGGAATCGACGCACATGCGACCCATTCATAAAGCCCTGACGTTTGACGATGTCCTTTTAATACCCGCCCATTCGGTTGTCGTCCCGAGAGAAGTTTCCCTTCAGACGCGATTAACGCGAAATATCAGGCTGAATATTCCTATTGTGTCGGCGGCGATGGATACTGTCACCGAAACACGACTGGCCATCAGCATCGCACAAGAAGGCGGCATCGGTATTCTCCATAAAAACATGACGCCGGAAGAGCAGGCGAACAAAGTCTCCAAAGTAAAACGCTTTGAAAGCGGCATTGTCAAAGACCCGATTGCCATTCCGCCGACGATGAAAATCGCGGATGTGCTGGCGCTGACCAAAAAACACAAAATTTCCGGCTTGCCGGTGGTTGATCAGGGGAAAGTCGTCGGTATTGTCACCAATCGTGATTTGCGTTTTGAAACCCGTCTGGAACAACCCGTTTCCGAGATCATGACGCGCGGCGACAAGCTGATCACCGTTAAAGAAGGTGCGGATCTTGAGACTGCCAAACGCCTGATGCACGAGCATCGTTTGGAGCGCGTGCTGGTCGTTGACGGCGAGATGAAGTTGTGCGGCTTGATTACCGTCAAGGATATTCTTAAATCCACCGAACATCCCCATGCCTGTAAAGACGAACATGGGCGTTTGCGTGTCGGCGCCGCGATCAGTGTTGCCGCCGATAACGAAAGGCGGGCGGAATTATTGGTCGAGGCCGGTGTCGATGTAATTGTCGTCGATACGGCGCACGGCCATTCGCAGGGTGTGCTGGATCGCGTTGCCTGGGTGAAAAAACATTTTCCGCATATCGAAGTGATCGGCGGCAATATTGCCACACGTGAGGCTGCGCAGGCATTGATCGACAGCGGCGCGGATGCGCTGAAAATAGGTATTGGCCCTGGCTCCATTTGCACCACGCGTATCGTTGCCGGCGTTGGCGTGCCACAGATTTCCGCGTTGATGCGCGCGTGCGAAGCGGCGGAAGTTGCCGGTGTGCCGGTGATTGCCGACGGTGGTATTCGCTACTCCGGCGATATTGCCAAAGCGATTGCCGCCGGTGCGTCGGCAGTGATGCTGGGAAGCCTTTTTGCCGGCGCGGAAGAAGCGCCGGGCGAAATTGAGCTTTTCCAAGGGCGCTCGTACAAAACGTATCGCGGCATGGGTTCACTCGGCGCGATGCAGCAAGGCAGCTCGGATCGTTATTTTCAGGAGCTGGAAAAAGGCGATCCGGTCGCCGCGCAAAAGCTTGTGCCGGAAGGTATCGAAGGGCGCGTACCGTATAAAGGGCAATTGTCGGCAATCATTCACCAACTGATCGGCGGTTTGCGGGCGGCGATGGGCTATTGCGGTTGCACGGACATCGAAGCATTGCGTACCAAAGCGGAGTTTGTCGAAATCACTTCGGCGGGGATGCGCGAATCGCATGTCCACGATGTGCAGATTGTCAAAGAGGCGCCCAATTACTGGGTCGGCTGATGCGATTTGATTGGCAGCGTTTTCCGAAAATAAAAATGGTTGCCTCAGAAAAAATAATGTTTTCAGAAAGACTGGTCGCGATTGCTTCAGATTCTTCTTTCGTTTGTGGGATGGGGAAACATTCAATCCCCTCTCCCGCGAGCGGGAGAGGGGCTAGGGGAGAGGGTGCTATTAAATCACTTCCATTTCCCGCATTTAAGAGGCGAACGGAAAGAATCCGCGCAAAATGGAAATGCCCTAAAACATTCCGCTTTCCCTATCCATTTTATTAAAACTTTTAACCATTATTGACGGTAACCATGCTTTCCTCTTCCTCCAACCACGACAAAATTCTCGTTCTCGATTTCGGTTCACAAGTCACGCAACTCATCGCGCGGCGTTTGCGCGAAACGCATGTTTACTGCGAAGTGCATCCGTTTGATGTTGACGAAGCGGTGATTGCCCAATTGGCGCCGCGCGGCGTCATCCTTTCCGGCAGCCCGGAAAGCGTCACCGAAAAAGATTCACCGCGCGCGCCTGAAATCATCTGGAAACTCGGCGTGCCGGTATTGGGTATTTGCTACGGCATGCAGACGATGGTGGTGCAGCTTGGCGGCCAAGTCGATGCCGGAGACGTGCGCGAATTTGGTTATGCCGAAGTGCGCGCGCGCCATCACACTAGGATTTTTGACGGCATCCAGGATCGTAACAACGAAGAAGGGCATGGCCTGCTCGATGTCTGGATGAGCCACGGCGATAAAGTGACGCGCTTGCCGGAAGGCTTTGTATTGGCCGGCTCGTCAACGGTATGCCCGGTGGCTGCGGTGGCCGATGAGCAGCGCCGTTTTTACGGCGTACAGTTTCACCCCGAAGTGACACATACCGCGCAAGGCATGGCAATATTGAAACGCTTTGCGCACGATATCTGCGGTTGCGGCGAGGATTGGACGATGACCGCATACGCCGACGAAGCCGTTGCCGATATTCGCGCGCAAGTCGGTGATGATGAAGTGATTCTTGGTCTTTCCGGCGGTGTGGATTCTTCCGTCGCCGCGGCGCTGATACATCGCGCCATCGGCGATAAACTCACTTGCGTGTTCGTCGATCATGGCTTGCTGCGCTTGAATGAGGCCGAGCAAGTGATGCGCACGTTTCAAAGCAATATGGGCATGCGCGTGATCCATGTGAACGCTGCCGACGAATTCCTCAGCGCGCTGCACGGCGAGGCCGACCCTGAAAAAAAACGCAAAATCATCGGAAAAGTTTTTATCGATATTTTCCAGCGCGAAGCGGAAAAATTGCCGAACGCGCGCTGGCTTGCGCAAGGCACGATTTATCCGGACGTGATCGAATCGGCAGGCGGCAACAGCAAAAAAGCGCACACGATCAAATCGCACCACAACGTCGGCGGCTTGCCCGAAACCTTGCATTTAAAGCTGTTGGAACCGCTGCGCGACCTTTTCAAAGACGAAGTGCGCGAACTGGGCATCGGGCTCGGCCTGCCGCGCGAGATGGTATTTCGCCATCCGTTCCCCGGTCCCGGCCTCGGCGTGCGCATCCTCGGCGCGATCAACGATCGCAAGCATATTGAGTTGTTGCAACACGCCGACGCTATTTTCATCGAAGAGCTTCGCAATACAATCGCCGACGACGGCCGAAACTGGTACGACAACGTTGCGCAGGCGTTTACCGTTTTTCTGCCGGTGCGTTCCGTCGGCGTGATGGGTGATGGCCGTACTTACGAACATGTTGCCGCGCTCCGCGCCGTGCAAACCACCGATTTCATGACCGCCCATTGGGCGCCGTTGCCGCACGATTTACTGGCGCGCGTCTCCAACCGAATCATCAACGAAGTGCGCGGGATCAATCGCGTGGTGTACGATATTTCGGGTAAGCCGCCGGCGACGATTGAGTGGGAGTGAGTCGTATTTGTAATTGATTGATTTTATTGAAAAATAATGTTTTGTGACAACTTTTTGTACATCGTCAATGGTATTTTTCATGGTATTGGATCCAGTAAATAAAAAATACCGTCTGGTTTGATTTGTTTGACTACGTGATTCACTTCTTCAGGGGTGTGGATCTTGAAAGGATGAGCGCAATTTCATTGCCTGAGTATATGGGCTGGCAAAATTGTTCATCCGGTGTGTACACCAAGTGATGGTATGGGGTAAAGTTTATTTGCCTCATCGTTAAAAATACACAATATTAGAAAGCTTAGGGCAGCGATAAAATGGCAATGTTACAGCAAGAGCTAATAGTTCGTGGCGAACAAGTTGAGCGAATTTTTATCAATTATCAGGAAAAAAAATACGTTGTGAATCGGCAGTATCAGCGTAAGCTGATTTGGACTATTGAGGAAAAACAAAGCTTCATTGACTCAATTATCAAAGGATTCCCAATACCTATCATATTGTTAGCGGAACCTCTTGGGAGGAAAGACGGGACTCTCGAGATTATTGATGGAATGCAGCGTATGAATGCCATCATGTCTTTTATCACTAACGATTTTTCGTTTGATGGTTACTACTTTGATTTGAATACATTTGCGATGACAAAAGATTTACTTGATCGCAAAGTAATTGCGCAGAAGACGCCGCTCCTCGACCGAAATCTATGTCTAGCGATTGCATCTTATCCTGTACCGCTCTCAATTTATGAAGCAGCTGAGAGAGAGTCAGTCGAAGAGGTCTTTCGGCGAATTAACTCTGGTGGACGTCAGCTCTCACGGCAGGAATTGCGGGCTGCAGGTGCTACGAATATGTACGCAGAATGTGTTCGAAAAATCTCCGCAAGGGTTCGCGGTGATACATCTAATTCTGACCTCCTGCTTTTAAGCGAGATGCAAAAAATTAGCATCACGAACAAGGAGCTAGACTACGGCATCAATGCCGACAATGTCTTCTGGATTGCTAACGGAATTTTGACGAAAGAGCAGCTTCGCCAGAGCCGGGACGAGGAGTTGGTGGCGGACATTGTTGCTTACATGGTTTCCGACAAACCTGTTGCCTCGCGCACAGAGCTTTTCGATGATTATTACGGCGCGACATTTCCAGAAACGGTGAATAGCAAGGCAAGATTTGACGTAATTGATCAAGCTATAAAAAAGAGAAGTGTGGAACTAGTCGATCTTGATTATCAACGAGTGCACGACGCGATAATCCTACTCCTCAATCAGGCCCGGACGACATTTTCTGGATTGATTTTTCCTAGCGGAAATGGAGGTAATCCGGTCCCTCGTTACTTCCAAGTGGTTTTTCTCGCTCTACATGACTTGATAATAAAAAAGAGCATGGTGGTTTCCGATAGCACTGGCCTGATCGCACGGCTGAGGGATTATGGGAAGAGCATTCAGATTCAAGATGGAGGGAGATGGGGCGCGGAGAACCGAAGTAAAACGGTCGATGCACTCATTGGTTTGATGCAGGGCTTTTTCGAAAATGACCAAAATCCAGATCCGGCAAAAGTTCATTGGATCACGAAATTCCAAAATTTACTTACTAACTCAATTACTGAGCAAGCAGCCTATGATTTCAAACAAGGTTTCTATAATTTAGACCCATCGCCTTCTTTCGATGAGCGTTCTTTCGAAAAAATCATGGAAACCTGTGCTGCTATCGCTAATATTGGTAGGAAACACAAGGGCTACGTGCTTGTCGGTGTTGCGGAGAACGCTAAGACTGCGACAAGGGTACAGGAAGTTTTCGGAAGCCAACCTAAGTCTTATAATGGCTTCCATATTACTGGGATAGATCACGAAGCGAGCCATGCTGAAAAGAATATTGATCAGATGTTCCAAGACATCACTAATCGAGTCGAACGCTCCGCACTCTCAGAACCGCTTAAGTCTTACATAACCAACCATCTTAAGTGTGTTCGATATTATGATAAGACTGTCTTCGTTTTTGAGATTGTAGGTCAGGACAGCCCTTCCCACTTGGGTGGGAAGTGGGTAGAGCGGCAAGGAGCACAGGTTAAAGATATCCCTCCTGATCGCATAGGCGCGCTGTTCGAGCGTTTCAGGTGAGATGACTTAGGTCTGACGAAGCAAAGCGATGAGTCGTGGTATTGTTTATGGTATTAAAAAATATGCTTGAAACAATTCATTGTTTCACAAAGAAACACCCAAGCCGGGCTTGTCCGTAATTTCGTGTTTAAGGCATATCATATCTTTAAGGAGAGACTATGCCTAGTAAATCGAAGAACAAACCGGTTACCTTGCCGGAGAT
>QMCD01000873.1_pt1 | contig 33751 bp, 25 predicted proteins | sample 1821841 | NCBI WGS metagenome assembly QMCD01 (sample SAMN01991225, study PRJNA193472) | Termite gut metagenome, whole genome shotgun sequencing project. | isolation source: worker | host: Macrotermes natalensis
GCCTCGTCGATCGAGTTGTCCACAACCTCGTAAACAAGGTGGTGAAGCCCTTTTTCGCCGATGTCGCCAATGTACATCGCAGGCCGTTTGCGCACTGCCTCCAATCCCTCCAATACCTGAATACTCGACGCCGAGTAGTCCTCGCTGCCGTTCTGTCCCTTTAATTCCAAATCGTTGCTCATATATTTTGTTTCGGTTTTCTTCTATTTTCTCGGCCGCTCGTCGGCCGCTTAGTTCTCAGTCTGGAGCCGGCGGGGGACGTAAACGAAGTTGCAGTCCTCCGCCGGGGGTGGCTACGGACTGCCGGCCTCACTTACGTTCGGCCGCCTGCCGGACGCTACTTTGACGCCAACGATACGACATCTATCTCCTCGATCCGCCCCTGGTTGAACCGTATCGTCCGCGAGGGATAGTCGCCGATTATGCTCACGTTATGCGTCGACATCACCACCGCGCACCCCATTTCGGCGATCCTGCGGAAGAGTTTCATCACCGCGTCGGCCGCCGCGAGGTTTCCGGTAGGTTCATCGGCCAATATCACCTCGGGGTTGTTTATCAGCGCCCGCGCTATGGCCAGCCTCTGCTGCTCGCCGCCCGAAAGCTCCCACGGCATCTTGTACTCTTTGTTCGTAAGTCCGACCACGGCCAATAATTCTTCTATCCGCCGCCTTATATCCGTTTCGTTCTTCCACCCCGTCGCCCTCATCACATAGTGCAGGTTGCCGAATACGTTGCGGTCGGTCAGCAGTTGGTAATCCTGAAAAACTATCCCCAACCGCCTGCGCAGGTGTGGAATATCTTTGCGCCGCAGCCGCGCGAGGTCGTACCCCGCCACGTAAGCCATGCCGCCGCCGAGTTCCACCTCGCCGTAGAGCGTCTTCAGCAGGGTGCTCTTCCCCGTCCCCACGCGGCCTATGAAATAGATCAGTTCGCCGCGCTCTATACACAGGTCTACATCGGTGAGCACGAGGTTCGCACCGCGCATTCTCCTTCGCGCGGTCGAATACCTGCTTGCACGGGCATGGTAGACCGACACTCCTTTCAACTCTATGACATATCCTGCGTCCATCGGGTTCAATAACTTACAAAGTTAATATTTTGTTGCGACAAATCATAACCCCGAACCCCTTTTGTCAATATTTTCAAAGCCGCCTCCAATTTCTTTTTCCGATCGCGCAAATTTCGCTATATTAGCAGGCTAATTTCTTTGAAAATATGGTAAGTGTAATAGATACCCTGCGTGTGGGTACGGTAATAATTGCCGATTCGTCGGGCCTTACGTCCGAAATTGCGGACCCGCTTCACAAGATCCACGATTCGGGGCAGTTCGACACTCAGATAGCCCTCTGGGCCTTGGGAGTGACGGCGGTGGGCGTCGTTATTGCGTTGGTGGCCCATTTGTACCGCAAGCGGCAGGAGCGGAATGCGCTGAAGGGTATCCTGGAAGACCTTCTGCGCAACTTCAAAACGACCGAAGCGATCAGTCGCCGGATAGACCTCGACAAAGGAATCCCCAGCGGCATTCATTTCAGCAAATTCAAGCTGGACGACGTCTGCCTTGTCTTCGATCCGGAGATCTGTAAGAATGTCAAACGGAAATACCTTCCGATGTTCAACCGTCTGAGGCTCAAATACAGGAATAACAATATCGAGATGGACGCGGTCTGCGACTATCTCCGCAGGGAGGACTTCGACAGGGAGGTCATGAAAGGGTATCTCGAAATAGCCCGGAACCGCCAGAGTGAGCTTTACAGATTGACGGCCGAGTTCCTGAAAAAGCACTACGGCAGGTACGAGGAGCCGCCGATGAAACCGGAGGCGGAAGAAGGCTTCGTCATTCTGTACGAGAAACTCCATTAAGGGCGATAACGGAAAATCCCGGACAAGCTCCAAGAGGCTTTTCGACAAATGGAAGAAACCCCGATTATTGAGGAACATCCCCTGCCGCCGTTCCTGCCCGCGGGGGCCGTCGTGCTGATGATGGGCAGCGGGCCGCCTCCCCGTGCACGTTGGTCTATGGATTTCTATTATCCGAATTTGCAGAACGATATGTGGCGCATATTCGGGCTGGTATTTTTCGGGGACAGGGATCACTTTCTGGAACCGGGGCTGAAGCGGTTTTCGAAAGAGCGGCTCGAAGCATTCCTAAGTGAAAAGGGGATCGCGGTGAGCGATACCGGGCACAGGTTTATACGGCACAAGGGCAATGCCTCGGATAAGTTTTTGGAGATNNNGAGCCGGTCGACCTTGCCGGCCTGCTCGGTCGGCTTCCGGATTGCCGCGCTCTCGTCACCACGGGCGAGAAAGCCACCGAAACGCTCCTGAAGATCACCGGGGCTGCGGCTCCCCCGGTAGGCGGGTCGGTCGATCTCGAATTCGGCGGCCGCCGCCTGCGCCATTACCGCATGCCTTCATCTTCGCGCGCCTATCCGAAACCCCTGCCCGAAAAAGCCGAGGCGTATGCCGCGATGTTCCTGCGCGAGGGACTATTATAACAGTGCGCGAACAGCGTAAAAGATCATCATCACGCCGACTATCAGCTTCGCACCCGTACCGAGCAGGAATGCCATAAAAGAGCCGAATGCCACCTTGAGCGCCTTCGAGCGCGAGGTGGTGCGGTCGGAGAGCTGACCGATATACGCTCCCAGGAACGGGAATACGATCAGCCCGAACGGAGGGAACAGGAACAGCCCCGCGATCACCCCCAGCGTAGCCCCCACCGAAGCCTCGCGCGAGCCTCCGAACCGGCGCGTCATCCACACCGGCAGCAGATAATCGGCCAGCGTGACCACCGCCGTTATCCCCGCCCAGAGCCACAGGAACCCCGGCGAAAACCAGGCATAGCCGCTCCACAGCAGCACCAACAATCCCGCGTAACCGAGCGGCGGCCCCGGCAGGACCGGCACAATAGCCCCCGCAAGCCCCACGAGGAGCAGCAGGCATCCGAGTATGAGCAGTACTATATCCATTGATCGCCAATTATTTTATGAACAGTATGGTCGCAGTTGCAATGGCACATCCGAGCAAAAACCCTGCGGCCACCTGCGCGGGGTTATGCCTGCCAAGGTAGAGGCGCGCCGATGCGAGCATCCCCGCGAGGAGTATTGCCGCGACCAGGGGCGCAAAAACCGAACCGATCCCGGCGATAAGGAGCACGGCGAACATCCCGCACACCGCCCCTGCCGAGATCATATGCAGGCTGATCTTCCAGAACGGCGTCACGGCCAGCGCACACGCCGCACAGCAGAAAGCCGCGATCAGGAACTTGCGGACGACGAAGCTCCCCGTCATATTGCTCACCATCACGATGCACAGTCCGTAGGAGAGCGCCACGACGGCCAGCGGTATCGTCCTGTCCTGCCGGCTGGCGATCGAGAAGTCGGAGATAAGGCGCAGGGCACGCAGCAGCACTATGCTGAGCGCCGGAATGATCAGCGCCACCAGTGCGGTTATCGCCCACAGCGACAATTTCTGTTTCGCCGGCGCCAACGCCAGCATAGGGTCTGTGAACATGAACACCTCCACCACCCATACCGGCACGAAGAACGGGTGCAGCACATCCGAAAGCGCCTGCGACGCCGTCCCTGCCGCGCTCTTCCCTCTCGGGTATATCACCATGTCGTCGCTTTTCTTCTGCAAAACAGTGTCTAATTATTTGAATTTCTGAACAAAAAGCACCGGATTATCGAGGTCGTCGAGCGATGCTGAAAGTTCGATCATCCGCCGCTGGAAATCGTTCTTCTCAAGCGAGGGATCGGTATATCCCGGATCTCCTTCCACGATTGCTTTGACCAATGGCGCATTCACCGCGACTATCCACTCGTTGTCCCTTATAACACTCGACTCCAACAAATACGGAAGGCCCGGACAGAGCGGATTTGCGAGCGATTTGTAAACGCTACACTCCCCGTTCTCCCTATTATATAGAGCGATATAGTGCTCTTTTTCCATAAACGAGATCATGACATACCGGTCGGTAAGATGGACCGCACCCACCCCGGCTATGTAATTATTCCTGATCACCGCAAGCGCCGTTTCTCCATATCCCTCCAGTCTAAGAACACTTTCGGGTACTTTGCGCGGGCCGAAATCGACGAAGAACAACTTATCCAACCCGCCGTTCCTTACGACATAGAGGGAGTCGTAAGGCGGGGAAAATACGAGCAGTTCCTCCCCGTTCTTCGAATAATAATGGTCCACCGATCCCGCCCCGCCGGGCGTATCCTCATCGAACGGGAGCAGCGGCTTGATAAATTCACCCTCCGGAGTGAGTTCGAACAGATAATAATATCCTTGCCCCGAACTGCTGCCGGCATTGACGAGATATAATATGTCGCCAACCTGCACGATGTCCATCCCCCAGAGATCGGAAGCGTCGCGGAAGCCGGCGGGGGTGCCGTCGTGATTCCAGAATAACAATTTGTTGCTCAGATTGTCGTAAACGACAACCCGGTCGTCCGTCACCTCGGATGCGGTTATGGTCATAAATTCATGCGGCCCCCGGCCGGGATGACCTATCTGTCTGAGGTATTTGCCGTTGCGGTCGAATACCGCTATCTTGCCGGTCTGAAATATGCCTCCCTGGGTGACGAATATCTCGTCGCCTACGATCCTGATGTCGCTTATTTCGCCCAGGATCGATTCATCGGTGGTTTCCAGCGGGATAATTTCGACGCGATCCTCCAGAATATCCGACAGATCGAGCGATGGCAGGGCTTTTTTGAAGTCGGCTGAAATAATGGTCGCCTCTCCGTTCCCTGCCGGCTTGTCCTTGCATCCCGCCGCGGTCAGGCACAGCGCGGCAGCCGTGATAAATAGTATTTTGTTCATAATGATCATATTCAGGAAAACGTTCGCAAGATACACATTTTGTCGTTCGATGAAAGCGATTGTGGTAAGGAAATTGCATATGGAGGTAATAGTCCGAGAAGCCCGATGAAACAATACCTCGCGATACTGAAAAAATACAGGTGGAGCATGATGCTCTGCCCGGTGTTGGTATTGGGGACGGTGCTGAGCGAGACCATTCAGCCCTATTTCATGTCCCGGATCGTCGACGATGGGGTTATGGTGCGCGACCTTTCTGTGGTTTGGGAGGTGGGGGCGTGGATGGTGGGGCTGTCGCTTCTGGGGCTTGGTGTGAGCGTGCTGAACGTCTACATCTCATCGCGCACGTCGACACGCTTCGGCACCGACCTGCGCCGCGCGCTTTTCGGCAAGGTGCAGACCCTCGCTTTCCCCGACATCGACCGCTTCAGTTCGGCGTCGCTCATCACGCGCCTGACCAACGACATAAGCCGCATTCAGCAGGTGGTTCTCATGTCGATGCGCATCATGCTGCGCGCGCCGCTGCTTCTGGTCATGTCGCTGTTCTTCGTCATCAGGATCGACAGCCGGCTGGCGCTGATCCTCGCCGTGTCGATCCCGCTTCTGGCGCTCTCGGTTTTCTTAATTATGCGGCGGGGTTTCCCGTTCTTTCTTAAGATACAGCGGAAGATCGACGCCCTGAACGCCGTGGTGCGCGAGAACCTGATAAACATCCGTGTCGTGAAATCGTTCGTGCGCGAGGATTTCGAGACGCGGAAATTTACGCGCAGCAGCGAAGACCTGCGCGATATGGTGATCCGCGGGGCGAACATCATAATCATGACGTTCCCGGCGATGCAGCTTATACTGAACCTCTCGATCCTCGCCATACTGTGGTTCGGGGGCGCGAAGGTGATCTCGGGCAGCCTGTCGGTGGGCGAGCTGATCTCGTTCGTCAACTACCTGATGCAGGTGCTTATGTCGCTGATGATGATGTCGCGGGTGATCATGACCTTCGCACGCGCATCGGCGTCGCACGAACGTATCTCGGAGGTGCTCGCCGCAAAACCGTCGCTTATGAATACCCCCGAGGGACTGCGCGACGAACACAACGTCACGCGCGGCGAGATCGAGTTCCGCCACGTCTCGTTCCGCTACGCGGGCGGTGAGACCGACGTACTTAAAAACATAAATTTCCGCATTCCGGGCGGGCAGACGCTTGCGGTCGTGGGTGCCACTGGTTCGGCCAAAAGTTCGATGGTGCAGCTTATCCCGCGCCTGTACGACGTCACGGGCGGCGCGGTGCTGATCGACGGCGTAGACGTGCGCGACTACAACCTCGAAACGCTGCACCACCAGGTGGGCGTGGTGCTCCAGAAGAACGAGCTGTTCACCGGGACGATCATCGAAAACCTGCGCTGGGGCAAGCAGGACGCCACCCTCGAAGAGGTGGAAGCGGCGGCGCGCGCAGCGCAGGCCCACGACTTTATCATGTCGTTCGCCAAGGGCTATGACACCATCCTCGGGCGCGGTGGTGTGAACGTCTCGGGCGGCCAGAAACAGCGCCTCTGCATCGCACGCGCACTGTTGCGAAAACCGAAGATACTGATCCTCGACGACAGCACGAGCGCCGTGGACAGCGAGACCGAAGCACGCATTCGCGCCGGCCTCGCCGGATTCCTGCGCGGCACGACGGTGCTCACGATCACCCAGCGCGTCCACACCATGCAGGCCTCCGACCGCGTGCTGATCCTTGACGACGGCGAGATCGAAGCGTTCGGAACGCCCGCAGAACTGATGAAAACCTCCGAAGTTTACCGCGAAATATATAACTCGCAACAGGTTAACGGTCAATAATGGCACAAGGCAAAAACATAGTTCAGGGAGGCCGCGGGGCAGGCAAGTTCGGTGCGTTGGGCAATAAGCCCAAGCATACGCGGCGGACGTTGCTGCGCATGCTCTCCTATCTGGGCCAGGACAAACGGCTGATGTATGTGGTGGGTGTACTCGTGATCGCGGGGATCGTGTGCAGCCTGCTGGGTTCCTATATGTTGCGCCCCATTATCAACGACTATATCCTGCCTGGCGACGTGTCGGGGCTGATAAAAATGCTCGTGCTTCTGGCTGCGGTCTACCTCACCGGGACGCTCTGCGCGCTCATCCAGAGCCGCATGCTGAACAAGATCGGGCAGCGCACGGTGACCCGCCTGCGTGTCGACCTGTTCGAGAACATGGAAAAGTTGCCGGTGCGCTATTTCGATACCCACGAGTACGGCGACCTGATGAGCCGCTACACCAACGACATGGACCTTGTGAGCGACACGCTGACCGACAGCATCGCCGACATACTGTCAAGCGCGCTCACGCTCGCCGGCACACTCATCATAATGCTCTATATAAGCCCGTTACTAACGCTTACGGTACTTGTGATGGTGCCGATCATGTATTTCAGCGCGTCGTTTATCGTCAGGCGCAGCCGTAAATATTTCACCGCGCAGCAATCGGCGCTCGGCAACATGAACGGCTATATCGAGGAGATGATGAGCGGCCAGAAAGTGATCAAGGTCTTCGGCCACGAGCGGCAGGTGGAGGCCGGTTTCAACACGCTCAACTCCAACCTGAACGACAAGGCCGAGCACGCGCAGTTCTACTCCGGTATGATGATGCCGTTCATGCAGAGCGTCAATACGCTGAACTATGTCGTGGTGACGATCGTGGGCGGCCTGTTGGCGATCGCGCGCGGGTTCGACGTGGGCGGCCTCGCGTCGTTCCTGCAATATTCGCGTCAGTTCGGGCGGCCTATAAACGACCTCGCGAGCCTCTACAACAGCATTCAGGCGGCCATCGCAGGCGCCGAGCGTATCTTTCAGGTGATCGACGAGGAGGACGAACCCGCCGACATGCCGCAGGCCGTTGCGCTCCAACACGTCAAGGGCGAGGTCGAGATGCGCGACGTGAAGTTCGAATACGACCCCGGCAAGCTGATACTGAAGGGTATTTCGCTTCACGCCAACCCTGGTTGCAAGATCGCGCTGGTGGGCGAGACGGGCGCGGGCAAGACCACGATAATGAACCTCCTGCCGCGTTTCTACGACATACTTTCGGGCGAGATCGAGATCGACGGCCGCCCCATCCGCGGGATACAGCGCGCGAGCCTGCGCCGCACGATGGCGATCGTATTGCAGGACACCCATCTCTTCTCGGGCACCGTGCGCGAGAACATACGTTTCGGCCGCCTCGAAGCCACCGATGAGGAAGTGGTCGCCGCCGCGAAACTCACCGCCGCCCACTCCTTTATCCGTCGCCTGCCGAAGGGTTACGATACGCTCCTCGAGAACGACGGCGCCAACCTGAGCCAGGGCCAGCGGCAGTTGCTCAACATTGCCCGCGCGGCCGTGGCCAACCCCTCGATCCTTCTTCTCGACGAGGCCACAAGCAATATCGACACCCGTAGTGAGTTGCTGATACAGAGGGGTTTGGATAAGTTGATGGAGGGCCGCACGAGCCTTATCATCGCCCACCGCCTGTCGACGATCCGCAACGCCCACCTGATACTCGTCCTCGAAAACGGCGGGATCATCGAGCGCGGCAGCCACGAACAACTCCTCGCCGCAAACGGCAAATACGCGGCGCTCTACCACCAGCAATTCGAGTAAACAGGATCAACAGGCTGAAATCGGCCGGGCTCAGAACAGCATGGGCAGGTAGGAGAGCAACAGCGTCTCGCGACCTGCAAAATGGCTGCGCAATTGGCGCATGCCCACACGCAGCAGCGTCTTCACCGTATTTACCGATACTCCGTGCTCGTCGGCCGCCTCCTGGTATTTTCTGCCGTCGAAGAATACCGATTTGAAGATCATTCTCGTACGCTCGGGAAGCTGTTCGATGGCGGCGGCGATCTCGGCGGCCACCTCTTCGTCGAACGCGACGTGGCGCTCCTCGCGTATCTCATCTGTGATCAGGTCGATGGCGTAACGCAGCGCATCTTTCTGTCCGAGGCGGTTGATGCAGGCGTTGCGCACCATCTTATAAAGGTAGCTTTTCAGCGCCCGCTCGTTATCGAACGCCAGGCCCGGCGCCTCCCACAAACGAATATAAACCTCCTGCACGACGTCTTCGGCATCGGCACGCTTGTCGAGCCATTGACTGGCGTAGAATACCAGGCCGTTGTTGAAACGGTCGAAAGCCTCGTGGAGAATTATATGTTTATCGTCGGTCACGCGCAACTATTTGAAGAAACAAAAGTAATAAAAATACCACACTCAATTATGAGATTTCAAAAAAGAGATATTACGATTCACCCGTTTTCTGGGAATTTTTGTTCTTGTAAAGAACGAAGATAATTTTCAGATGAAACATATTGACAACAAAATCTTAGATCTGATCATCGCCTACCACAGGGGCCACTGTACCGATGCTCAGAAACGGCAACTGAACGAATGGGTGCTGTCCGATGCCGCGAATGAACGGGCTTTCAGGCACTATATCGCCCTGCTTATCGACCTCGAACTTACGGGAAATATGCTGTCCCACGGTGAAATACGCCCTTTGGTAAAGCGGCGTATGCACCGGGGCGGCAATCGGATGCGTATTGCTGGGATCGCGGCTGTCGCGGCTGTTATAACCGGAGTTGTAATGTTGTTGCTCACCGGCAGGGAGAAAGAGTACGGCGAATTCGAACCGGTCGCGAAAAATATCACGGTGGAACTGTCCGACGGCAGGGAGGTGGTGATCGACCGTACACTCGACGGTACCCTGATGGCCGATGGCGACGCAGCGATAGTGAAAAGGGACGGGATGCTCGTCTTCGACATACAGCCTGGTGATACGACCGTCACCGAGGAACTGCGCTGGGTGACACTGAAAGTGCCTGCGGGTGAGATGATCGACTTCATGTTGGCCGACGGCTCGCATGTTTGGGTCAACGCCAACTCCAACCTTCGCTTTCCGGCAAGGTTCGGGTGCGGGGATCGCAGGGTCTTTATGGATGGTGAAGCCTATTTCGACGTGGAACCGCAGGACGGAAAGCCTTTTATCGTGGAGACCGCCCGCCAGAGTATTAAGGTATTGGGAACGGAATTCAACGTCTGCGCCTATGCAGGCGAAGTTGAACAGACAACCCTCGTCGAGGGCAGCGTGGAGGTGGTGGCGGGAGAAAACGCGGTGACGTTACTCCCCGGGCAGGGAGCATTTTTGGGAGAAGGCTCGAAGGACTGCCGTGTGGGAATGGTCGACACGCACAGCGTGACGGCATGGCAGCAGGGGATGTTTGCCTTCGACGGTAAAACCCTCGGCGAGGTATTTTGGCAGCTTGCACATTGGTATGGAATCGAGTATGAATTCGAAGACACGGAGGCCGAGAGGTTGGTAGTCCGCGGCAATCTCCGGCAGCAGAAAGATATAGGCGTGATATTCAATGCGATAGAAATGTCGGGACTGGTGGAGATCACAATGAAAGGCTTTCAGGTGAAAATAGAAACCAAAGGCTCATAAATGTAAGTGCAACTGTTTAATCTTTAGTAGTATATGAAAAATCCCGGAAGGCCCTGGCCGGCCGCTCCGGGACGAAATCACCCGATTGCATGTTGCAGTCGGATAACCTGCTTAACTACAAATATATGAAAAAACTCGTCCATGACCATTATCCGGAAGGAAAATGGAAAAAAACGCTATTCCTGATGAAACTAAGTATTGTTATCATGTTTTGCTCACTGGGCAGTGTGGTAGCTGTGCCGGTGTTTTCTCAGCAGGCGAAGTTAGACGTCGCTTACCGTCATCAGCCTCTGGGACAAGTACTGAGCGATTTGAGGGACCGTTCGGGTTTCGACCTGATCTTCTTCGATGGGGTGGTGCCAGAAAATATTCCGGTCACTGTCGTGAAGAACGGCGCGACCATCGCAGAGATTCTCGATGCGATCCTCCCGGCCAACGGACTGGGTTACACGATCAACGAGAATATAGTTACGATCAAGCGCGCCCCCGCCGCAATGCGGCAACAGCCCGCCACCCGGACGGTGACCGGTGAGGTGACCGACCCCTCGGGGGTACCCATGGCTGGTGTTTCGGTCTCGATCAAGGGAACGACACAGGGTGTTCCCACCGGGGCCGACGGACGGTTTGCACTGCCGGTGCCCGCCGGTGCGACCCTCGTCTTTTCATTTATCGGTATGGTGACACAGGAAGTGGCTGTGGGCAATCAAACCACGCTCTCCGTCCGCATGGTCGAGGATGCGGTCAATGTCCGGGAGGTGGTCGTGACGGGTAACTTCAACAAGCCCAGGGAGAGTTATACCGGTGCGGCTGTCATGCTGACCGGTGCCGAACTTCTGAACGCGAGTACCGGCAACCTGATCAACTCGATCGCCAACCTCGATCCCACGTTCTATGTGGCCGAGATGAATGAATTCGGTTCCGACCCGAATGCGATTCCGGTGGTTACGATGCGCGGTAACACTTCGCTGCCGATGGGCAGTTTTTCGAATGGTCGTGAAGCGGCCGAGAATTTGCAGAACCAGAACCGTCCGTTAGTGATCCTCAACGGCTTCGAGTCGTCGTTCTCGAAATTGATGGACATCGACGAGTATATGGTCGAGAGCATTACCCTTCTGAAAGACGCCAGTGCGACCGCCTTGTATGGTACGCGCGGGGCCAACGGTGTTGTGGTGATCGTCACCAAGACGCCTGCGAAAGGGCAGCTTCGCGTGAATTACCGCGGTTCGGTCGATTTCGAAACCGCCGACCTGACGAGTTACAACCTGATGAACTCGCGCGAGAAGGTGGAATTCGAGAAACTCTCGGGACTTTTTTATGACCCGAATGCCTCTGTTGAGAACAATGACTATCGCGAAGCCATATACAATAGCCGCAGGACAGAGGTGGAGCGCGGCGTGGATACCTACTGGATGAAATATCCCGTCCACAAAGTGGGGATCGGCCACAAGCACAGCGTCAATATCGAGGGTGGCGAGGAGACGTTCCTCTACGGGATAAACGCCAGCTATGACAACAACAACGGTATAATGAAGGGGTCGGACCGAAATACCTTCAACGGCGGCATGAACTTTATCTACCGCGTCGCCAAATTCACTTTCCGCAACGACCTCCAGTTCAGCAATACGGTTTCCAACTCCTCTCCCTATGGGAATTTCAGTCAATATACTCTTATCAACTCTTACTACAAGCCCTACGACGACGACGGCAATTTGGTGCGCCAGCTGAACAATATCATGGATTATACCAAGCCCGGCTCAATGACTGCCGGTAATCTGTCCGATATCGTCGACAACCCGTTGTGGGACGCAGTGCAGGACCAGACGAACAGGGACCGCAGCCTGTCGCTGACGAACAACTTCTCGCTGGAGTGGAAGGTGAGCGACGCGTTCAACATCAGCGGCAGTTTCAGCCTGAGCCACGGCCGCTCGCGCAGAGATATCTATTACAGCCGTGAAATGAACATGTTTAAGAACTACACCTCGGACGAGGATATACTCCGCCGCGGATCGTATGACCTGAACATGGGGCAGAACCTCAGGTGGCACGGCCAGTTGAGGCTCGAATATATTAAGACATTCAACGACGTGCACCAGGTCTACGCAGGCGTTGGCGGCAATATCAACCAGTCGCACAGCGAAAGTTACGGTTTCAGGGGCGAGGGTTTGCAGGCCGGAGAGGATTTCTATGGCTCGGCGGTGCAATACCGGAAGGATACCAATCCCAGCGGCTCGGACAACGTGTCGCGTTCGGTGGGTTTGCAGCTGACCGTCAACTATACCTACGACCAGCGCTACTTTGTCGACCTGAGCGGCATGTACGACGGTTCGTCGGTGTTTGGCGAGAACAACCGTTTCGCCCCGATCGGTTCGATCGGTGTGGGTTGGAACCTCCACCAGGAAGAGTTCTTCGATCTGCCGAATGTGGACCGCGCGCAGTTCAGGGCCAACTACGGTCTGACCGGCTCGCAGGGATTTCAGCCCTATATGTCACAGGTGCTCTTCGACACGTTCGACACGCCCTACGACATCTGGACGGGATTCCAGATCACGAGCCTCGGCAACCCCGACATGCAGTGGCAGAGGACCTATTCATGGAACGTGGGTACGGAGTGGCAGTTGTTCAACAACCGTCTGTTCCTCAATTTCAACGTTTATAGTAGGCTCACCAAGTCGTTGGTGACGTCGCTGAACAGGCCCTCGCCCCTCGGCTTCACCAGCTACTTCGCAAATATCGGGTCGACCGAGAACAATGGTTTCGACCTTACCGTGCGCGGCGCCGTGATCGACGACCGCGACCGGCAGTTCCGCTGGGATTTGGGACTCACCGTTGGACATAACAAGAACCTTATCAAAGAGGTATCGGAGTCGATCGACCGCATGAACAATGCGCTTGCCAATAACGCATACGGAGGTACCGACCCTGCGTTTATGTACAGGGAGGGACAGTCGATCAACACGATATACGCCCTCCCGTCGAAAGGTATAGACCCGAGTACCGGCCGTGAAGTGTTTGTCAACCGATACGGGCAGGAGGTATTCTCGGACAAGGCCGAGGCTGCCGACATGATGCCGAGCGGCGTGACCGATGCCGATTTCCACGGTACGATCAGCACGACCGTGCGCTACAAGGGCTTCCGCCTGAGGGCCTATTTCAACTATTCGCAGGGCGGGCAGGCCTATAACGGCGCACTTGCCAACAAGGTGGAGAACACCCGGCCCTATAACAACCTCGACCGCCGCGCGCTCTACTACCGATGGAGAGAGCCGGGACAACAGGCACGCTTCAAGGGCATAACGCTTTATGGAGAGGATACGAAGGCGACCACTCGCTTTGTGATGGACAACGATTTCTTCACACTTTCCACCATCAACTTCTCTTACGAGATCCCTGCCGAGTGGGCTAAGAGGTACTTGGGCGCGTCGTTCCTGGAGGTTACCGGAGGAACGTCGGACCTGTTCCACATCGCGACTATCAAGAGGGAGCGCGGAACGTCGTATCCCTTTGCACGTACTTTCCAATTGTCATTAACCGCACGCTTCTAAGATAATCATGAAAAGAATCAATTATATAACAGGATTAGTTGTCGCAGTATTGCTTATGAGCAGTTGCAGCGACTGGTTGAACGTAGTCCCGCGCGGACAGCACAACGAGACTACCGCGTTCGAGAGCGAAGGCGCTTATCAGTCTACGCTCATAGGCGTATATCAACTCATGGCGACCACACAGCTCTATGGCCGCAACGCGACGATGAGAGTGCCCGAATTTATCACCCACCACTGGGACATCTCGAACCTGTTGCCCACCGACGGCAACAGGCTGTTGTCGGAGTTCGACTTCGTGGAAAACGCCGCCACGTCGGCAATCAACGAAATGTGGGACAGGGCATACAGGGCGATCGCACAGATCAACCTTATTATCGCCCACCTCGAAGAGCCGGGCGACGTGACTTTCTCGGAGAACGGCCGTGAACTGATGCTGGCCGAGGCGCGCGGTCTGCGTGCATTTCTGCACCTCGACCTGCTCAGGTTCTTCGGTCCCGTCCCCGAAGAGGGAAGGATGGACCCCGACAAGAAGTGGTTCCCCTATATGAAGAAATTCGACAGGGTTATAGCTGCCGTTCAGCCCGTCACATGGGAGGTCTATATCGACGAAATGATGGCCGACCTCGACTACGCGATGGAGGTACTCAAAGAGATAGACCCGATAATGTCCTATTCGCAGAATGAGTGGTATCGTGGGAGGAATCTGGCCCCGAGCGAATTCGAGTATAACCGCCCCCGCCGGTTCAACTACTATGCCGCCGCGGGAACAAAGGTACGCGCTCTCATGTGGACGCGCGACATGACCGATCAGTCGAATATCGACGAGGTGGTGTCGCTTGCCAAGGACATAGTGGACGGGGAGGATCCCCAGTACGATGATATCAAGAGATTCGAGTTGGCCGGAGCAGGCGATCTATACGTCGATACAGGAGATGGCAACCGGTCATTAGGTAACTATACGATGAATCGGGAGCATATCTTCGCATTGAACAACAAGGATTTGCAGAGTATCGTCGAACCGATGTTCGTTACGAACGTATACAGAGGCAACAGCGACGGTTTGCACTTTCCCCCGTATATTATCGGTACTGTTTCGGCCAACAGTCTCACCTCTGCGACAGACGACTGGCGCGGTCTTGGAAAGCATCGGATGTGGAATGTCGAAGTCAGTGATCAGAACGGGAGCGAAGCGCCTTATTCCCTTTTCAAAAAGTATACGGACAATATGGCCTACGTAAATAATACCGGAGGAGAGATGGAACTCAAATCGTCCAACCGCATTCCGCTTCTCAGGGCCGGCGAGTTCTACCTGATCCTTATGGAGTACCTGCCCGTCTTTGAGGCGAGGCAGTATGCCGCTGCTTTTGCCGCATCGCGCGGGATGGGCGCAACATGGGCCGACAACTTCGACGATACGAATAGGATGAACATCCTCGAACATGAGTACCGCAGGGATTTCTACGGCGAGGGCCAGATGTACTTCTATTACAAGAGGCACAACTACGCGGACCGGTCGGTATCGTGGCCCCAGTCGTTCACGTTTACCCCGGCTGCGTTCAGGTTCCCGCTGCCCAAGAACTATACCGATTACGTATACGCAGAGGACCTGCCAGAAGAGCCGGAAACTCCCAACGGTTCCGAAGAATAGCCGTCGAAATAATCATTGTTAAACACATTACAGGATATGAAAAGAGTAAATATAATAGCACCGTTGGCATTGCTGATGATCGCCGTCGCGGGATGTAAGCAGGAACAGCCGCCATTGCCCGATATCACCCCGGCGATCCATTTCTTCTGGGACACACAGCAATTCCCTACCCAGAGGGACAGCACCGAATATTCGTTCTTCCTGCCGTCGATCAGCGACCCCGACATAACGCACGACACCCTGTGGGTCGAGATGGCGATCATGGGTAATCCCGCTTCTTATGACCGTCCGTTCAGGATCGAACAGGTGAATAGCGACGACCCGGCCGGGGTCGACGCCGACAGGTTTGCACAAATTGCCGCCGTACCGTTGGAGTCGGGCGAGATAACGAAGACGGCCGGTGCCCACTACGTAGGCTTCAACCACCCTGAGATGCAGAAATGGCTTGTGCTACCTGCCAACGAGATCAGGGTTAAAATACCTGTCGTGGCGATCTTCGACGAGAGCCTCGGGGTGTACAATGTCCGCCTGAAGATGAGAGTGATCGCGAACGACGAGTTCATCCCCGGTGTCGAGAACCAACGCGAATTCGTGGTCCACACCAAGTATCAGGCTGCCTTGCCGGCACTTTGGGATAATGTGGGTACCGCAGGGCTACTGGGAACTTCGTTTGGCACCGAAAAACTGAAGTATATCATTGCACAAACGGGATACATGGAGTGGGATCCGAAAGAAGATCCCAACCCCATGCCGACGCCCGCCGTCTTCAACTACCTAAGAGATGAAACCGCGCGCGCGTGGAATAAATATGTGCAGACTGACGAATATAAGGCAAACCCGCTGCGCGAGGGCAACGGCGACCTCGTGAACTTTGTGCCGAGTACAGCCTTTACAGACCCGAACACCGTTTTGAATCAATAAAATGAGAAAAGTCATGAAAAAAATATTTTCGAAGTTGCTTGTTCTGGGTAGCCTCACATTGTTTGCCGCATCGTGTATAGGCGACAATGGCAACTATGAATACAAGGACGGGGCGACCATAATGCCGGTGATTATAGGTAGCATGAGCTCACGGGATATCGTTTATGGCGACCGCGTGACGATCGAACCCACGCTGATAGACGACGATGCACGATACTCCTACAAATGGTTCACCTATCCCACGCTGGCAAATGCAGGCAGTAATGATGCGATCGATATCAGGTACAAAAAGTTGATCAGTGAGAGCGACGACAGCCCCGTGCTGGACATATTCATCGCCTCGCAGGCCAATCCGGAGTTTCCCGATGTTCCGTTCGTCAACCTCACTCCGGGTCCCCACCGCCTCTGTTTAGAGGTGTGGGACGAGAACCGCGACCTGTATAAACGCAGCGCGTTCGATTTGAATGTCTCGGGAACGGAAATGCAGCGCGGCCTGTATATCTTGAAAGACCTTGCCGAGGGAGGCGTGGAGATCGATTATCTCGGGACCTCGGCCACTTTCAGTGGTGGCGATTTCGAACCGATACCCTACGACACGAACCTCGGAGACGACACACCCGGAGTGTGGGCGATCATACCCAACGTGATACAGATGCAGGGAGAGGCCCCACTCCCCGGTACGGCCGTGCAGATAGCTTACAATAGACAGAGATATCCTTCTATGCAGACCGCTCCTATAGAACCTCGTAGCGGCGGCATGGCATTGTTCATACTCAGCAGCGAAGATGCGAGGGTTATCAACCCTTTGACCATGAAGTCCATGATTTGGGTTAACCAAGGAAGACCTGACGATGATCCCGACAAGAGGGTGCCTTTTGACAATCTGGAAGATATTATGTTTGTAGCTCCCTCCGCAATAAGGCCGCAGTCGATAGCAGTCCATCAGCAGATATACGCGACATCCCTGATGATGGGTACCGCGCTACTGATGGTGAACGACGGCAAGCTCCACCTCTATGGTGGCTATGCCGGTGTGAATGATTATTTTGGCAAGTTCTTGCCGCCCTTGGCACTGCGCGACGTGAACGCTCAAGGCACCGTCTATACCAGTGATTACGATCTGCACTCCGATTTCTTCATGCGTACGGGTAACAACATGGGGTGGCAAACCGCAGTATTCGACAAGAAAACAAGGTCGGTTCACTATATAGAGCCATGGGATATGATGCAAAGCGGTGGTATCCGCAACCTGTTCAACAACCTCGGATCTGCCCTCGTGGGTACGGCTAATATTCCAGCCGATCCCGGACAGGACTTCGTTTCGCTCGTGAAGATGGACTACGATATGATCTGTATGATGCCGCAGGACTTTGGCGCACAGGGCCGTGTATTCATGCTCTTCAAACACATCACTACTGGCAAACACGTGCTGCTGAGAGGTGCGGTGACCGGTCTTGGGCATCCACTGGCCGGTGCCGATGCTTCGCTGTTCTACGTCCCCGACAACAGTCTTATGCTGACGGCAAAGGCCAGGATGGCAACTCCGTTCGTGGGTAATTTCGTATTCTTCGGCAACGGCGAAAAACTCGGCGTTTACCGCCACGAGGCAAACGCGAGCGAGTCGATACTCAAAGAGTTCCCGGGTGAGGATATCGCGTGGCTCGGCCTGTGGCCGATGTCTAACTCGGCCGGCAGCGGCGCGCTTACCCACTCGAACGGCGCGCCTAAACTCATAGTACTTTCGAACGACGACGCGGGCAACTACCACGTGAGGATCTTCAACTTCAACTTCAACGCTGTGCCTACCGATCCGGGCATCGAACCCGATCCCATCCTCGAAATGACCGGAGTGGGTAAGGCACACGATGCTGTGATACGTTTCGCTTCATAAGGGGTTATTGAGAGATTTCATCTAAGAGGGTTGTTTGGATTTTTTCGCGGAAGCGGAAAAATCCAAACAACCTCTAAATTGACAATTGAAAATGGGGTGCAGCCCCTAAATCACGATACGCGCAAGCGTGTCATCCCGAACCGAAGTGTGAGGGACCTACGATTTTGTTTTAAAATACAGCGGTAAATTCCTCACATACGTTCGGATCGGAACCGACGCCAAGCCGAGAGCCATGCGAGCTTGCTCGCAGATGGCCGAGGCGTGAAGGAAGAAGGCGAAGCCAATGACGATGTTTAGCCGCCAGATGGCGGCGGGCGCAATTACCATCGAGCATTCAAAGGTAACATATCCTTTCGATGCAATTACTATCGAGCGCACGAAGGTAACAATATAACGAGACCAAATACACCCATGTCTAAGGCGAAGTCACGAACAGCGAGAGATTCCACCCCCGATCACCTGTACCTATATCCATTGCTATGAATAACACTCTTGTCATAAGGAATCTTTTCGCTCTCCTTGCCGTTTTCGTTGCGCTGTGCCCGGCCCGCGGACAGGACGTCGGGCGGCTGTCGGGCAGTTTCGAGACCAACGGCGTGTGGTACGTCCCCGATCGCGGGACGGTATACGGTGACCGCTTCGGATCGAACAACTACCTGAAACTCGATTATGCGCGCGGTAACTTTACAGCGGGGGCGCAGTATGAGTTGTACGCCCCGGCTTTACGCGGGTTCAATCCCAACCTGAAAGGCGGACGGGTTACGAACCGGTTCGCGGGGTGGTCGGACGGGCGGTTCGCGGTCACGGCGGGCGACTTCTATGAGCAGTTCGGCAACGGCCTCGTGCTGCGTTCGTGGGAGGACAGGGCTCTGGGCTTCAATAACTCGCTCGAAGGGGTGCGCGCAGGGTTCACTAACGATTTTATGGCCGTCAAGGTGGTCTGGGCACGCCCGAGGCTGTTTATGGAGCGTGCCGACACGTGGGTGCGCGGTGCGGACGTGTCGCTGTCGCTCACCTCGCTGTTGGGTATGACGAAGCACTATATCGCGTTGGAGGGGAGCTGCGTGGAACGGTTCATAGAGAGCTACTCGACCGACGCGGCGCTACCGGTGGGCGGCGGGACCAACCTGTGGTCGGGGCGGCTTGCGGTCGATACCGACGGCGGGTTCTCGCTCAGGGGCGAGTATGCGGCCAAGGGCGACGACCTCTATATGGAGGATGGCGGGTGGCGCGCGGTGAAGGGCAGTGCGCAGCTTGTGGAGATAGGTTACAGCGGCCACGGGCTGGGCATTCTGCTCACGGGGCGCAGGCTCGACCATATGGGTGTGAGGATCGACGCCGGGGACGGAAGCGAGGCCAATACGCTCAACTACCTCCCCTCGCTCACGCGACAGTATACCTATTCGCTCGCCACGATCGAGCCTTACAGCACCGATGTGGATAACGAACAGGGTGGGCAGATCGACGTTTTCTACACCTTCGCGCGCGGGAGCGCAATAGGTGGGAAGTACGGCATGAAGGTACATGCCAACGCCTCGCTGCTCTACCCGTTGGAGAAGCGGGGGCGTAAGATGAACGCCCTCTACCGCGACGTGAGTTTCGACGTGGAGAAACAGTGGAACAAGGAGCTGAAGACCTCGCTGCTCATCGCCGTACAGACATTCAGCCCGAGCAAGGGCGTGTCGGCGACCACCACGGTGAACAACGTATTCGTGGCCGACGCGCACTACAAGCTCACCTCGCGCAAGTCGGTGCGCCTCGAATTGCAGTACCTCTATTCGAAGGAGAACGGCGACTGGTGCGCGGCTTTGGCCGAGTTCAGCGTCGCACCGAGGTGGAGTTTCTTCGCGGGCGATATGTATAACCACGGCGGCGAGCGGGTACACTATTACAGCGCGGGGATGAGCTACACGCACTCGCGCACGCGCATAGCCCTTGGTTACGGCCGCAACCGTGCGGGCTATGTCTGCTCGGGCGGCGTGTGCCGCTACATGCCCGAGTACACGGGGGCGAACGTTTCACTTACCACTTCTTTTTAAATGACTAATATAAAATATATCGCCCTTGTGGCGGCGTTCTTCGCGGCTGGTTGCACGGGCTACACCGAGGACGAGATAACGATCGCGGCCGACCGGACGCAGATAGTCGCTGACGGGACGGACGCGGCGCAACTGACAGTCGATTTTCAGGGGCGCGACGTGACCGCCGAGGCCACCATAACCGAAACTGCCACGGGCGATGTGATTGCCGACGGCGTGTTTACGACCGGCACTCCGGGGGCGTATATGTTTGCCGCCACCTATAATGGGATGCAGACGCTGTTGCCGGTGACGGTGATGGCGACGCGGCAGTCGTCGGCCACCGAAGACCCAGCGTCGGGACGGTTCTACCGCCGTGTGGCGATACTGGAGTTCACGGGCACGTGGTGTCGCTACTGTACCGAGATGGCGACATATATCAAGAGTGTCGAGACGGTTTACCCAGACCGTAACGTGATGCTGGCGGTGCATGTGAACGATGGCCTCGCGATACCATACGCGGCTACGCTTGCCGATATGTTCAGGGCGTCGGCGCTGCCCGCGGCGGTGATCGACTTCGGGTCGCCAGTCACGAACCTTAATACCGGCGCAGCCGATATGGAGCGCCGCATAAGGGAGGCCGTCGAGGCGTCGCCCGCACCGTGCGGGATTGCTGTTTCGACGCGGCGCGAGGGTGGCGAGGCGGTTGTGACCGTTAAGTTGCTCGCGGGTGCGACAGATGACTACGCCCTTGCGGTGGCACTGGCCGAGGACGGCATCACGGGCTACCCGCAGTTGATGCCCGACGGCTCGACGCAGGCGGGCTATTTGCACGACCATACCCTGCGCGCGTTCCACCAGAATAACGTAGAGGGCATAGCGCTGGGCGAGGTGGTCGCGGGGGCGCAGGTGGAACGGGAGTTCAGGTTCGACCTGAAGGGATACAATGCCGACCTGTGCCGCTTTGCGGTTATCGCGACCACGGTGCGCGAGGGACGCACGGTGGTGGCCAATGCCGCCGGATGCATGATGGACCGCAGCGTGGGGGTGCAGTATGAAAAAGAATAAAAGATCAAATCGTATGAAAAGAGTGTTATTGTTTTCGGCGTTGGCGGTGGTGGTGTGCATTGGCGTGGCGCAGGCGCAGATCCCCGACGTGAGGGTCGAGAACACGAAGGGCGAGACGGTGAGTACGGCAACGCTGGCCGAACGCGGAGTGCCGCTGATCGTGACGTTCTGGTCGACTACTTGCAAGCCGTGTATACAGGAGCTGAATGCGATCAACGACGTGCTGGACGAGTGGCGCGAGGAGGCTGAATTCGAGGTGGTGGCGGTGTCGATCGACGACGTGCGCTCGGCATCGAAGGCGCGCGCGCTGGCCGGCGGCAACGGTTGGGACAGGTTCACGGTACTCTATGACAAGAATCAGGAGCTGAAACGCGCGTTGAACGTCAATATGGCGCCCCACGTATTCATATTCGACGGCAAGGGCAGGATGGTCTATTCCCACGTGGGCTATACCCCGGGTGTCGAGGCGGAGTATATAGAGAAAATAAAGGAGTTGAAATCCACTAAAAAACCTGAATAATTTTATGAAAAACATTTTTAATCTTTTCATGGCGGCCATCGCGGTGATACTTATGTCGTCGTGCGGCGGCGGAGGCGGCGAAGATGAACCGAAACCGGCAAAATTGGTGCTGAAGGCCGACAAAACGTCGGTGGACGCGGGTGCTACGGTGACCTTCACCGTTACGCAGAACGGCGTGGACGTTACCGACAAGACGACCATCTGCACCCTCGACGGCGGCATCTGCCTTGCGTCGAACAAATTTGTCACGACCGACGATGGCACGTTCACCTTCTCGGCGAAGTTCAAGGAGGGGAGCGACAAGCAGGACAATCAGGTGAAGGTGACGGTAAAGGCCACCACTTTGAAATTGCTGGCCAGCGCAGGTTCCGTGGAAATGGGCAAGAGCGTGACCTTTCAGGTCACGCTCTCGGGCACAAACGTCACTGACCAAAGCACGATAGCCCTCGTCGGCGGCAGCAACCTGGCGTCATCGACGTGGAGCTCCGCCGCAGCGGGCGATTACACATTCAAGGCAACCCACGGCACTTTTACGAGCAACGAGGTGCAGGTAACCGTCAAGCAGCCCGAACCGGAGTACAGCACGACGTGGAGCGGCAGCAAAACGCTGTGGAAGAATGTGATGCACTTCACCGTTACGGCGGACTGGTGCGCTCCGTGTTACAGTCTGAAAAACTATATCAAAGAGATCGGCGCCAACAATATTATCTCGGTCTACGCCTATACGGAAAGCCGGACATCGTTCATTAACAGCGAAAACGAGACCGCGATCAACGATGTGTGGAAAGATGTGCGCGACAACAGTGGCGGGCGTTTCTCGGTGACGTCCTATCCCACCACTTTCTGGGAGTTCGACAAGTCGTTCCAGGGTGCCACTCCGGTCGCCACGCTCAAGCCCGAGTATGATAAATGGAACTCGAACGCCGCCCGAACCGGTATTAAGGTCGAACCGACCGTGAGCGGTACCACTCTGAACCTGAAAATTACCGTCGGGGCAAAAGAAGCCGACACCTATCGGCTTGCCGCAGTACTTGTCGAGGACAATGTTAAAAGTTCTCAGAACACCACCCCCACCGTGGTGGATAATGACTACATTCACAACGGCGTATTGCGCCAGAAGATCACCTTCGGTGAGGATCTGGGTGCGATGACCGCCGGACAGACGGTCACGAAGACGTACAACGACATTGCGCTGAAATACACCGTGGCCAATATGTCGGTGGTAGTCTTCACGCTCTACAAGAAGGACGACGACAAGTTTTATGTCGCCAATAGCGTAAAAGCCCCGCTGAACAAGACCACGGGGTACGCCTACGTGAAATAGCGTAAGCGACGAGGGAATTGACAATTTAAAGATACAGTGGTGGATTGCCTTCGGCTTTCTCCAATGTTGGCCCGCGGCTTATGTTGGCTTCGCCTTCTTCATTCGCGCCTCGGGCGAGTTCGTGCAAGCACGCTCGCCGCTCGGGTTGAGCAAGCTCGATGGCACTCGGCTTGGCGTCCGACGCCCACTGCGGGGACTCTGAATGACGATAATGAGCGGCCTTGCGGCGGCGGCAACGGTGCGAAGCCCCTGGACAAATACACGCGCAAGCGTGTAATTCCGACCCGTAGCGTAGTGTGAAGGATCTATCGCTGTTCAGGAATAAACATAGTAAATTAAATACTTGAATGATGAAGAAATTTTTACGTTTGATATGCATATTCGCGACATGTACACTATTGGCAGCGTGCGCAAAAGACACTCCCGGAAAAGAACAGGGAGATCCCGACGAACCCTACATGACCGTAGATGTGACGAAGGTCGATTTCATGCGCATCGCCTCGAGCCAGAGTTTTGCGGTGGATACCAATATCGAGGAGGTGGAGTGCGACGTGTCGAACAAAGACTGGTGCCGGGCCGTCTATCTGAACGGTACCGTGACCGTGGAGGTGGACACCCACGACGGCGCTTCGAACCGTAATGCCCTGATAACGTTGAAGGCCGAGGCCGATGGCGAGAAAATAACGCGCAGGGTGACCGTGAACCAGAACGGTAAGAACGCATCGGTCGCCATGATCCCCGAGGATGTGAAGATAGCGGTATCGAGTTCCGAAGTAGCGCCCGCCGCAAACTCCGCGGGTGAAGGCATCGACAAGTCGCACGACGGCAACTCGTCCACCGTCTACCATTCGAGGTATTCGCAGGTAGTGTCGCCCTCCGATCCTGTCACGATAACCTACACGTTCGCGAACGTGGCGACGATGGACTATCTGGTCTACGTGCCGCGGACGGAAGGCGTGAACGGCAACTTCAAGGAGTTCGAACTGTGGGTATCGACCACGGCGGATCCGGTGCTGAAGAAATACGGAGACTACGACTTCGAGGGCCGCGGTTCGGCATCGACCATAACGTTCAGCCCCGCGCTGCAAAACCCGAGACAGGTACGCTTCATCGTCAAGTCGGGCTACGGTGACTCGCAGGGCACATCTTATGCGAGTTGTGCCGAGATGCAGTTTTTCAAAAGGGGAGATTTGACCTTCGATCCGCTGACCGTGTTCACCGACGTCACCTGCTCGGCGTTGAAGCCGGGCGTGGGCAAGGCCGCGATAGATGCGATAGAGAACGTATTTTATAAGGAGTTGGCGACGGAGCTGATGGGCGGGAAGTATGAGAGCGAGTTCAAGGTGGCAAATTTCAAGGTGTGGCAGCACCCCGACGTGATGGCGAAGGCTAACAAGACGGGTACGTACAGCCTGCGCGACAACCCCACGGGGATATATGTGCGTAGCGGCGACCAGCTGATCGTAATGGCAGATATGAAGGGCGCGAGCGCGAGCCTTATAGTCCAAGACCCGAAAAAGAGGATATCTGGTTCGTCGTATGCCCTGAAGACCGGTGTGAACAAATATAAGATAACGAACGACGGCCTTATCTATGTGATGTACCACAACCGGACGGGCGAGGGGCCGGAGGTGAAACTCCACTTCGTAACCGGCAACGTAAATGGCTATTTCGACAGCCAGAAGCACGCAAAAGAGAGATGGTCGGAGTTGTTGGGGAAGGCTGCGTTCGAGCACTTCGACCTCGTGGGTAAGTATGCACACCTGACCATGCAGACCAGTGCGTTCAGGGCATCTACTCCCGACGGGTTGGCGTTGGTAAACAAGTACGACGACATGGTGCGCCTGGAGCAGGAGTTCATTGGACTGTTCAAATACGATAAGGTATTTAAGAACAGGATGTATTTTATCGTGGATGAGCAGGATCCCGGTAGCTATATGTTCAAGACGAACTACCTGACCGGTTACCATCCGGACACGCAATCGGGTAGCCCGGGTATCCTGAAACTTGCCAACTTCTCGACGAGCGCCATCTGGGGCCCGGCCCACGAGGTGGGGCACGTGAACCAGACGGCAGGGTTCAAATGGCACGGGATGACCGAGGTGTCGAACAACGTCTATTCGATGTATATCCAGACCGAATTCGGCAACCGCTCGCGCCTGCTCGAAGGCGCATACACCAAGGCCTTTGCCCAAATAGTGGACGCGAAGATCAGCTATATGGAACACGACGATGTATTCTGCCGCCTTGTTCCATTCTGGCAGTTGAAACTCTATATGCACAACGTCCTCGGTGATCACGATTTCTATAAAGACCTTCACGAGGAGTTGCGGCTCAGGGCGACTCCCGCGACCCACGGTGAGAGCCAGATGGGATTTGTGAAGATAGCGTGCGACGTGTCGAAGCTCGACCTTGCGGAGTTCTTCGAGGCGTGGGGATTCTTCAAAGTCGTGTCGTTGTCTATCAACGATTACGGAGAGGCCACATTCGCCGTTACACAATCCATGATTGACGAGGCGAAAGCTTATATCGCGGCAAAGGGCTATCCCAAACCGGCGCACGACTTCACGAAGATAACCGACGACAACGTGGCGAATTACAAATAGGTTTTCACCCCAAAACTTTGGGGTGAAAACTATGGATGACAGTTATATTAGCTATCTTTGATGTAGTCAGGAGATAATTTGCTGACTGTAAGATTGGTATAAGACCTTTGTAGGAAAGCGGGCAACGGATAAGTAAGTTGTAAAGTGCTCAGATTCACTTTGTTTCTCTCGCTTTTCAAACAACTTGTGTTACCCGATAAAGGTAAAATTTCTTTCGGAAAGAACCTCATACAGGGATAAATAATTTCATCTGCCGGACAAAGCGGGCTGCATCGAACATATCGAACGATGCGGCTCGTTTTGCTGTTACCGGGATGTTCGAAGAATATGCCGGTCCGGTTGGCGGCAGCAAGTTTTCGCGCGAAAGAGCCGCCGTCTCGAACGGATTGGCGAATACATAGTAGTGTAAAAAAGTATTGATATAGTGTAAAAAAGTATTGATATAGTGAATAACAAGTATTGATATAATGAAATCTAATATTGGTATAACTATTACTTTTGTATGTTATTTACGTTAAACGTCGTAGTATTCAGGCGGAACCTCATCTGCTTTTGCCGTGCCTGATTTAATGAGTGCTCTGATACCGCGGGGAAGAATTATTAATGTAGATTATGACATATTACGTACCCAAAATTGAAGAACAACAGCCCTGTTATTGTCATTCAGACAACCGCCTTACTACGCTGGTGAGGACGGTCGATCTCTTGGAAGGACAGATCCATCGCTATAAGAGCGAGCAGTTCGAGGCGCTGATGCTCGTCTCCGGGTCGATCGCATTGCACGCGGCCGGGGAGGAGATGATAGTATCGGAGAAGCATCTGTTTTTGGTGCCGCCCGACTATGAAATCTCTATGCAGAGTCTGGTGCCATCGCAACTGATTGTGTGCAGGCTTACCGAAGATGTGAGGTTGTGTGTCAGGACCGAGATCTCCGGACATCTTAAACCGACCGGAATCGATACCATACATATACTGCCATTCAGGCCGCCTATCTCCAAATTTGCCGAAAGCCTGACAATGGCGATGAAAAACGGCCTCTCGTGTGAAACATATCTGAACTGCAAGTTCACCGAACTGATGTTCCTGCTCAGAACCAGTTATCCCGAACCGGAGCAGGCCAAGCTGTTCCAATTCCTGTTGCGCGAACGTTCCGATTTCCAGATCAAGATATCGAAGATAGAGGGCGAAGTGAAGACGGCCAAAGAGATGGCCGCGAAGTGCTATATGACCGAGGTGGGTTTTCGCAAAAGGTTTAAGCACGAAATGGGCATCCCTCCGGGCGAATACCTTATAGAAAGGAAAAAACGGCTGCTGGCAAAGGACCTGCGCCATGGGATCAAGAACAACAGCGACCTCTGTTATGAGTATGGATTCAACTCCGCAAGCGCCCTGACCAACTTCTGCCGCACGCATCTGGGAGGCACTCCTTCCGAGCTCAGGAAAAGGGAGGATATGGCGGCCATAAATAAGCCTAAGAAGCTTCAGAGCGTGCTACAATGAGGGTAAAATCGGTATAAGTATCGAATCCGTGAACAAGAAGTATGCAAATAGTGAAATGTAATTTCTCGATGCCCAGTACTTTTGCACCAAATTTACAGGCAAGTGTTAAGAACCATTAAATATGTGTACTAAATAATAAAAAATATATTCGTGGTGTATCTTATTTCAACCATACTCTCGGCATCGCAGCGAATTTGAATTCCGGATTTGCAGCTTCGGTGCCGCCTCGATTTTTACGACCAAACTTCATCCACAAGCAACTTCACAAACATACCTTATATTATCAACCAAATTTTAAAACAGATGAGAAAATTAATTTCAATGGCTGCCGTGGCTTTTATGTGTTTCGCAGCCACTTCATGTAACAAAGACGTGAACAATGCTAACGAAGATGGTAAAGGTACCGTTACCGTTAGTTTCGCTCTCAACGACGGTAAAGAAACAAGGGCCGCCGCATCAACCGCAAGACCGACCACCACTTGGAATAACGTGGAGCGTATGATGATCCTTTTCGTTGAAAAAGACGGCGTCGAAGTCAAAGACGCAAGGATCGTAAATCGTCCCAGCGACCTGACCAACGCAACACAGATTACTCAGACGTTCACCGACGTGAAAGCCAATCCTACCGACGGTTGGGATACCTATATCGTCGGTAACTACCCCGATTCTTGGAATGTGGGTAACGTTATAGGTCAGTCTATCAACAACCAGCTCAAGATGCCCGCACCCAAGATTACCGTTACGGACGACCCTCTTACGACCGTTAGCGACGACGACGGTGCGGGTTTGGCTCCCGCCGGCACCACTTACGGCGAAGCTCCCGAGATTTTCGTGGCCAAAAAACCGGCTTCGGAAGTTAAGATCCCCATCGGCGGCAAACTGACGATCTCCTCGCCCTTCACTTTGACGCGTGCCGTATCGCTGATCCGTATCAGGGTCGATCAGGATCCCGCCGAAGCACTTGCCAACGCCAATATCGACTTCTCGAAAGCCGTATTTGCCGTTCGCCGTGCCACAACGACGTACAGCTTGCCGGGAACCTATACCTACAAGACCGCAGACGCTACGACTGGGGCAACTTTCCCCGGTACTTTCGAACCTGCAACTGTGTCGGATACAAACGTATTCTGGTCGAACAAAAACACCCTGACCGCAGAGCCTACTACGGGTTACGATTTCGGAACGACACCGAGCCCTATCAAAGCAGCAGGTATCGACCTGTGGAGCGAATATATGGTCTGGGCCGGCGGTAACAGGAACAATACCGAAGCTGCCGAAAACGCCAAAAGGTTCGACATCGTGTTGAGCGGTATAACTAAGAACGCTTCTTATGTTCCCCTCGGTCAAACGACTCCCGTTGCAAAGGGTACACGCGTATATTGGACAGGAGCGGTTGACGCTATCGTAGGTCCCAACCAGATCCTCGAACTCGACCTTACGCTCAAGACTGCAGGTTCTACCGGTAGTACACCTGAAGTAGGTCAGTACGGTACTCTCGAAATATTCGTCAACCTCATCGGCTGGGGCGATATTATCAACGTCGATCTGCCGATGTAATTAGCAATCCTCACTCTGTTTAGTCCGCACGACCTGTATGGCTGCGGACTAAACAGAGTTTTTACCACACTTTAAGAGAAGTCCCGCGGTGACGGGAAAACAACAACACACAACAGGCGATGATAATATACCGTTTCAGGAGATTCGTCACATGTTTTTTAGGTCTGTACCTGGCTGTTCTTGCATTCGGGTCCTGCACCTATGACTATTTTAAGGACGAGACCAACTTTTTACTCTATGTTCCTCAGATAAAAAACGAGGCAAGCATCGAGAATTTTTACGTCGCTATCCATGCCGAAGACGGCACCCACATCATTACCCGTGAGATAACCGCTCCGTTCGATAAGGACGATAAGATGTCTGAGGGTATTTTGCGCTTCAAACTTCCCCCGGGAAAGAATTACAATGTGAGCTGTTTTGCCGACTATACTCCGGGTAGCATTACGATCGGCGATCATCGCGCAGAGACTTTCAAGACAAAAGAGCTCGACGAGTCGGAAGACAATATTTATGCCGACAACGGGAATGTATATCAATCCCGCTCGAACAATCCACTTTCGCTATTTACTACTGCGACGGTATATCCGGTGGGGCATCTCGCTTCGCAAAAACCGTTAGAAGTCAACCTCGACAAGACCAGGCATTTTAAGGGCAACGTAATCCTGTCGTTCATCGACCTGCCCGAAGAGATCAGCCGAATAGATACATATTACAGCGGATTGGCGACCGCTTACCATATTGACGGAACGTTCCGCACCTTTACCGACACCGATCTCATCAGAGGCTCGTACATCACCTCGGACCACTTCGAAGGGAACACTATCACCCTGAACGATATGTTGAGCCCCTCGGCGGGTACCTCGTTCGGATCGGTCGAAAATACCGGCGAAGTGTCGGCCGACGGTACACGCGGCGGGGTCATGGCGCCCGCACCGCGGCCGCTGGAGCTGGAGATACGCCTCTATGACGCCGCTGGTAATTCGTATGGCGCGATATATTTCAATCAGGCCGACTTCGAATATATGGCCGATGAAAAGAAACCCCGCGATAAGGATGGTAATCCCGTGACCAGCCTCGAACTCCGGTCGCAGGAGACGATAAAATTTACATTCAAGGACTTTACGGTCCTTAGCATCGAACTGTCCGGCTGGGGAGACATTATTCCGGGTACGGTCACTCCGATGTAACGATACGAACTGAGATAAACATTCGATCATGAAAAAACTAATATTACTGTTGCTCATATCCGCCGTCTCTTTTGTAGCTTCACAAGAGGCAGGAGCCCAGGCCTTGAAGATCAACATTCCCATCACGCTGGCAGGTACGCCAAATATCGGGGCGGAATTTACCGTAAGCCAGCAATTATCGATTAACGGCGACATACTTTGGGCCCCCTATATGTTCAAGAAGAATCACGAACAGGTTTTCCGGGCGCTGATTGGCTCGGTCGATCTGCGCTACTATGTAAGCCCGAAGTATTACTATACCAACGATATGTTCGACGGGTTCTATGTGGGACCGTATGTTATGTCCGGCAACTTCAACATAGGCATCTACAAGGGCGCGGGCAAGACCAGTTACCGCTACAAAGGCTGGGGCATATCGGGCGGTGTTTCGCTCGGGTACAAATTCTACCTGTCAAAGCGGTTTCGTCTCGACCTCAACCTCGGTATTGGCTATGCCCATCTCCAGTACGATCGATTTTTCCTGGGGGGAGAGTGGTCCAATTCTGCCATCTCATACAAAGACACGAAGTCGTGGATAGGCCCGACTAAGTTCGGAGCACACTTGGTTTATTACAATCTCTTCCGCTAACAAAGAAGAACATTATGATTCATATCTGCAAGAAACTACTTTTACTCCTTTGCATACTGATTTTACCGTGCGCCGCCATTGCAAAGGACAAACCCACACAAAAAAAAGCCATACAGACGGAAATCCGTGCCGACAGGGCTTTCATTCAGGGAGATTACGACCGGGCTATGAGGCTCTACGCACGCACGAGCGAGAAATACGGCACCGACAACCAGCGGGGTTTGGATCTTAACCTTAAAATGGCGCGCCTTTACATTCTGCTACAATCCCCGTCGGAAGCGATACCGTGCTACGATGTCGTGAGGCAGGGTGCCGACACGATGCTGACGGTCGATGACGTTTGCTTTTACATCGACGCGCTCCGCCAGATGGGCCGCGACCAGCAGGCTGAGATTGTCGCCAGACAATACGCCTTTTTGAGCCCCTATCGCCGCAACCAGCGATACCTGAACACGCTCTACTCCCTATCGAACATTCAGCGCTACTATGGTAAAGGGGATTCTGACTATTCGGTGAAACTCTTCAAGAACAGCTCCTCGCGTCCCGAATACTGGCTCGGTAAATGGGACGGCGATGTCTTTTTTGCCGTCAGCAACAGCCGTATTCACGACCCGTTGAAAATATACTACCACCAGACCCAATACTACCAGGCACGCGACGTGAAAAATCCCGTGCCGTTCAAATCGATTCCGCGGGAGTTGCAGAGCGGCCCCGTCGCGTTTTCCGAAGACAACGGGATCATGGTCGCGACCGGCATCTCATACCGCTCGTCGGACAGGATAGAGGACATTACGGGAATTAACGGAATGTTCGTCACCCAGCTCTACTATTCGGTGATAGACTCAGGGCGCGACAGCTGGCAAACATTCGAAAAACTGTTCGAGCATCAGGAAGGCTCCAACTATGCTCATCCTGCCTTCTTCAACGAGGGCAGGTCGATCGTTTTCAGCTCCGACAGACCCGGGGGATACGGCGGTATGGACCTTTACATAGCCCACTGGGACGAAGCCGTCCAAAAGTGGAGTGCTCCGGCCAATATGGGCTCCGCGGTAAACACCGAAGGAGACGAGATTTTTCCGCGCATCGTGGATGGAGGCCTTTACTTCGCTTCGAACGGACTGGAGGGTTACGGCGGCTACGATATTTTCAAGGTGAGCTTCCGACAGAATATGGTGCTGTCCGGAAGCCGCTACCACTATCCACACCCTATAAACAGCGTCAGCAACGATTTCGGGATATTCTTCGACGGCACTATGGGGTACTTCATCTCCGACCGCCGCGGGTTCCAGAGCAAGGACGATATCTACACGTTCGAGGCGAATCTGTCGCCCCTTAACCACCGGAGCGCTGTGGGTGTTTCTGAAGAGTACTCGGCAATGACGGGCAACCTCAATATGCTGGCCGGTCTCAAGTCGAGCAACACTCGTACCGTCGCCAAGAAGATGAAGATCACTTCGGCTTATCCCGCCGTACAGGAAGGTCAACTCCTGTTGAGTCTCTATTTCGAGTTCAATGAATCGAAACTCGACGCCGAGTCGATGAGCGCGCTTCGTTCGCTGCTCGAAAATCCCGCGTTCAAGGATGCGACGGAGCTCTCCATTCTCGGATATGCCGATGAACTCGGAACCAAACAATACAATTTAAACCTCTCTTCCAAAAGGGCAGAGGCCGTCGCCAGAGCTATGCAACGTATCTCCCGCGATCTGCCAGTGCTCCACATCGAAGGCCGCGGTCAGCTGACCCTAACGCCGGAAGAGTACGCCGATGAGCTCCAAACGATGAATGCTGGACGATACACCACAGGCGACTACAAGGTCGAGAATTATGTTCCGAAAAATTCGCTTATGTTCGAAGATCTCGTTAAGCTCAACCACAAACTTCGCAGAGTGGATATTGTCGTGAAAAAAAATAACTGAAAAAAAATATAAAATATGAAATCGTTTAGAATTACCTGTTTTTTAGTCGGCTTGGTTGCCGCGACGCTTCTGGCACCCGAAGCCCGCGCCCAGTTTATGCCTGTCGTTTACGACAATATTTACGGCGATAACAATAAATTTACCGTGGGCACGGCCGATTTCCAGAACGGCGATGTAGTGATGTCGGGTATCTCCGGTGGAAACGCTATGATAACGTGGCTCGACCGCGAAGGCAACAGTCGTTTCGCCAAACGCTTCGGCGAGACGGAGTTTGCCGCGATAAACAACGTCATCCCGCTCGACGAGAATAAGATTATGGCCGTAGGCCGCCGCACTGTTACGGACCGGGATAAAAATCGCGAGACCGGCCGGGTGGTCATACTCGACATAAAGGGCGGCATACTGCGCGAACTGAACGTCGGAGAAGAAGGAACCGACATATACAACGGTAAGTTCATCGAAAACGGCAACCTTATACTTATCGGCAGCACATCGAATGCCGACGGCAGTCGTTCGGCCGTTATCTGCAAGATAGCCCCAAACGACGCGGTTATGTACAATTATAAGGCCGCCGTGGGCGAAGTGTGCCATTGGGTCGATATAGTCGGAAGCCGCACGGAGTACATCAACGCCGCCTTTACCTCGATCGAGAACGGCGGCAGTTCGGTAGTACGCCTCGATGAGAATGGCAAGCCCTATTATATCACGACTTTCTCCGATCCGTCGTTCAAGATAGAGAGCATGGTATCGTCTCTGGATGGCAACATCTACGTCGTGGGCCAAGGCCGGCAGATGGGCGGTGTTGTGGTGAAAATACGTCCCGAGGGAGATATCGTGTTCCAGAAACAGATCGTACCTGCTTCCGATCGAACGACCCTCGACAAACTTATCGTCTATCCCACTGGAGAACTTTTGGTGGGTGGCAGCGACGGCCAAAATGCCTGTTTCGCACTGTTGCGCTCCGACGGAACCGAACTTTCGTCGAATATCGACCGGGGTACGGTAGCCGGTATCATAGACGATCCCTCGACGGGAGATTGCATTATCAGCCTCTACGGCCCCGGCCAGCAGGGCAAGGTGGTAAAACTTTCCAAACAGGGCCAGCGTCTCTATGAAAAACTGACTG
>QMCD01000618.1_pt1 | contig 33709 bp, 34 predicted proteins | sample 1821841 | NCBI WGS metagenome assembly QMCD01 (sample SAMN01991225, study PRJNA193472) | Termite gut metagenome, whole genome shotgun sequencing project. | isolation source: worker | host: Macrotermes natalensis
TTCTTTAGCGGCCGAGCCCGCGACTGCCGCAGAGCCGACTGCCGAAGCCTCGCAGGAAGCAACACCCGCGCCCGCCGCAAGCGAAAGCGCGCCGGCGGAGGAACCCGTTTCTGCCGCGCTGTCCGGAAAAGTACAAATGTCCGGCTCCACTTCGATGGAAACCATAGCTAACGCCCTTGCGGAAGGATTTATGCTGGCTAACCCCAGTGTAACGGTGGACGTGCAGCTCGGCGGATCGTCCGTGGGCGTGCAGGACGCGCAGGAAGGCCGCAGCGATATCGGCAACGTGTCGCGTGAGTTGGCCGATGATGAGACTGGCCTAGTGGCCAATGTCATCGCCATTGACGGCATCGCGGTTATTGTACACCCCAGCAACACGACTGCGGAAATTACATCGGAAGATCTTGTCAAGGTATTCACTGGTGAGATCACAAACTGGAGCGACCTGGGCGGCGCTGACGAGCCCATCGTGGTAATCGGCCGCGAAGCGTCTTCCGGCACACGCGGCGCGTTTGAAGAACTGCTGGACATCGTGGATGCGTGCAAATACGCACAGGAACTGAATGAAACGGGCGCAGTCAAGACAGCGGTTTCCTCTACGCCCGCCGCCATCGGCTATGTGTCGCTCGAAGCGCTGGACGACACGGTCACTGCGCTCGGTGTAGACGGCGCGCCCGCGACGGAAGAGGCGATCAAGGCTGGTGAATACGCGCTCTCCCGCCCCTTTATCATGGCGACAGCCGAAGGCGAACTGCGCCCCGAGGTGCAAGCGTTTTTGGACTTCGTGCTGGGCGCGGACGGCCAGGCCATCGTGCTGGATAACAGCCTGATCGGCGTATAGCGCCATCTCTCATCTTCATCGAATGAAACAGGAAAGGCGCGTGAGCGCCTTTCCTCCTGCAAAGATACCTGAACTCATTGGGGGAATACCTTTGGAAGGCACAACGATATTCGCACGAGCCAGAAGCAAGTCATTGATCGAACGCACGATGAAAGCCGTTTTTATTGTATGCGGCTGTTTTGCGATTGCCGCCGTGCTGGTCATCACAATCTATATGATCTCCTCCGGCGCGCCGGCCATGTTCCAGATCGGGTTTGCCGAGTTTTTTCTGGGGACGGAATGGGCGCCCACCGCGGCCGACCCGCAGTTTGGCATACTGCCGCTGATCTTAACATCGCTCACCGGCACGGGGCTGACCATAGCCGTGGGCGTGCCCATCGCGCTTATGTCCGCCGTGTTCGTGGCGGAGATGGCGCATGGCCGCCTCGCGAAAATCGTCCGGCCCGCCATCGAATTGCTGGCGGGTATCCCGTCAGTAGTTTACGGTTTGCTGGGCCTGATTTTGCTGGTGCCGATGATCAGCAAGCTGGAGGGCAACGTATTCGCGGGCGACCCCACACATACGTTCACGGGCGGGGCAAACCTGCTTTCGGGCGTGGTGGTGCTGATTATCATGATATTGCCCACCGTGGTGAATATCTCCATCACCTCGCTCCGGGCCGTCCCGCCGGAATACAAGGAGGCGTCGCTCGCTATGGGCGCAACAAAGGTGCAAACCATATTCAAGGTGATGATCCCCGCCGCCCGGTCGGGCATTGTGACAGGCGTGGTGCTGGGCATTGGCCGCGCGCTGGGCGAGGCGATGGCCATTATCCTTGTTTCCGGCAACGTGGTAAACATGCCGGGGCTGTTTGCCAGCGTACGTTTTTTGACCACGGGTATTGTATCCGAAATGAGCTATGCTTCGGGGTTGCACCGTGAGGCGCTGTTCTCCATCGGCCTGGTGCTGTTTGTGTTCATTATGGTAATCAATATTGTGCTGAACACCCTGCTGAAAAAGGAGGGCGCGCGAAATGACGCATGACAAACTCTCTAATCACATCAGCCTGACGCACAGAAAACGCCGCCCGGCGGACGCCGCCTTAAAAGGTATTATTTATTTCTGCGCTATACTGGTGGTTGCCGTATTGTTTTATATGCTGGCCTATATCATGGTGCGGGGGCTGCCCAATGTTACATGGCAATTCCTCTCTACCGCGCCCAGCGCGCTGAACAAAACGGTGGGCATTTTGCCGGGCGTCATCAATACGCTTTATATGATCGGCATCACGCTGCTGATTGCCACGCCCATTGGCGTGGGCGGGGCGATTTACCTGAGCGAATACGCAAAGCGCGGTGGGATTGTGCGCGTGATCGAGTTTACCACCGAAACGCTGGCAGGTATACCGTCCGTGCTGTACGGGCTGTTTGGCGCGCTGTTTTTCGGCATCGCGTTCAAACTGGGGTACTCTATACTGGCGGGGTCGCTCACAATGGTGCTGATGGTACTGCCCATCATTGTACGCACAACGCAGGAGGCGCTCAAAACCGTACCCGAGCCGTACCGCGAGGGGGCGCTGGGCATTGGCGCGACCAAATGGTACATGATCCGCACGATCATCCTGCCCTCCGCTCTGCCCGGCGTGATCACGGCAATCATCCTCGCCATCGGCAGAATTGTGGGGGAATCGGCCGCGCTGATCTTCACATCCGGCATCGGAACCAATATGCCGCGCGGCTTTTTCTCGCATATGACGGAATCGGGCGCGACGCTCACGGTACAGCTTTATACCTACGCGGCCAAAGGGCAAAACGAGTACGCGTTCGGCATCGCGGCGGTGCTGGTCATCATTGTGCTGGTAATCAACCTGCTGACGAATTATATGAGTAAGAAATTTAATGTGAATCATAAAAAATAGATGAGGGTAGGACATTGGAAACGGACGTAAAAATAAGAACAAGCAACTTAAACCTGCATTACGGGCAGAACCACGCGCTCAGGGACGTGAATATGGATATCGCCGCCGGGGAGATCACCGCGCTGATCGGCCCTTCCGGCTGCGGGAAATCGACTTACTTAAAAACGCTCAACCGCATGAACGACCTGGTGGACGGCGTTACGATCACCGGCAAGGTCGAACTGGACGGGGAGGATATTTACGACCCGCAGGTGGACGTAACGATACTGCGCAAAAAGGTGGGTATGGTATTCCAGAAGCCCAACCCATTCCCGATGAGCATCTATGACAACATCGCCTATGGCCCGCGCATTCACGGCATCAAAGCGAGGTCGGAGCTGGACAGTATTGTGGAGCAGTCCTTAAAAGGCGCCGCGCTCTGGGGGGAAGTGCATGACCGGCTCAGGAAGAGCGCGCTTTCCCTTTCCGGCGGGCAGCAGCAGCGCATGTGCATCGCGCGCGCCATCGCGGTGTCGCCCGATGTCATTTTGATGGACGAGCCCACTTCGGCGCTCGACCCCATTTCCACCACGAAAATCGAAGACCTGATGAGCGAGCTTAAAAAGCGGTACACCGTGGTCATCGTCACGCACAACATGCAGCAGGCGGTGCGTATATCAGACAAGACGGCCTTTTTCCTGCTGGGCGACATGGTGGAATATGGCGATACGGACGCTATATTCGGCTCGCCGCGGGATAAGCGCACAGAAGATTATATTACAGGGAGATTTGGCTGACATGACAAGAAACAGGTACGAACAGGAACTGGAAGCGCTAAATTTAGACCTCATCCGCATGGGCGCTATGACGGAGCAGGCCATTGAACAGGCCATGCAGGTATTGGATACCTGCGATATCGAACTAGCGTATAAGGTTATTGAAGCGGACGACGCGGTTGACCAGATGGCGCGGCAGATCGAGACCCGGTCTATGAAGCTGATTATGAAGCAGCAGCCGGTAGCGGGCGACCTGCGTATCATATCGGCGGCACTTAAAATGATAACCGACCTCGAGCGTATCGGCGACCAGGCGGCGGATATTGCCGAAATTGCCGTCATGCTGTGTAAAAAACCGGGCGGGCAGAAGCCGGGGCATATTAAAGAGATGGAAAAGCAGGCGGTGGACATGGTGCGCGCCGCAGTGGATTCCTATGTAAAAATGAGCGCCGAAGCAGCCGGGCGGGTCATCCAAATGGATACGGCGCAGGACGAGCTTTTCAATACGGTAAAGCAGGAACTGATGGAGCTTGCGTATGGGGACAGGAACGCCATTGATTACGTTGTGGACTTCCTGCTTATCATAAAGTATCTGGAGCGCATCAGCGACCACGCGGAAAATATTGCCGACTGGACGCTGTTTGCCATCGACGGCACGCACAAAAATGAGCGCATCCTATAGATGATAGATATGATATAATGTACGCAAAAAGCGGTAGGAGCATTTTTTATGGCGGTAATCCATGTGGTGGAAGACGACGCGTCTGTGCGCGAACTGATCCGCGTTACGCTGCAATCGGGCGGCTTTGACGTGCGGGCGTTTGCGTCGGGCGAAGATTTCCTGGCCAGCCATAACAACGAGGCCGATTTGATTTTGCTGGATATCATGCTGCCGGGGATAGACGGCCTTGCGGTATTAAAGCGGCTGCAAAATATGGGGTGCGAGATCCCCGTTATTTTATTGACGGCCCGGAACACGGAGATCGACAAAGTAACGGGACTGGACATGGGCGCAAGTGATTACATTGCCAAGCCGTTCGGCGTGCTGGAGCTGATCGCGCGGGTCAAGGCGGCGCTGCGCCGCACCCACAAGCCATCGGATGAGATACAAGCCGGCATTGTCAGCCTGAACCTGTCCAAGCGCAAAGCTTATGTGAACGGGCTCGCCGCCACACTGACCTACAAGGAATTTGAGATGCTGCACCTTTTCATGCGCAATGAAGGCATCGTGCTGACGCGCGACCGGTTTTTGGATAAAATATGGGGTGTGGAGACGGGCATCGAGACGCGTACGGTGGATGTGCATATCAAAACGTTGCGCGCGAAGCTGGGCGCGGCGGGCAAGTATATCAAAACCGTGCGAAACGTGGGGTATGTGTTTTCCCCCGCGGAGGTGGAATAAATTGAAAAAACGAATCGTGCTACTCATCGTGTGCGTCACCGTCGTCGCGCAGGTCATAACGATGGCCGCGGCGGTGAACAGTTTTAAAAATACATACCAGGCCAACATGACAGCGTTCTTAAAAGGCAATATCAACGCGATTGAACTGGGGGAGCATGGGTTGCCGGACGACCCGCAAGCCGCCGCGGTACAGTACGCGAAGGCATTCGGGCAGAATATCCGGGTCACCATGATCGGAAGCGACGGTACGGTATTGGCGGACACACAGGCCGACCCCGCCGCGCTGGGCAACCACAACGACCGGAGCGAAGTGATACAGGCGCGGGCGGATGGGTTCGGCACGGCCGTGCGGATGTCTGAATCGGTGGGGGAGGACACGCTGTACGCGGCCAAAGCGGTCGGCGATTCCGTTATCCGGCTGTCTATGCCCATGGCAAGCATGGCGCGGTTTGTCAACCAGGCGCTGCCGGTTATGATTCTCGCGTTTGTCATCCTGACGGTCGTCGCGTCGGTTTTCGCGGGAATGCTGGCAAAAGGCGTGCTGGCGCCCATGGAAAAACTGCATGATTCCATACAAAATTATATGAACGGAAAAATAGATGAAATCCGCATTGAAAGCAAGTACGTTGAACTGGACGACATCTCGCAGGCTTTCGCCGGGCTGACGGACAAACTGAAACGGTATATCGCGCAGGCGAAGCTGGAGAATAAAAAATCCGCTGTCATACTCGATAATATCCAGGAAGGCTTGCTGGTGCTGGATGAGGACAGGAACGTGCTGCTGATCAACAGCGCGGCACGCGCGATCTTTGGCGCACGCGGCGATATCGGGATGGCCAACTTGCTGCATTTCACACACGCGCCGGAAATTACACGGCCCATCGATAAAGCGTTTGACGAGCGCAAAACGACATCCTTTGACGTGCCGGACACGAAGACGGGGAAAACGTATCGTTACTACCTGAGTTTCGTCTCCCCCGGCACATTCGCCGAGCGCGGAGACGGCATACTGGTGCTGATCATGGACGTGTCCGATACGGTCTACTCGGAGCAGATCAGGCGGGGGTTCGCGGCCAATGTATCGCACGAACTCAAAACGCCGCTGACCTCCATTAACGGCTACGCGCAGCTTTTGGAAAACGGCATGGTGCAGGACGAGCGGGACATCCAAAAATACGCGCACCGCATCACTCGTGAGGCCGACCGGCTGATGGGGCTGATCAACGATACGCTGGCGCTTTCCGAGCTGGATGATATTTCGATAGACGAGGTTACGGAGCCGGTTGCCATCCATGACGTCGCGCGTGACGTACAATGTGTGCTGGCGCAGAATTTACAGGAAAAAGGCGTGACCATGACGGTAACCGGCGAGGCGGCGATGGTCGCGAACAAAAACCGGGTACGGGCGCTGCTGCTCAATTTGTGCGACAATGCAATCAAATACAACCGCGCGGGCGGCAGCGTGGATGTTGTGCTGTCGGAAACGGAGGGCGGCGAAATTTCCATCACCGTCCGGGATACGGGGATCGGGATTCCGGAGGGTGAAAAAGACCGCGTGTTCGAGCGGTTTTACCGCGCGAAGAACGCGGGCGGCGCCACGATAGACGGAACGGGGCTGGGCCTTGCCATTGTGAAGCATATTGTGCAGCTTTACGGCGGGCATATTACGCTGGATTCCACGGAAAGCGTGGGCAGTGAAATTACAGTGCGGTTTCGCGGGTAGGGCAGCTTAAAAGCTTGTGCGCAGTATCAGGCGTTGGTTATTGTATCCATGCCCCCCGCCGCTTCCATACCAAGCTTCATCACCAGCCGCATCGTAAACTTACCGTCAATGTTGCTGAAATCCAGCATACAATCATTATCCTGCGCGAAGGTGGCTATAGAGCGCACGCCTATGCCGTGGCCGAGTTCATTGGTTACAGGCAAGCCTTCCTCGTCGAATTCCACAGGTGCGGCGCAGTGGTTTATAACCTCGAGGCCAATCTGATTGCCGCTCTGAAGAAGCTTTACCCGGATAACCCGTTTATCATCCTCCGATACTTTGTCGGTAGCGGCCAGCGCGTTTTCAAGGGCGTTTGCCACCATGACGGAGAGCTTTATTGTGTCCAGGGGAAGCTTGCCGGGGATATTAGAAGTCATATACATATGGATATTCCTATCCTTTGCCCTGCGGAGGGAACGAGTGAGTATCGCGTTCAGCACAGGCTCGGCGCACAAAAGCGCCGGCATTGCGTCTGTGAGCGCGGTTTGCCAATCGGCATACACCGCCTCCGCCTCGGCGGTTCTGCCGGTGCGGTAAAGCTCCATGATGACGCCCATCTCATGGCGCATATCGTGGCGCAGTATTTCCATATCCTCCCGGTGCTTTCTATCGTTAGCGGTTTGCTCGCGCATGGCGCTCATTTGCAGGCTGAGCGTCCCCGCGCGATGCTCCCCCGCGGTCTTCTCATGGGTGGTTATCACCGTATAGCACAAGATGCCAAAGCTAATAAGGATGAGCATCGTCAAGGCAATATACAGCAGCGCGCCGACGACCGGCCACTGCAATGCCGACAACATGAAAAATGAAAACGCCGCGCCGAAAGAATATAAGACCCAAACGGCAGTGCGGTCGTCCACAAACAGCCGTTCAAAAAACCGCCTCCCGAAGCGCAGTACCAGTATCAAATATACGCAGAGCAGCAACATGGACAGCACAAAGAACGCGATCTGGCCATCCGGGCGCTCGGTGCTTGTTACCAAATTGACCAGCAAATTGGCAATGGATACATTCAGGGAAGAGAGCTGCCCGCCCATAAAGAACGCGAACAACTTTTGGAAGGGCTGCCCGCGAAACAACAGCATCATAACCGGTATAATGATAACGCCGCCATAAGGCGCAAAAGCCGTGCGCATGATGATGGGGTTATAAATGAATTGTATGGCCGCCGCGCAAACGGCAAACACCAAGATTGTAAACAATAATCCGTATTTGGGGCGGAAACAAAGAAACATCGTCACGATATTAACAACCAGCACGATCGGCCCTATCAATGTAATTGCGAGTTCAAAATTCATTCCCCGCCCGCCCCCTGCGCATCCAGCTTCATCACCAGCCGCATCGTAAATTTACCGTCAATATTGCTGAAATCCAGCATACAGTTATTGTCTTGCGCGAAGGCGGCTATGGAGCGCACGCCTATGCCGTGTCCTTGTTCTCTGGTTACAGGCAAGCCTTTTTCATCGAATTCCACAGGCGCGGCGCAGGGGTTGATAACCTCAAGGCCAATCTGATTGCCGCTCTGAAGAAGCTTTACCCGGATGACCCGCTTATCATCCTCCTGTACCTTGTCGGTAGCGGCCAGCGCGTTTTCCAGCGCGTTTGCAATCATGACGGAGAGCTTTATTGTATCTATGGGAAGGGTGCCGGGGACATTCGTGTTTACATAAAGAAAGATATTCATATCCTTCGCCCTATGCGCAAAGCGGGTGAGCACTGCGTTCAAAATTGGCTCCGCGCATAAAAGCGCCGGTACCGCTTCTTTAAGCGCATTCTGCCAATCCGCGTAAATCGTTTCCGCTTCGGCGGCTTTGCCCGCGCGGTAAAGCTCCATAATGACGCCCATCTCATGGCGCATATCGTGGCGCAATATCTCCATAGTATCACGGTGCTTCTTTTCAGATTCTGTCTGTTCGCGCATTGCGCCCATCTGCAAGGCCAGCGTTTCGGCATTGTGCTCTTGCGCCGCTTTTTCATGTATGTTGATAATCGTAAAGCACAGCACCCCAAAGCTCCAGAGTATAAACAACATCAAGGCGATATACAGGGCGGCGCCCAGGGCTGTCCAATCTACCGATAAGAAAAGTATAAAGGAGAACATGGCCCCAAGTGAGTAGACAGCCCACACGCCGCGCCTGCCGTCTAGAAACATCCGGTCAAAGAGCCGCCGCCCATACCTAAGCACCAGCGCCAGATAAATTGCCAGCAGGACAAGCGAGATAACAAGAAACATGGTCATGGCATAGGGGCTTTCATATCCTATGGTTGCGCCGACTAAAGCGTCAGCAATATGGGTTGGTAAAGCGGTGACCTGATATTGCATAAAGAACGCGAACGCGATCTGAAATGGATGCCCGCGAAAAAGGAGCAGAAACCCGGGCAGGAATAAAATCCCGCAGAACCGCACGAGGGACATATCCCACATTCCCACCAGCAAAGTAAGAAGATGAACAACCACTGCGTTTATGGCAAGCATACACAGCGTGAAAAGCGTTCCCCGTCTGGGCTGCAAACAAAGGAACATGATTATGATATTCGTGGCGACAACTACCGGCCCAATATAGGGAATGGCACTATCAAGAATCATAATGGCTCCTCCCGGAAGAAATATTGTAAATACTTTTCTTTGATTTCTCCTTTAGCCCGCTGCGCAATCGGCACGCTGCCGCCGACCCTCATAAACAGCGTATTCCCTTCTATGCTCTGCACATAATCCATATTGACGACAAAAGACGTATGCGGGCGGATGAACCGGCTGTCTGCCAGCAGCGGAGAGACCGCCTCTTCAAAAGGCACGCGCAGCGTCGTGCTCCTGTGCCCGGCGCCATCGGCAGTAATACAGTTAAGGGTGCGGTCCTCAAGCTCGCAGTAAACGATCCGGTGAAAGGGTATGGCCTCTGTGCCGTCCTTTGTTTTAAGTATGAAGATTTTTGCGTTTCTATCTTTGACCGTAATAAGCGCGATATCAAGCGCGCGCTGCAACGTATCCAAATCTACCGGCTTGACGAGATATTGAGACGCATAAACGCGGAAAGCGTCTAAAGAGCGGTCGTCCCGGTTGGTTAGGTAGATGATGACCGCTGTTTCGTCCAATTCCCGTATAAGCTGCGCCAGTTCAATACCGTCCGGTTTCGGCATCACAACATCCAGTAAATACAAATCGAAAGCCGCGCCATCGTCTATATCCCGCGCGAGTTCACTTGAACTTGTATATACTCTGATATCAAAATCTCCATAGGCGCGGACGAAACTGTCAATTTTTATGGCTTCAGCCGCTTCGTCATCGCAGATCGCAACCTTGATCATAGGCTTTTACTCCCCTGCGGCAATCGCTGATTAAAGCGGATTCCGGCGGAGCCACGGGCAAAAAGGGCGTCACCGCAGCGCGGCCTGACAGGGTCAGCGGTTACCTTACCATCATTATAGCACGAAACGTTCCGTATTCCAGCGATAACATCCAATCAATTATGTGCAGATAGCCATCATTTTTACGCACCCCCATTTTGGGAATGACCGGCTATGCTAAGATGTTGTAATAGGTTTGTATGTAAAACGTTTTCAAGTCATGTATCATTTATTATGGGAGGTTGTTATGAAAACTTTGCATATTTATAGGGTTGCCATAGCTTTGGTTATGATCACAGCACTGGTAACCATTACAGCTTGCGCACAGGGCGGTGAAGTACAGCCCGCCGAAAGCGCCGCAGGCGCGGCGCAAGCGGAGAATGTAACGGTTGCCCCGCAGGCTGAATTACAGACGCAAAGCGGCCCTGTAAAAGGCGTCGTTCAAGATGGCGTTGGCATATACAAGGGTATACCCTACGCTAAGCCGCCGCTCGGGGATTTGCGTTTTGCCCCGCCGCAGGACGCTGAGCCCTGGGCGGATGTGCTGGATTGCAGTGCGTTTGGGGATATCGCCACACAGGACAGCGTTTCTGGCGGGCTTTCGATGTCCGAAGACTGCCTAACGGTGAACGTTTGGACGCCGGCAACCGGCGCGGATGAGAAGCTGCCTGTTTACGTGTGGATACATGGCGGCGGTTTCGCCATAGGCAGCGGCGCGGAGGCGGATTACGACGGCGCGAATTTCGCAAAAGAGGGCATTGTGGCCGTTACGCTGAACTACAGGCTGAACGCGCCGGGGTTCTTCGCGTCGCAGGAAACGTATGACCAATACGGCACCACCGGCAATTGGGGGATACTGGACCAGATAAAGGCATTGGAGTGGATTAACGCGAATATCGGAGCGTTTGGCGGCGACAGCAGTAATATCACGATTGGCGGAGAATCCGCCGGTTCTTATTCCGTATCGGCCCTTATCACCAGCCCTTTGGCAGAGGGGCTGTTCCAACGCGCGATTATGGAGAGCGGCAGTATATTGGGTATTCCCGGCAATAATTTCTATTCAAAAGGCAATCTGGAACGCTCCATAGAGTTATGCCGTATGATGGGCTATCCCTTCGGCGCGGAGGATAACGCGGAGGGGCTTAAAACGCTGCGGGAGGCCGATATAAACGTATTGTCACAGATGAGCCCGTTGCAGCAGGACTTTACGATTACTGTCGCGTTTATGCTTACGCCGGTCTTTGATGGATATGTACTGCCCACCGATGTCTACGGGGCGCTGCAAAGCGGCGATATCAACAAAGTCGATCTTTTGTGGGGCTACAACGGCTTCGAGGGTTCTTTCTTTATCCCGGCGGATACGGATGAGCTCACCTATGAGATGATGGCGGCGCGGATGTACGGCTATGACGACGGCCAAAAAGTGCTGGAACGCTACCCGGTGGACGCCGAACATGACTCCGGCGAGCGGACGCGGCGGATATTGGGCTATGGTATGCTGGATTCTGTGATGAAACCGTATGCCGACTCGTTGTCCAGAGCCGGGCAAAAGGTGTACGGTTATAAGTTCAATTATGCCACGCAGGACAGCATCGAAAGCGGCCTGGGCGCGTATCATGGCAGCGAGATCGCCTATGCGTTCGGAAACCTCCCGGATACGGCAACCGATGAGCAGAAAGCGGTATCCAAAGAGATGTTCACCCGGTGGGTCAACTTTATCAAAAACGGCAACCCGAATGAAGGGGAAGCGGTAGACGTTGCGTGGCCGGAATATGACGCGGACAGCGCACAGATGTTGTTGTTTGATAAGGAGATTGAAACGGCGGAGCTGCCGGATAAAGAGGACTTCGAATTCATGGAGGAGGTTATGTTTGGCGAAGGGGCGGCGGAATAATACCACGGACAAGCAACGATAGATGCGGGCGGTAAGGCGCTGCAGCCACTGTTACACCTATAATGAAAAAACAACCCGTTTTATGCAATATGTTTGCGGTAACCGGGTTGTTTTTATTGTCAAGTTGCTTTCATCCCCCGGCCCCATAAGAACCGGGGGATAAGTTTGGTTGTTTGTTATTCTGTTACCGCAGCAATGCCAGTACATTTTGCGGCATCATGGAATTTGCCTGCGCCTGCATAGCGGTCGATACTTTGTTCTGGATATTGTATCTTGTGAAGTTTAATATTTGTTCCGCCATATCCGCGTCTGAGATCCGGCTTTCCGCCGCCGTCAGGTTTTCCGCCGACTGCCGGATGTTCGAGATCTTGGATTCCAGCCTGTTTTGCGTCGCGCCCAGCGTAGACCGCTGGTCGGAAACCATTTCGAGCGCGCTTCGTGTGGCTGTGATGGCCCTGCTCGCCCCATCCTGCGTGGAAATATCCAGATTGTCGAGCCCCAGGCTCGCCGAGTTCATCGCCCGGATGCCTATCGCGGTTTGCTCGCCTTCCGTCGCGCCGCTCTGTATGCGCATATCGGAACCCTGCTGCGCCGCCGTGGGCGTAAAGTCCACGCTCGCCGAGGCGTCGTCAAACAGCATCGTGTTACCGCTCACTTTAGCGCTTGTGCCCTGCGTAAGCGCGGCGGAAATTTCCCTCATGCCGTTGCCCGCCGCGTGGGTATATGTGTTGGACACCTGCCGCCCCTGCCTGTTTGTCAGGTTCACCGTGATGGTATCGCCCGCGCGGAGCCGCCCCGGGTCTACCTGCACGGAAGAATTGACCTGCTGCGCCGGGCGGAAGCTGGCGTTTGTTTCGCCCACGCCCGATTGTTTCTGCACAAATTTTATTTCGCTTCCCTGTGTGGAGATATTGAATGTATTGCCAAATTCGCCCACTGCCGCGTCGCGCATGGCCTGCAATATCTGCTCGTTGCTGCTTGCCTCGAACACGCCGATGCCTGCCGCGCCCTGCGTCTTTACCATGCCGCCCGGCAGCACAAGCTCAAACGACCGACCGTTCATACGGAACACGTCGCCCACGCCAAGACTGCCTCCGCCAAACGAATAGGTCGTCATCTGCGGGCCGGTCGAGTCGTACGCCACGCCCTCGGAAACCATAACGGGCATGGTTGAAATCGCGCCGCCCGCCGTGCCGGATACCGGCGAAGAAGCGTCCGCCGCCACATAAGACGCGCTTGCGCTTGCGGCATAGCTTTCGATCTCCTGCTGCGAGACGGCCACATTGTTTGCCGCGTCGCCGCCGTTATCAAGTGTGAATTCCAGCACGCCGCTGCCCGAACCCGAAGTGCCCGCGCTTATGCTGTAGCTGTTGCCACCCAATGTGACGCTCTGGCCCTGGTAGCTGTCCGCGATACCCTGCGCGAGGTCGGCGGAGGAATAACTCTGCCCCGCATCCAGATTAAGCGCAAGCGTTTCCCCGCCGATGGAAAGCTGGAACTGCTCGCCCGCGCCCGCGCCGCTGATAGAGAAATTGCTTAAATCCATACTGAACTGCGCCTGCTGCCCATTCGTGATCTGCGACGTGTCAAAGCTTGTCTGCTGTGTCATCGCCGCGGTGTTTGCCGCCGGCTGCATGGAAGAATTCACGAAGATCCCTTCCGTCTCAGCCGTGCGTGGTGTTCCTTGAACGGAAAAAGACCCGTCCAGTATGTTCATATTGTTGAAGTTTGTACGGCTGGAGATATCGTTGATCTCCTGCCTCAGTTGGTTAAACTCGTCACTTAATTTTGAACGGTCGGAAGCCGACAAAATTCCGTTCGAGCTTTGCACCGCCAGTTCATTCATGCGCTGCAAAATCGAGTCTGTTTCCTGCATTGCGCCTTCCGCCGTCCTAACAAGCGACACCGCGTCTTCGGTGTTGCGGGCGGACATGTTAAGGCCGCGCAGTTGAGAGGACATTTTGGCGGAAATCGCCAGGCCTGCCGCGTCATCCGCAGCACTGTTTATCCGCTTTGCGGATGCCAGTTTTTGCGCCGTGGATGAAAGCATCGAGTTGACTTTCGTGTAATTGTTATACACGTTTGTCTGGGTAGAATTGTTAATTCTCATGACAATCACTCCTTTGATTTGTGCTCACATCCATGTGAAAAAAACTTCCTTGTTTTTTCGGCATATCTTCCTTGATTTTACCGCATACATATTATACTGCAACGCGGCCTGGTTTACAAGTGTTTTTTTGGAATAAAATGGAATATTTGCGTACATTTTTGCATATTTTATAAGAAGATGCAGCGGCGTTTTAACTGGATGTTCCACTTATTCCATTTTGTGTAGTTTTTCATATGCATAAATCGGGCCGTGCACCTTCTGCGAGCGGTAGGTGGGCAAGGGTTGCTTATGTTCCAGTTCTTATGTTCCAGTTAAGGAATGTACTGCACGCGCGCCGCCCACAGGTTCGCCTGCGGAATGGAACCTGTGGGCGCTGCCACAAATAAAAATTGCCCGGGAATTCACGCGCATTGCTATGAGCCGTACTGCGGTGGCAGCGTAACTATAATTTTTTAGTTACAAGGCTTACCAACACTAAACATCTAGATGCATTATATTTTTACATAATCCATATCCACGCGTATACGGTTGCCGCGCAAAAAAGCGGCAGCTCTCTATTTTACGCAAATTTTGCAATAAACCCCACGCCTATCCTATTGACACGGGTGGTGGGATGTGATTTAATAAATATCGCTTGCGCTGTTTAGAATAACTAAACATAAAGTTTATGGTATGTGCGGCAAGTTTATGATATGTGCAGTAAACAAGATAAAAGGATAGGGTTTTATGAGTATAGGTAAAAAAATAAAAGCGCTTCGCCAGCAGCTTTCCTTAACGCAAAGCGAGCTTGCGGACCGCGCGGAGCTATCCAAGGGGTTTATCTCGCAGCTTGAACGCGACCTGACTTCCCCCTCGATTGCCACGCTGACGGATATCCTGGAATGCCTGGGAACCGACCTTCGGGAGTTTTTCCGCGATGAAGCGCCGGAAAAAGTGGCATTTTCCGCGATGGACTTGTTTGAAAAGGAACAGGGCGGGCAGAAGATCCTCTGGCTGGTGCCAAGCGCGCAAAAAAACTCTATGGAGCCTATACTGCTCACGCTTGCGCCGGGTGTGCAGACCGAGGAAGACAGGCCGCATCCCGGCGAGGAATTCGGGTATGTGCTTTCGGGCGGCGTCACGCTTGTTCTGGGCGCGGGGCGCCACCGCATCAAAAAAGGCGGCAGTTTTTATTTTAAAGCGGATCTGCCCCATTTTATCGTAAACACGGGTCAAAAGCGGGCGGAGGTCGTCTGGATCTCCTCCCCACCCAATTTTTGAGGAGCGCAAGTGATGGAACACGCGATCGATTTTACAAATGTGTACAAGGAATTTGACGGCGTGGAGGTGCTTTCCAACATTAACCTCTACATCAAGCAGAACGAATTCATGACGCTTCTCGGGCCTTCGGGCTGCGGTAAGACGACCATGTTGCGCATCATCGGCGGGTTTGAGGAACCGACAAGCGGCAACGTACGGCTTTTTGGCGAAAGCACGCGCGGCATCCCCCCCTACAAGCGCAGGGTGAACACGGTGTTCCAGCGGTACGCGCTGTTTCCGCATCTCAATGTATTTGAAAATATCGCGTTTGGCCTCAAGCTGAAAAAGATGAACAAAACGGTTGTTAAGAAACGGGTGGAGGATATGCTCAAGCTTGTCGGCCTTAAAAGCTACGGCGGCAGGGACGTATCGCGTTTATCGGGCGGGCAGCAGCAGCGCGTCGCCATCGCCCGGGCGCTCGTGAACGAGCCGGATGTGCTCTTGCTGGATGAGCCGCTGGGTGCGCTCGACTTGAAATTCCGGCAGGAGATGCAGCTTGAATTGAAGCGTATGCAAAAATCGCTGGGCATCACGTTTGTATATGTAACGCACGACCAGGAAGAGGCGCTCACCATGAGCGACGCCATCGCCGTGATGGATGAAGGCGTGATCCAGCAGGTGGGCACGCCCGAACAGATCTACAACGAACCCAGAAATTCCTTCGTCGCGGATTTCATAGGGGAATCCAACATCATCGACGGCGTGATGCGCGAAGATTATCTTGTGCACTTCGCGGGCAACGACTTTAAATGCTTGGACCGCGGCTTTGGCGCAAACGAGCCGGTGCGCGTGGTCGTGCGCCCCGAGGATATCGAGATCACAAAAAACATACGGGAAGGGATGGCCACCGGCACGGTCACGTCCACACTTTTCATGGGCGTGCATTACGAGATACGCCTGCGGGGCGAAAATGATTTTGAATGGCTGGTTCATTCCACCGGGCAGTTTAAAGCGGGTGACGAGGTGGGTTTCATACTGGAACCGGACGATATCCACGTGATGGAAGTAAGCGCTTACGATACGCTGCGTATCGACGATTCGGAGGCGGTTTAGAATTGAGGCGGATGCGTAAAACAAACGGGTTCCTTTCGGGCAGCAAGGTGTTTGCGATGCCGTATTACGCCTGGCTGGTCATTTTCATTGTGGCGCCGCTCATACTCATCGTAGCATACGCGTTCACGCGGCAGGGGGCGGGCGGCGTGTCTGTGCTCACGCCGGAGAATATTTTAGAAGCGTTTTCGCCCACCTATATGACGGTGTTTTGGCGCAGCGTGGCCTACGCGCTGGGCGCGACGGCGATTTGCCTCCTTTTGGGCTACCCGGTGGCGTACATCCTCTCGCGGATGAAGGCAAACACGGCGGCGATCATATCTCTGCTGTTCATACTGCCCATGTGGATGAACTTTTTGCTGCGCACCTACGCGTGGCGCGCGCTGCTGGATAACGGCGGGTTTGTGAACCAGATACTCACCGCGCTCGGGTTTCCGCCGATGCAGTTTCTCTATACGGGCGGCGCGGTCATGTTCGGGCTGGTGTATAACTTCCTGCCTTTTATGATACTGCCCATCTATTCGGTGTTCCAGAAAATGGACGGCTCTTTTGTAACCGCCGCGCAAGACCTGGGCGCAAACAAGTGGCAGACATTCTGGCGGGTCACGGTGCCGCTCACAAGAAGCGGCATCATATCGGGCGTCACAATGGTGTTTATGCCCGCCATGACCACGTTCGTCATTACGCGGCTTTTGGGCGGCAGCCATTTTATGATGTATGGCGATGTGATAGAAATGCAGTTTTTACTGATGAGCGAATGGAATTTTGGCTCGGCCCTCGCGGTGATCATGCTGCTATTGACCATCGTGTTCATGTGGGTACTGCGAAAATCGGACAAGGAAGGAGAAGGCGCCGCGCTCTTGTAGCGGGCCGGGTGGATTTTTATGCTGCGGTTTATAAAGCGGTTTTACCTCGCTATATTACTGGTTTTTATGTATCTGCCCATTGGCGCGCTCATCATCTCCTCGTTTAACGAGTCAAAAAACATGGCGGCGTGGACGGGCTTTTCCACGCGCTGGTACGAGCAGCTTTTCCATGACCCGGCCATTGCCGAGGTGCTTTGGGTCACCATTTCCATCGCGCTCCTATCCGCATTGATTGCCAGTGTGATAGGCACACTTGCCGTGATCGGCATGGACAGCCTGCGCAAAAAGCCTAAAAACGCCGTGTTGAACCTCACGTATATTCCGATGGTCAACGCGGATATCGTCACGGGCATCTCGCTGCTACTGCTTTTTATATTCCTCAATATACCGCGCGGTTACTGGACGATGCTGCTTGCGCACATCACATTCAACATACCTTATGTGATCTTTTCGGTACTGCCCAAAATGCGGCAAATGGACAGGAGCACCTACGAGGCGGCGCTCGATATGGGTGCAAGGCCGGCCTATGCCGTGCGCAAGGTTGTGCTGCCGCAGATCATGCCGGGCATCGTCACAGGGTTTATACTGGCGTTCACCATGTCGTTCGACGATTTTATGATCAGCTTTTTTACCACGCAGGGTGTGACGCAGAATCTTTCAACTTATATATATAGCATGGCGCGCGTTGGCCTGAACCCTATGATCAACGCGCTTTCCGCCATCATGTTCGCGGTCGTCATTACGCTGCTCATTGCGGTAAATGTGCGTTCGCTGAAGAAAAGTAAAAAAACTCTGCAAAGAGAGTATTGATATTCAGGAGGCTTACTAAAAATGAAAAAAACCGTTTCCGTACTAATCGCCGTACTGCTGTTGGCTTTCCCGCTGTTTTCCTGCGCCGCAAACGGCGGGGCCGCCGGGCCCATCACCGTGAATTTTTTGAACTGGGGGGAATATATCGACCCCACTGTAATAACCGCGTTTGAAGCGGAAAACTCGGGCATTAAAATCAACATGACGACAGTCGATTCCAACGAGGCGATGTATGTGACCGCGTCCACCGAAGGCTCGCAGATCGACATCGTGCTGCCCTCTGAATATATGATTCAGCGCATGATGCAGGAAGACATGCTGGCGGAATTTGACAGCGCACGCATGGAAAACTACCAATATGTGAAGGAATTTGCCGCCGCAAACTGCGGCTATGACCCGGAATGCACCTATTCCATGCCCTATTCATGGGGCACATTCGGCATTTTGTACAATCCCGAAATCATCAAGAAAGAAGTTACGAGCTGGGATGTGCTGTTTGACGAAGCGTACAGCGGCCGCATCCTAATGTATAACAGCCTGCGCGACAGCCTGGGCGTCGCCCTGCTAAAGCTCGGATACAGCTTAAACGCGAAGGACCCCGCGGAAATCAGCGCGGCGGGCGACCTGCTGGTAGAGCAGAAACCGCTTGTGATGGCTTACGGCACGGACGACCTTCGCATGACGATGGCGAACAGTGACGCATCTATCGAGAACAGCGCGGCGGCGGCGGTGATGTATGCGGGCGACGCGGCGTATACCATGGCGGATAACGCTGCGCTGAAATATGTGATCCCTGGCGAAGGCGCAAATATTTTTGTGGACGCGCTGTGTATACTGAAAACGTCCGACGTAAAGGCAGAGGCGCAAAAGTTCATCGACTTCATGCTGCGCCCGGACATCGCAGCGCTAAACGCTGAGTTCACGGGCTATTCCACGCCGGAAAACGCGGCTCTTGAGCATGTCGACCCGGCGATGTTGGAAAACAACGCGTTTAACCCGGACGAGGCGGATCTTGCGAACTGCACTTACTACGAGCACTTGAGCCAGGATGTGCTCAAGCTTTATGAAGAGGCGTGGATGCGGGTTACGGCGGCGTGAGGTTTGCGCCTCACACGCCATACCGCTTCTTCAATAGCGCGAGCCCGGCGGAAACAGCCGGGTTGCCCGCCATGCGCCAAAGCGCCTGTTTCTTTTTGCCCGCTTCGCACACCGCCGTATAAAATTCTTGCCGGTAGTCTCCATCCAGCATCACAGGGTTTTGCACGTCGCCCCGTTTTACCATGGCGTAGACGTCCAGCCACACCATACGGTTTTCCCGCAGCCCTTCCTTTTGCAGCCGTGTGAAGCTGTTCTCGCCGTGCAGCCGGTAAAGGTAGGCCGTTTCGCCTATGAACGCCGGTTCGGCGCGGAGGCAGGCCCGCAGGAAAAAATCATAATCGTGCACATATTTATAATTGCGGAATCCACCAAGCTCGGTGTACAGTGTTTTCTCAAACAATAGGTTGCCCGTTGAAACAGCTACGTTTTCCGCCACGGCGGAAAGGGCCGTAAAGCGCTTACCCGCGATATGGCGCTGTATGCTTTCAAACGCCCGCGCTTGCGCCGTGTCAAGCCGGGCGCCGTCTTCCCCAATGCAACGGACGGCGGAAAAGGCAAACCGCGCGTTCTCCATTTTTCCGGTCATCAGCGAGAACCTGTCGCGTTCATACAAGTCGTCAGCGTTCAGTATCGCCACAAGCCGCCCCGAAGCGCGCGCTATGCCTTCATTGATCGCCGCATGCGCGCCGCTGTTTTCACTGTGGAAGATGGTTTTCACGCCGCCCGAAAAGCGACACTCATATTGCTTTGCCAGTCGTTTTATTTCTTCCGCGCTGCCGTCTTTTGAAGCGTCGTCCACAATAACAAGTTCCAGGTTTTCATACGTTTGAGCCGCAACAGATGAAACCGCCTGCGGCAAATAGCGCTTGTAGTTGTAGGAGGGGATCACCACCGAGATTACACAATCTACCATGTTAAAGCTCTTTCAAATACCGCGCGAGTGCGTCGCTGTAATGCGGCAGTGGCGCAAACCCCGCCTGCGTGAGCGAAGAAAGCGAAAGGCGCGAGTTTTTGGGGCGCACGGCGGGCGTTTTGTATTCCGCCGTCGTCACAGGGTGCACAGCCACAGCAAGCCCCGCCGCTTCAAAAATCTCGCGGGCGAAACCATGCCATGTCGTGCAGCCGGAATTGGGCGTGTGGTATACGCCGTATTTTTTGCTTTGCAATATTTCACATGCGATGTCCGCTACGTCGCGGGTATAGGTGGGTGCGCCAAATTGATCGCATACTACGCGCACTTCGCCGTTTTCCTTGCCAAGGCGCAGCATCGTTTTCACAAAATTGTGCCCGTTTTTTCCAAACACCCAACTAATGCGCAGTATATAATACGCGTCCAGCGCTTCCTGCACAGCAAGCTCACCTTGATACTTTGTTTTGCCATATTGGTTTTGCGGGTCTTTTTTGTCGCCTACTTCCCACGGTTCTTCCTTGGAAAACCCGTCAAATACATAATCGGTGGAAAAATACAGCATCTCGGCGCTCACTTCGCGGCAGGCCCGCGCGATGTGCCTTGTGCCGTCCACATTCACCGCCGCGCACAGCCCGGGTTCTCGCTCGGCTTTATCCACGGCGGTGTACGCCGCGCAATGGATCACATGCGTGGGCGCGTATGCCCGGATGGCGGCAAGCACAGCCTGCTTGTCCGTAAGGTCAAAATCCTCTATATCCACGCCTTTGTTCTCTATGTTAAGCGCGGCAAGCTTTTCCGCGATATCATGGCCGAGCTGGCCGGCCACACCCGTCACAAGAACTCTCATCGCCCACCATACATTTTCTCGTAGTAGTCTTTGTATTCGCCGCTGATGATGTTTTTCCACCACGCTTCGTTCGCGAGATACCACGCCACAGTGCGGCGGATGCCTTCGTCAAACGTAGTCTCCGGCCGCCACGAAAGCTCGTCCATCATTTTTTGGGGGTCGATGGCGTAGCGCATATCGTGCCCCGCCCGGTCCTTTACAAATGTGATCAGGCTCTCCGGCTTGCCGAGTTCCTTTAAGATAGTTTTCACAACTTGCAGGTTTGTACGCTCGTTGTGCCCGCCGATGTTGTATACCTCACCCACGCGGCCATCCGCAAGGATCCTTTCTATGGCGGCGCAGTGGTCTTCCACATATAGCCAGTCGCGCACGTTTTCGCCCGTGCCGTAAACGGGCAGGCTTTCATTCGCGAGCGCGCGGGAAATGATCAGCGGGATCAGTTTCTCGGGAAAATGATACGGCCCGTAGTTGTTGGAGCAGCGCGAAATGGTTACGGGCAACCCGAACGTCCGGTGATACGCCTGCGCTAAAAGGTCGGCCCCCGCTTTGGACGCCGAATAGGGCGAGGAAGTGCAAATAGGCGTCTTTTCGGTGAAGAATAAGTCGGGCCGGTCTAACGGCAGATCGCCGTACACTTCGTCGGTGGAAACCTGGTGGAAGCGCTTTGCGCCGAACTCCCGGCAGGCGTCCATCAGCACCTGCGTCCCCAGTATGTTGGTGGAGAGGAACAGCCCGGGGTTTTCTATGGAGCGGTCTACATGCGACTCCGCCGCGAAGTTGACCACCACATCGAAGTTCTCTTCCCTGAACAGCTTAAACACCGCGTCCCGGTCCGCTATATCCGCACGCACAAATTTAAAACGCGGCGTCCCCATCACGCCCGCGAGCGTCTCGAGGTTGCCCGCGTACGTCAGCTTATCCAGCGCCACGATATCGTAATCCGGGTGCTTTTTACGCATGTAGAATATAAAATTGCCGCCGATGAACCCGGCGCCGCCTGTTACCAGTAACTTCATGCTTCGTCTTTCCATTTCTATATGTTAAAAATTGATATCCGAATCTTTAAGAAGCGGCGCGTTCCTGTCTTTATCGGAAAGCACCGGGTCTTCAATACCCCAGTCAACGCCTATATCCGGGTCGTTGTAGCGAATTGACCTGTCGTGCGCGGGCGAGTAGATGGTATCCACTTTGTACTGGATCTCCACATCGTCCGTAAGCGTCACAAACCCGTGCGCAAACCCCACCGGAATAAAGAACATCGCTTTATTTTCCGCGGAAAGCTCCACGCTTACCCATTCACGGTAGGTGGGCGAACCCGGCCGAAGGTCTGCCGCCACATCGCGTATCGCGCCGCGCGTGCAGCGTATGAGCTTGCACTGCCCCATCGGGGCAAGCTGGAAATGCAGGCCGCGCAGCACGCCTTTTTTAGCGGAATAGGAATGGTTGTCCTGCACAAAATCACAGTCGATGCCGAGTTCCTTAAACTTTGGTTTGCTGTACGACTCCATGAACCAGCCCCGGCTATCGCCATGCACATCCGGCTTTACGATCATCAAGCCGTCAATATCTGTTGTGTATCCATCCATTAAATAAGCGCCCTTCCTTCCGCTAAATCTTTCAAGTACGCGCCATACGGGGATTTCCCGTATGCGGCGGCGCTTTCTTTCAATTGCGCCATGTCGATCCACCCCATGCGGAACGCCGCTTCCTCGGGCGCCGACACCACAATGCCCTGCCGCCGGTGCAGCGTCTGCACAAAATCCGCCGCGTCGAGCAGCGAATCGAACGTTCCCGTATCGAGCCACGAAAAACCGCGCCCCATCACTTGTACGTCAAGTTCGCCGCGCTCAAGGTAGATGCGGTTCAGGTCAGTGATCTCAAGTTCGCCGCGCGCGCTGGGTTTTAGCTGTTTGGCATATTCCACTACGCGGCTGTCGTAAAAATACAGGCCGGTGATCGCGCAATCGGACTTTGGTTCTTGCGGTTTTTCTTCCACCGAAAGCGCCTTGCCGTCTTCGGAAAACGCCACAATGCCAAACCGCCGCGGGTCGGCCACGCGGTAACCGAACACGGTGGCCCTCCCTTTTTTCTGGTTTTCCGCCGCGCGCTTCATCAGGGCGGCAAGCTCGCTGCCGTAAAAAATATTGTCGCCCAGTATCATCGCGCAAGGCTCGCCGCCAATGAATTCTTCCCCCAATATAAACGCCTGCGCCAGCCCATCCGGCGAGGGCTGTACTTTGTAGGAAAACGAGACGCCAAACCGCGACCCGCTGCCCAGCAGTTGTTCAAACCGAGGCAGGTCTTGCCCAGTCGAGATAATCAATATGTCGCGGATACCGGCCTCCATCAGCGTGCACAGCGGGTAATAGATCATGGGCTTGTCGTAGACGGGCAAAAGCTGCTTGCTTGTCATGATCGTAAGCGGGTAGAGCCGCGTTCCCGATCCCCCCGCGAGTATAATCCCTTTCATTTGCGCACCCCCAATTTCCGGTCCTGCCCATCTGCCGCGCACATTTTTTCATCTTTGCGCCATTTCATGAAATACTTGCACATCGAAGCGATATGGATAGACAGAAACTTGAATTTTTTGGCGCTTGCACGCATGTAGTCGTGGTAGACGACCACTTCGGGTACGCGCACCACGCGGGCGCGTTTTCTGATAGTGCGGGATAGATCCGCGTCTTCAAAGTACAGGAAATACCGCTCGTCGAACCCCCCTGTTTCCCTTAAAAGCTCCGTGCGCGCAAACATAAAACAACCGGACGCAAATTCGATATCCGTCACGCCCGAAAGGTCTTCATCCTGCATACAATAATGGCGGCGGTGTTTTTCCATGCTTTTTATGGGCAGCCGCCGCGCAATCAGGTATTTCAGTTTAGGGTCGCGCTTGGGCAGGTTTTGCGGCTTGCCATCGAGGTAATGGACGGCGGGGATGCAAAGCCCCACGTCCTTGTTTTGCTGCATAAACCGATGAAGCGCGGTGAGTGCGTCTGAGCGGAGGATAATATCCGGGTTTACCACGGCATGGTATTCCGAATCGATTCGCTTGATCACAAGGTTGTTCGCGGTGCCATACCCGAGGTTGCGGTCGGAAAACACGATGCTGATGGAAGAAAACTCGTTGGCGATGCGCTCGGCGCTGCCATCGGAAGAGGCGTTGTCGATCACATAGACTTTAGCCTTCACCCCGCGCGTCTGCTCCATGATAGAGCGGACAGCCTCCCGCGTTCTGAGGTAATCATTGAAATTCACAATGCCTACCGTCACATCATATTTCAAAAAAAGCCGCCCTCCATTCCTGCGCTGATTCATATAGTATACCAGTAACATGCGCTGTTTTCCACTTTTTTTGTTGAAGTTGCGCAAATGGCGGCATAATATGTTACATGTGGCAGGTATCCGGTTTATTAATAGGATGGAAATAAAGCAGGTTCTAAGCAGTGGTTGTCTTGGTATGGGTAGCGTAATGACGCTAAAAAGCCCAGTGTTTTCAGAGAGGGGAGTGGCCATTTTGCATGAATTATTGTTTTCGCAACATAGGCGGCATAGGTGTTGGGTCGTCGGGCGGTACAGATTTCTTATGTTGATGTGTTCATCGGTTCCATACAACATTGCTTTTTTATCATACAAGATACTATAATACTGTAAAGCTCCTGAGTTTATTACTATGCGAGGTGCGCAATTGCCGGATAAAACGGAACCAAAAAAGAAGAGACATGTGGTGACAAATATCATCATCATTGCGGCAATTGCCGTGCTGGTGTATTCCCTTTATAATATCATTTACATTGTAGGGTCGAACACGGAAAGTGCTAATATCTACAGGGCCTGCGCAGTTATACCAGTGTTTTGAACACGGAGACGGGCGCGGCGCCTTCCGCAGAGGGCGGGCTTACCGCAAGCGGCGGGCTGGACCTCGTCGTTGATTTTGACGCGCTGAGAACGATGAACGAAGAAACCGCCGCGTGGATCGTTGTGCCCGGCACAGAGGTCGATTACCCCGTAGTGCACACGGATAACAACGACTATTATTTAAACCACGCCGCCGACGGGACGGAAAACAGGGCGGGCGCTATTTTTATAGACGCGCTGAACGCGCCGGATTTTTCCGACCAGAATACGATCGTATACGGCCACAACATGCAGTCGGGCGCGATGTTTGCAAGCCTGCATGCGTTTGAAGACACGGCGTTTTTCAATGAACATACGGATATCTATGTGTATACGCCGGACGGAAACAAGCGCACCTACCGCATCTTCTCCGCGTTCCAGACAAACGCCATAGGCGATACCTACACGATCACGTTTGCCGACGAAGCCTCCTTTGATCAATATGTCGCGGACGCGCGCGCTAAATCGACCGCGCCGACGGATGTGGAGGTGAAGAGCACGGACAAGGTCATCACGCTTTCCACCTGTATCCGGGGGCTTTCCACCAAACGGTATGTAGTGCACGGCGTGCTTGTAGCAAATGAGCCGGTTCTATAGAGCTATATTCTGACTGCCAAAATCTGCGGTTGACTTACCGAAACATCTATTATATAATATATTACGTTGCGCAACGCAATAGTTGCCGCGGAGTAGAGCAGTTTGGTAGCTCGTCGGGCTCATAACCCGGAGGTCGCAGGTTCAAATCCTGCCTCCGCAACCATAATAACACAGGGCTTTCGGAGGAATCTGGAAGCCTTTTGTTTTACTTAATACTATAAATGATAAGTTTTATCGATGTTAGCTAACTCACACTGGTGTTGTCTTCTGCTTCAGTAAATTATAATCTGGCAGGCCGGGTAAATATTTGTAATTTTCTAACAGCTTTTTTTCTAGCGTCATTATCATTTCCTTGGAAGCAAGACCGCTTTCTCTAATTTTGATGATAGATAGGTATTCCTCTAAAAATTTTCTTATTTCATCAGATGAGACATTACTGGAATCATAATTAAATACCAGTTTAGCCACTGTTTTTCTTCGACTATCATCATATCGTTCAAATTCAATTACAGGATTTAATGATTCTATTACTGAAATAAGGCTGATTGCAGGATTTGTTTTTACGGTGTTTCCGCATAACCAGTCTATCGATACATCTAAAGCAGCAGCTAGCTTCATTACAGCACGCACATTTGGAAGCTTTTCAGCCTTAGATGGAGATGGATTCTCAAAAGAGGATATTGTTGAAGCAGCCACATCCGCCAAAGCAGCCAATTCTTTTTGAGTCATGCTTGCATTACCTCTTGCTTCTTTTAAATTTTCTGCAAATATATGTTTTTTATAATCAGCCATAAATCAGTTCCCCTCTATCTGGAGTAATGTTATAAAATGAATTATACAATACTATATCGTGTATGTAAAGCATTATGGTGGATAATATCTAATAAAATATATACAATGCAAAATAGTGTACTTTGCTCTGCTTTTGACATATAATTCAACTATCACATCGAACGGAGGATTGATAATGTGACAAAAGAGACTGCAACATTAAGCGTAAGCCAACTAGCACAACACCTTAACATTGGTATGAATGCAGCGTATGGTCAGAGAAATGATCATCGAGGATGTAAGCAGGATTGGTGCAGAGATAAAAGAATTAAAAAATCAGCTTGAGATTGAACAGGCGAGGCGGTATACAATATCAGAAGAACAGATTGTGGAGGCCTTAACAAAATTAGCTGATGGGGATGTAAATGACTTAATCTATCGCAAGTCGTTGATAAAGATGCTTGTAAATAGAATTTTCCTGTATGATGATAAATTTACGATTACTTTCAATTCGGGTGACGAAGAGGTTACAATTACCGATGTTTTACTGGCCGAGATAAAAAAAGGCTGTAGGGGGTAAAAGTGATTGTTTATCAAATAATTTGTGTGGATATCACGTTCAACCCGTTCGCCCGTTGTTAGTCCATTACCGTTACAAAAACCGTAGCAGATTTCCCATGTGTTCTTTCCGCACCGTGTATGGTAGAATCATTCTATACCATACGGCCAAGCCGTTTGCGCACAACCACGCTTTTACTATCGGGAGGGGAACCGAAATGAAACAATATACCACCAATTATATTAATACGTTTATTGAAATCGCTGAAGATTGTCTGGCGCAGGCGGCGGAAGTGCCGCCGCAAAAGGAACCGAAAACGGCGGCAAGAATTGAATATGATATGCTGATTGACAACCCGTATCAAAACACCTCGGACGATGTACTTTTCGAATCGAACGGAAAACGCAGAGGCCTCAGCCGGGAGGACTTCTTCGCAAAGGGGCAGCCATGCTTTCGCGCTTCCGCGCTCACAAAGAAATACGGTTGGGGTGTACACAGCGATAAAGACGGTAAAATCGCTATATTCCCGGTAGGTTCCGCCGCATATCAAAGCTTAACGGCAGACACAAGTATAAAACATCTCAAGGCGATGCGTTCAAGTAAGAAGTAGGGTTTACATTGCTGATTGTACTAACATAATCCGTTCTTTAATTGCTGTGCCCAATACACCTGTATAATCATCTGTAGAAAGGATGCCGCACACCCATGAACAGAACATCCGCACCGGATAGCAAAGCGTTTTCGGCTATTCGGGATATCCTCAACAGCATATGCCCCGTGCCCGGCGACCAATTCGCCGCCTTTTGCGCGTTGCTGCGCCAAACGCGCTATGCCAAGCATGATTTCTTTGTGCGGGCGGGCGAGCGCAAGAGCGAGGCGGGTTATGTGGTAAGCGGCTTATTCAGGCTGTTTTACATAGACCACAAGGGCAAGGAATACACTAAAAACTTCATGCCGCCCGGTCATTTTGTCGCACCGTATAATTCCATATTGCGGGGCGAGGCGTCCAACCTCTATATTCAGGCATTGAAGGACTCGGTTGTAGTGACGTTCGATTATAACGCCTGCGCGGTGTTGGCGAGCGATCACATTTGCTGGCAAACGATACTGAGAAAGATTACAGAAGGCGCGTACCTCCAAAAAGAAAAACGTGAATCCGACTTGCTGTTCTACGACGCGGAAACACGCTACGCTAATTTCATGCGCGAATTTCCCGATTTGGCGAGAAACATCAAGCAGCAGCATATCGCGTCATTTCTGGGTATGTCGCCCGAAACGCTGAGCCGCATCAAACGAAAAATTGATACAAATCTTTGACATAAATCAAGGAAAGTGTGCTCCAATTGCGTTAAGATAATGCAAAGGAGTGATGTCATGTCCGGGCGTAAGCACTATCTCGATAACCTGCGTTCGCTCAGTATACTGCTGCTGTTCCCATTCCATGTGTTCATGATCTACAACAACTGGGGCGAGAGCAACTATATACACGGCGCGGCGCTTGCCGTTCCCAGCGCCATCAACCAGATACTCTATCTATTTATGATGCCGCTGCTGTTTGCCGTGGCGGGCATCAGCTCACGTTACGCCCTGCATAAACGCAGCGCCAAACAATACGTCGGCGAACGCGTGCGCAAGCTGCTGCTGCCGCTGTTGTTCAGCATGCTGCTGGTGCTGCCCGTACAATCCTACATCGCCGGCCTGTTCCACAACGGCCACGCCAACTATCTGGATTACTACACCACCGTTACCGACTTCACGGGCTACGACGGCGCGTTCACGCCCGGGCATCTGTGGTTTATACTCTACCTGTTCGTCATTTCCATGGTCAGCCTGCCGCTTATGCTGCTCGTCAAACGCGGCAACGCGCCCCGCAGGCATATACCGCTATGGGCAATAGTGCTGCTGGGCCTGCTGCCCTGCCTCGGCAACATACTGTTCGACATCAGCGGCAAAAGTCCCACCGAATTTCTGGCATATTTCCTGCTGGGCTATTTTGTGCTGGCACAGGAATCCGTACTCCAGACGCTGGATAAGCACCGTTTCCTATTGTTAGGCATCACGGTAACAGGGGCGGTGCTCACATTCTCTTTCGATACTATATTGTATGAAATGGTGGGGTGGCTGGCTGTGCTGGCAGCGCTCGGCCTAGGCAGGCATTATCTGAACTTCACCGGGCGCGTGTCGCGCTACCTGTCAAATTCCTCGTTCGGCCTCTACATCTTTCACCAGTCATGGATCGTGGTAACGGGCTACTTCATACTGCAATGGACGGTAAACTATTTTGCGCAGATACCGCTGATACTGGTCATTTCCACGGTGCTCACCTTTATCACATATGAATTGGCAAAGCGCGTGCCGATTTTTAGGTGGATGTTTGCTTTAAAAAATATTCAATAACCTTCGTGCCGGAAGTGTGGTAAAATCGTTTTATACTATTCCCAAATGAACTACTCCCGCACCAAGGGGCGGGGTATCAAAGGCAAGTTCAAGAGCAAGGCAACGCCCCGAGGGGCGGGGTATTTGACCCTGAGGGATTAAAAACGCTTGCGTTTTTAATTTCGTCCGGCCACTGAGCCCGGAAAAAAACTTCTTCGAAACGCAGTGGCCGGGCGGGTCACACAGCGCCTTTTGGCGTGGTGTGACGGGAAAGCCGTTTACAAGCATGGGCTATCGATTGCGCCATGTTTCTTGCGGGAGGGATGAACAAAACATGCAAAGACTGTTTTTATGTTCGATGTTCCAAAATGTATGGAAGTTGCTGAAACCGCTCAAGCCCGCTATGCGGGGCAAGACCGTCACCTATATTCCCACCGCCAGCAAAGTGGAAAAACTGGGATGGTTTGTAAACATCGGCAAATGGAAACTGAAAAAACTGGGGATGCTCGTGGACGAACTGGATGTTTCCGCCCAACCGTACGAAACAATACAGGCGGCACTTGCAAAAAACGACTACATCTATGTAACCGGCGGCAATACCTTTTTCCTGTTGCAGGAATTGAGAAGAACCGGCGCGGACGCGCTGCTTACCGACGCAATCAACAACGGAAAATTCTATATCGGCGAGTCGGCGGGCGCTATTGTCGCCGCAAAAGACATCGGTTATTCCGCCGCTATGGATAAAAAAGAGAAAGCTCCCCATTTAAAAGACTATGCGGGCTTAGGCTTGATAGATTTTTATGTCGTGCCCCATTCCGGGAATTGGGAGTTCGGCAAAGCAGTAGAGCAAATCGTCGCGGACTATGCAAACCAGTTGAATCTTTCTGTCATCAGTGACAAGCAGGCGATATTTGTGGAGGGAGGCAACGTGAAATTGTTATGACGGCAGGCGCGCGATAGCGTAGGTGTCAAGTATCCTTGCAGTTGGATTCCCTATATACTGCTCTGTATATACTGATCCGACAAATTATTTGCAGCACCCCCTTGACAGGTGAGCGATTGGTCACTATAATAAAAGTGACCAATCGCTCACCTTGTGCATTGAAAGGAATGTTACATGAACACGAAACAGCAAATATTAAACGAATCGCTGAAACTATTCTCAAAAAATGGTTTTGACGCCGTATCCATTCGTGCTATCGCAAAAGAAGTAGGCGTGGGAAACAGCGCTTTGTACAAGCACTTTCCCAGCAAGCGGGCCATTTTTGACGCGATTGTCGCGCAATGCAAGGAGCATTTCACGCGACAAAGCGGCCATTATCAAAACAGCATACGCAATGAGGACGACTTTGTTGAAATGTGCCTTGCCATGTTCCGATTTCAAATCAGCGATGAGATGATTGTGATGTTCCGGCGGATTCTTCTGATAGAGCAGTTTAAAAACGAAGAGATGGCAAAAATATTCAAAGAGTTTTTTATCGAGCTGCCGCTCGCCACACAGGAAGAGTTATTCAGGCAGCTGATGCAAGACGGCGTGATGAAAGACAAAGATCCAAAAGTGCTTGCGTTGGAGCTCTATGCGCCATTTTTTCTATATCATACCGTAAGCTGTGAACAAGAGAAACTGACGGAGCTTTTCAAAAAACACGCTGCGTATTTTTATGTGGATAACATCGTGGGGGGAGTACCCCCAAAATGAAAAAGAAGATATGGCTAGGCATCGCCTCTATACTAGGGATTCTATTTGTCTCCGGCGCACTATATCTTTCATACGAAAGCAACAATCATTACGAGGTGGATATGACCAGAGCGGAAACCATAACTGTTACAAGCCCCGCGTTTGAGGCGGGCGGGCCAATCCCGGTTCAATATACCGGGAAAGAGGAAGATATTTCCCCACCTCTTCACTTATCAGATGTAAGCGACCATGGCGTTTCGCTGGTGGTCATCATGGACGATGCCAGCCATCCGCTGTTCAAAAACTTTAACCACTGGGTTATGTGGAATATACCACCGGGCGAACAAATTCCGGAAAACATTACCCATGGCGCAACCGTTAGTACACCGGATGGCGCGGTGCAGGGCATGGGGTATGGACAAAACAGGTACAAAGGCCCCAACCCGCCTGCATTTATGCGGGAGGCACATCACTACATTTTTCATGTCTACGTCCTAGACTGTATGCTGGAACTGGCGCCACATTCACGTAAAAAAAATGTGCTGGAAGCCATGGACGGACATATTATACAGTACGGCAGCGTCACCGGCCTTTGGAGTAATGCATACCTAAAATAACGATACGCGAAGCGGAAAAGAGAGGAAAAACAAATGAACCCAGCCCCAATAATAAATAAAAAAAGTGTTAAAAGCGCCCTGCCGTTACGGCAAGCCCAAAAGCAGGAGAAGCGACTGAAGGGCAAGGGCGGCAGACGACCTTTAAAAAACTATTTAGGCAAGGTCGTTACCCTGTCGCCCCCTAAATCCACCTTGGAAAAATCCAAAACAGCAGATGTTCCGGCCAATGTCTCAGTTGACGAATTGTTGTGTGCCATTGAAAAGGCAGGACTTACGGGTATGAGCGGCAACGGCTTTCCTATCCACCAAAAAATCACCAGTTTCCTTGCGGCGAAACCGGGCAATAGAATTTTGCTGATTAACGCCGTTGAATGCGACCCCGCGCTTGTGCATGACGAATGGCTGTTGCATAACAGATATGCGGAAATCCGGCAGGCTATCCATCACTTAAAGCAAACGCTTTCCTTAACAGGCGTTGTTTTGGCCATAAAAGATAAGAGGATTCGGCCAAACGATGCATGTACGATTGCCACTGTGCCGCCCCGATACCCCATGGGCGAGGAGCATTTTCTGATTCGACAGGCATTGGGCATTCCGATTGAGAGCGATACAATTCCGGCGGAGCAAGGGATTCTTGTGTTGAATATTCAGAGCGTTTATCAAATCGGTAAAATCATCAGCAACGATTATGATGGCGGACGGTTTGTTACGATTGCCGACTTGACAAAGGCCTCAGCCAGAGTTGTCTATGTATACCCCGGCGAAAATATCGCAACGCTTCTTACCGCCCACTTTGGCGCGCAGGGCAATAAGACTTTGCATAAGGGGTTTGGGGCCATGTCGTGCGTGACGGCGGATAAAATGGATGATTTCTCCAATTGTGAAACCTTTGCGGCTTACGTGGATGTGCCGCAAATAGACAGCAAAAACAAGTGTAAACACTGTGGAAGCTGCACGAGAAGGTGTCCCATGCATATTAAAGTTGCCAAGATTGTCCAAAATACTGACGGCAATCGTCATTTCGATAACGCGTCATATCACCCGGAGCGTTGTATGCAGTGTGGTAGTTGTACCTATTTTTGCCCGGCATCAAAAGATGTTTCCGGCTATGTTACCAGAGGTTGACCCTTATACCATTCCCAACTAAAAACGCCTGCGTTTTTAATTTCGTCCGGCCACTGAGTTTCGAAGAAGTTCTTCCGGGCTCAGTGACCGGGCGGGGCACATAGCGCCTTTTGGCGTGGTGTGACGGGACGACGATTTTGAGTTAAGGGAATAGCGTTTATTTGTCGTGTACCTATGTGGCAAGCCGCGCAACGCTTCCGGCAGGAATGGTTGCGCGGCTTTAGCCGGTATTCGCCGGAAGTCATTCACATAGTCTCGTGCCGTTAAAACATTTAATTCATTTCATGCACTACAAAAACAATTTCGCATAGTAGAATCTCATGATATAATATTAGCACATCATAATATCTCGGACATAGTTTTTAAAAACTATATAGTTCTTAAAATCCGCTATGTTGGATATTTTTGATTTAGAAATTGCAAAAATATACAATATATAGTAGCTGTGTTAGATTTGAGATTTTTCCAAAAATCAGAATTCATGAACTGACTGCAAAGAAGGTCCGTTATTATGAGTAAAAAAAATCGAGCCTCACATCCATGTAGTGTATGCGTCGCAAACAAACGATGCAGCGTCGGAAGCAATGAGAAAACTGTTGCTGGGGGTTGTGGTTGACCCGGCGGATAAGCAGGAAGTTGTTGTCATGCGTGGAGAAGAAAGCAACAAGAAGGGCAGGATGGCGCCGTATGGATATGTGTATGATGACAAAGAGAAACGTGATGCGACAGGTCGCACCCTGCGTGGCTTGGTTATACACAAAAAAGAAGCTATGGTGGTGTGCAAAATGTTTGAGCTTTGCATCGAATACAAATTTGGTGGTAGAAGGATTGCTGACTATCTGGCCGCAAAGGGGTATGTTACCCGTAATGGACATCTTTTCAACTATTCAACAATATTGAGGATGCTCTCCAACCAACTGTATATGGGCATAGTCCGGCGGGGCAAAGCAGCACCATATTATAACTCTGGCCTCGCTATAGTGTCTGAAAGCACTTTTGAAAAAGCGCAAGAGGCTAAAAGGAAAAACACCTCGCCCTCGAATTGGAGTTATGCAGATGGCGCGTCCTCATCTTGAACAAGGGCGCATCATAAATCGCAAGCGTCAAAAACAGGTGCACCATCTCACCCCAACCTATCAAGCGCACCGGACATCTTTATGTCACCGGGCATGAGCATCTGCAATCCACTTAAGTTATTGCGGATATCCCAA
>QMCD01000332.1_pt1 | contig 33658 bp, 51 predicted proteins | sample 1821841 | NCBI WGS metagenome assembly QMCD01 (sample SAMN01991225, study PRJNA193472) | Termite gut metagenome, whole genome shotgun sequencing project. | isolation source: worker | host: Macrotermes natalensis
GGGGGGGGGTGTACCGCAGAACGAAGTTGTAACAGTACCGGTAAGTACAGATACATACATACATACATACAGAGATAATTTTTTAAAAAATGAAAAATCAAAAAAAGAAATTTGGAAAACGATTGAGCAAAAGTTTATTCCTTATTTTTGTTCGTGTCATATTTCGTTTAGAAAAAATTTTGGCGAAGCTAAAAAGTTTTTTTCTAAAATCCAAAATCAAATTCCGGAAGCATGGTATTTTCTCGGAGTTATGAGAATTTTTTGGGAAAAGGAATGGGAAGCAAAATATGATAAAGGTTTTTTGAATTTAGATGTCTTACAGGTTTTGAGAGCCGAGCCTTGGAAATCTCTTTCCCAAATGGAAATAAAAAAAATAGTCGGAAATGAAAACTCTTTGAAAAAAGAGTTGGAAAAAAGAATAGCGGATTTCAAAGGAGGAAAAAATGAATGAGCAGAATCTAATGGAGCATTACAGCGACCAAATCAAACGCGGCATTATGAGCGCGGCGGATGCTAATGTGCAACTAGTGCGCGACCTACGCTACAAGGTTATAGTAGGCAAAGTTCCGGCAGATGTCCGCAGGGCTTTATTCGCGGGCGTAAAAGAAGGCAAAATTGCGCACGCAAAGAAAACTTCTGAAACACCGGAAGCATTTTACCATCCTGATTTCTTTTTTATGTTAAAAGAAGAATTTAACAGATTGCGTTTAAAAAAAATGAATGCTCTGAAGGGCGTGCTAACGAGGGTTGGAGAATGAGAAAAAAGATAGATAAAGTAGATTTGACGGCGGCATTGGTGGTATCCGCTTTTATTTATGCTAATATGTGGGTTGTAGCCGTTATTTTTGCTTTGGGGTATATTTCCGTATCCCAGATAGAAAAAGAGCTTAGAGCGCAAAAGAAACGCAAAGAGCAGGATTTGAGCCTTTGCAGGATTTTGAGCGAGGATTTATATTATGGAAAATAGAGTAATCTGGTCTCTCTTTGATAGTGAAACGGCAACTGTAGCTACAGTTGCCGAACCAATAGGCTATGATGTTTATTCGTTTGGTATCGGAACCGGCACAGGGCATATTAACTTAGACTTGAGCGATTTTGTAACGGCAAAAAAAGAGCTTAACAAATATCCGAAACCTGACTATATTTTTGCCTCTCCACCGTGCGAATCATGGGTAAGCGTAAGCGTTGGCAATTTGCCCTATTTTACTAAGGACAAAGGGTTAAATTTGCATTGGAAAAGCAAATGGGTGCCTTTTGATTTCACCGAAAAACTAAAAAAAACAAGAATAAACGGATGCAAAACAGCTTTATGCTCGGCGCAAATAATAAACCATTACAAGCCCAAAGCGTGGGCTATTGAGAATGGCAATTCTTCCTTAATTTTTGATTACATAAAAGAATATTTAAAAGGCTACAAAAACAAATGCAACTATTTTTCGTACGGTTTTGATGTTTTAAAACCGACTATAATTTATTCAAATTTAAAACTGTTGCTAAAAAATTATAAAGCAAATAAAATATTATCAACGATTGAAGCCGGACAAAAAAGAAAATACACGAAATTAAGAACAAAAACAAAAAGTTATGCGACAAAATCAAAAGTTCCGCCAGAACTTTATAAAAATATAATACGAGATTTTGAATATGGCGGCCAAAAGACGCTATTTACATTGGAGGATTTATGATAATGTATTTTATTTTTATTGTAATCGTTATTTTTGGGAATTGCATTCTTTTTAATTTAATGAGAATTTGTAAAACATTAGAAGAAATCAAAGAACAGCAAAAGGTTATAAAATGAGTATAATTTACAAGCTTCCCAAACCGAAGAGAAGCGCAAAATAATTGAGGAGTTTTTAAAATGAAAAAAGAAGAAGACACATTGCAGAACCAATGCAATCGCTACTTGGACGCTTTGCAGGCGCAAGGCAAGTTGCGATATATACACTTGCCAAAACAGATACAGAGGCACATATGGAGCAAGCGAAGCCATGTGCCGGCACACGTTGCGGCACTAACAAGCCGCGCGCTCAAAGGCACGCCGGACTTGCTTATCTGGAAGCCTTTAGAAAATATTTTTACTAAAGGAATAATAATTGAGCTTAAAAGCGAAAAGGGAAAACTTACGCCTGAGCAAAAAGAATGGATTCCGTTCGGTTTGCAAATTGTAAGGGATTTAAAAAGTTTTTACAAAATAATTGAGGAGTTTTTAAAATGAAAAAAACTCAAGATATAAACGCATACCAAAGAGAGTGGTATCGGAAAAACAAAGAAAAACAAAGAGATAGAGCAAGAGAAAAATATCAAAAAAACAAAGCGTATTATTTGGAAGCGAATAAAAAAAACCAAGAGAAAAGGAAATTTCTTTTTGCGAAATTAGAAGCTGAAAATAGCGAACTTGCGGATTTAGAAACTAAAGGCGGATTAGAAGCGAGAATAAAATTTCTGGAAGAAGAAAATAAAATCCAAAAAGAAATTATAAATTCTTTGGGAGAAGATTTAACCGAAATTAAAAGAATGTTAAAATGGGGGACAAAATGAGCAAGATAAGTAATTTTACTTACAAAGAGGCGGTTATAAAACCGTATAAAGATAATTTCTTCTACACTACGGAAGAATTAAACTACTCTTGGGCGTGGGAGAATCAGGTTGTTAGCTACGAAGTTAGCATCCCAAAAGGATTTATAACCGATTTAAGCAGTTGCTATCGTATTCCTGTTCTCGGGAAAACGATATTTAAGACAAATACTTGCAATCAAAGCGTTGCTATCCTGCATGACTATCTATGCAGGAAAGGGGCTATTGTTCGCAAAGTTTGGCAAACCACAGACGAAATACTTGACTCAGACTTATACACGATGACAAAACAAAGCGAAGCAGATGAGGTACTTTGTGAGGCTATCAAATACCAATACAACCTTTACAATGGCAAAGATATAGGAGAAAGCTCTTTTCGGGCTTTTCAGGAAAAACTCATAAAAGCCGCTATATCGCTTGCCAAGTGGAGAAAAGACCCTATTCGGATTTACAACGAGCAGAAACAGTGCGGGGATATAGGTTAAAGATGATTGCAGGAGTTGATTTATTCGGAAAGCCGTTTCAAATTCTGAAAGAAAGAGAGAAGAATTTATTTTCTGATTATGAATCTTTTATAAAAAAATTTGAACGAAAAAAAACAGATGACGACTGCTATACACCTGATTCAGTTTTTAATTGCGTTAAGGAGTGGATTGAAACGCAGATAGATATTAGCAAATTAAATATAGTTCGTCCATTTTTTCCCGATAAGAATTATAAGGATTTAAATTATCATTCAAATGATTTAGTTTTTGATAATCCACCTTTTTCCAAAATTACTGAAATAGCTCGTTTTTTTATAAGAAATAAAATAAAATTCTTCTTATTTGCTCCACATCTAACTTTGTTCTCGGGTAATCTTGATTGCTGTCACATTATAACAGATTCGGATATTATTTACGAAAATGGTGCCAAAGTTAAGACTGCTTTTTTAACAAATTTATTTAAAGAAAAAATAATTTTGGCAAAAGATTTGTCAAAATCGTTAAAAACCGTTCAAAAGAAAAATATAAAAAAACTTCCAAAATATAAGTATCCGAAAAATATTATAACGGTAAGCAAACTTTCGCAAATTTTAAAAAAATATAAAAGTAATTTAAAGATAAACACTGAAGATTGTTTTTTTGTAACAGAATTAGAATCACAAAAAAAGTTTAGAAAAGGTATTTTTGGCGGAGGCTTTTTAATTTCTGATAAAATAGTGGAAGAAGTGGAAGAAGTGGAAGAAGTGGAAGAAGTGGAAGAAGTATATTATTTTGAATTAAGCGATTTTGAGAAAAAAATTGTAGAAAACTTAGGTAAAAGGGGAGATTAGATGATTTACATTGACATGGACGGGGTGCTTTGCGATTTTAGAACGCAGGCGAAAGATTGGTACGATGTGGATTTAGAACCGCAGGAGATGATGAATAAAGAGTTGCTTATAAAAGCAAGCGTAATTTTGAGTTTTTGGGACACAATGCCGAAAACTAGGTTCGCAAACGATATTATTCAAATACTCTTTGAAAAAAATTTGGAATTTTGTTTTATTTCCAAAGTTCCGAGTATAACAGCCATGCAAGGAAAAAGTGCTTGGATAGATGATTTTAGGGTGCATGGAAAATTAAATTGTAATGGATTTTATTTTCTTTTCTCAGGCACTAAGAACGACTTTGTGCGCCCAAAGCCGAGCGACATACTATTAGATGACTTCGACTTTGAGCTGGAAGCATGGCAGGGGTGCAAATTCAAAATTGATGATAACTTTAAAAAAGAAGAGCTTGAACTATTTTTGAGATGGTAAGTGAAAATTATATTTTATTTTTTTCTATACTTTGGTAAAAAAATTACTATATTATAGATATGCGAACTTACACAGACGGAAAAACCAAAACTTCAAGAAATAAGCCTGCGAAAATGGTTTTGAACTACGCCGGTGAGCTTGTAATGTGCGGAACTCCTTTTTATAAAAGGGAGTATTGCCAGTTATTCATAGATAGCATGCGAAAGGGAATGACTATTATGGAGTTTTGCAAAAAAAACGGATTTTACTATGACACAATAAGATATTGGAAAGAGAAATATCCAGAATTCACAGAAGCGTGGAAAAAGGGAGAAGAGGAAAGAAAACTACACCTAGTTCATTTCATCGAGGGCGCGGCTAAGGGAAGGATTCCGAAAGATAACTATAACACAACGCTTTTAATTTGGCTCACAAAAGTTCAGCTGGGCTGGGGAACAGAAGACCTAAGCGAGGTAAAGAGCGGTATGGTCAAGGTAAGCGAAGAAGAAATGAATGCTTTTAATAAAGGCAATGTTAAAAAAATAGAAGACAGCAAAACGCAAGATACCGCCGAAGCGGAAATTATTTTATAATGTTCTTATCTACGCCAAAACAAAAGGAACTGTTTAGGCTAATTACCGAAAACTCTATGATAGTTGCTAAGGGGGGAAGTCGCTCCGGTAAGACGTTGGAGTTTCTTCGCTATATGTTTCTTTACGCTTATAATTTGGAGGAAAATTTAATTATCACAAGAAAGCGTAATATAGATGTGAATAGGTCATTGGTATTTGGCAGTATTCCCTTGCTGTTTAAACTTAGTGAAACTGATTTCGGAACAAAATTTAACTCTAAATACGGCTTCTATGAGTTTAAAAACGGTTCGCACCTATGGCTTGCCGGAACAGATGATAAAGAGCGTTTGGAAAAGGTTTTGGGCAATGAATACGGCGTGATTTTTCACAACGAGCTAAGCCAGCAGAATTTAGACATGTTTTCTACCTTTCTGACTAGGTGGAATCCCAAGAACGGCAACCCGCCGAAAATGTTGATAGATTACAATCCGCCAAACATGAGGCATTTCTCGTATCCGCTGTTTGAGCAAAATAAATATCCAAACGGAGAGCTTTTTAATTACGATTTCAAAAGCATTCTAATGAACCCGACGGATAATCCGCACCTAAGCGCAAACTATTTGAAAGTGTTGGCATCTTTGCCGGAAAGCCACAAACGCCGGTTTCTTTACGGAGATTATACTGCTAACATAGGCGCGCTTTGGAGCAGTGAGGATATTTTTTACAATAATGAAATTAACAACTACCACCGAGTTGTAGTAGGCATAGACCCTGCCGGTGGTGGAAGAGATGAAATAGGAATAGTTGTTGCCGCAAAAACAAACGATACTTATGTTGTCCTTGACGACCTCAGCATGAGGGGCAAGCCGGACGAGTGGGCAAGCCGTGCGGCGTATGCGGCAGATAAATACAATGCGGACGCTATTGTTGCCGAGCGCAACTACGGCGGTGACATGGTAGAGGCTACCATTCGGGCACACACGAAGAAGCATAGAATAATTATGACCAATTCAAGCAAGAGTAAGATAATAAGGGCGGAGCCGGTTTTTGCGCTTTACAAGCAAGGGCAAATGTTTCACAAGCAACCGTTTTATGAACTTGAAAATGAGATGTGCAGCTACACGGGCGAAGGAAGCGAAGAAAGTCCGAACCGATTAGACGCTATGGTATTTGCGACGAACGAACTTTTAACCGGTAAAAATTATAGATGGACTTACTAAACCCAAACCCAAACACTAAGGAGGTAAAGAAAATGGGAAGACCTAAAGGCTCTAAGAACAAGGACAAAACCGCAAAGGAAGTGCGGAATGAATATCAAGCAACATACAGGGGCAAGCTGAGAAGCCGCATAGTAGCGGCTTGCAATAATCAGTTATCTGATATGCTTGAGCAAATAAACACGCTGGAAAAAAGAGTTTCAGCTTTGGAAGGTAAAGACGCTGAAAGTGCGAGCGAACAATATGATAACTTTAAAGAAATAATCAATGAACTAAGCGTTGAAATACGAGCGATTAAAGAAGAACTTAAATGGGGGACGAAATGAAAATAACATGCACGACAAAGGACAGTTTGCCTATCTGCGACCTTACCGAACTGCAAGCGGGTTTAAAGAAGCGTAAAAAACGGGATATTGACCGAATTATAAACAGCATTGATAAGCATGGTTTTGCTACCCCGTTTTTTGTTTGGAGAAAAAAAGAAATAAACTATGTCCTAGACGGGCATGGAAGGCTTGAAGCTTTGAGGAAACTGGAAATTAGCCAAGACACTCAAGTTCCGGTTGTTTATATCCAATGCAAGAACAGAGCGGAAGCTAAGGAACTATTGCTAAAGATAACTAGTAATTTTGGAAAAATATCAAAAGAAGGGTTTAGCGATTTTTTAAATGATATACCGGAATTTGACATGGAAAGCGTTGATTTAGCGTTTGACATGGACAAACTGAATACTTTAAGCTCCGAAGAAGAAGAGCAACAGCAGGAAACAGATAAACATAACGGCGTGCTTGTGTTATATTTGGAGCCGGATATTATAGAAGATTTTGAAAATGAACAGGGGGCTGAAAGTGACGATAATTTCGTTGCTAAATTGTTAAGTATTTATAAGGAGATAGGAAAATGATAACTAAATTTTTTGACGAGTATTTCTTCCACCCCGCGAGTTTGGAATATAGTTGCTTCGGTTGCGGATACAATTGCTCTTACTGCTTTGCCAAAAGGACTTCAAAGTCTCTTCATGGCGACATTAAGCAGGCTGTTAATTTTCTTCAACACAAAGGAAAAAGCCAAGCGTATAAAATTTACAAAAAAGGTTACCCTATCTGCCTTAGCAATAGAACTGACCCATTTTCTCCGCCGAACATAAAATCTACAGAAATTTTTTGCAACGTTTTGGCAAACGAAAACGACAACCAAATTTTTTTCCAAACCAAAGGCGGAGATTTACCAAGAATTGAAAGGATTTTAGATAGCTTGAGGAATGAAAACAAGGGAATCATTTACATCACTATAACAAGCCTAAATAGCTTGTCAAAATTTGAGCCTAACGCTCCTAATTTGGAAAATAGGCTTAATCTGATTGAGATTGCAAAAGGCAAAGGGTGGGGAGTAGCCATTGGAATAAATCCAATGAGCGAGCAAATTGCTGGGTTGCGGGAATATGAAGAATTGATAGATATTTGCGAACAGAGAGGAGCTGATTTCTTCCTAGCTGCCGGTTTATATTTTGGAAAGTTTAAGGAAAAACTAACTGAAGAGGAAAAGAGTAAATTTACAAGCTTCCCAAACCGAAGAGAAGCGCAAAAATTATCCGATAGCATTTTAAACATTCTGCAAAAAAATCATAAAAACATCTGCGGAACAAGCGATGATTATATCCCTTTGCTGAATTTTTATCAAAAACACTTTAGAAAACATACCCCATTATATTCAAGTTTTTTAAATTTCTGCGATAAAAATTTAAAATCCGGCGAAAGAATTTACATGGACGACTGGGAATATTCTATGCTAGAGCGGTGCGGAGATATTGCGGATTTTGATATAAATTCAACTGAGTTTATATTTCAGGAGGATTGGAATAAATGGAAAATAGACAGCGAGGCGAAGAATTTGAGAACGTTGAGAGAACTAGTTCTATATCTTTGGAAAAAAAATACATTCCAGTTTTCAGCCACAACCAATAATTTTACGGAGAATCGCAATGGAGAACTATTCTATAAACCGTGAGGTTGATTTCTTTGCAGGTTTATCTATTGTTTTTATTTTTCTATTTTACTTAAAACAAACTTTAAAGAGGTTTATTATGTTAAATTTAGGATTATTGTCAAGCGTGTGTCTCGTTGGGAAATTCCGCAGCAAAAACACAGGTTTGCCGTTGGCCGAAACAACGCGCGCCAAGAAAGGCTCTCAGTCTGCGAAAGCCGCTATTTCTAAGGCAAAGTCAAATAAATCAGCGGCTCGGAGTTTATCTTCCGCTAGAAGCAGAAGCGCAAACAGAACTATCAGCAGGCTTTCGTAATTAAATAATTATGTCTAAAAAAAAACGGTTCAAAAGCGATAAAATAACGGCGGCTAACAGCTTTGCCGGCTGGACTAACACGCCCTACAAAGAGGAGCTTTCAAGTCCTGCAACGCTTTTAAAAAGTTTTCTAGCCACCGGCTATATTACCCTTCAACAGCCTCTTTTGTCGTCTCTGTGGAAAGAAAGCGGGCTTATACGCCGGTGCATTCAAAGCCCGATAAAAGATGCTATGAGCAAAGGATTTGATATTGAAAGCGACCAATTAAGCCAAAGCGACATAGAGAAGGTAAAGTCATTTTACGAAGAAAAAGATTTTTCACAGAAAATCCAAAATGCGATGGAATGGGGCGCGCTATACGGCGGTGCCGCTCTCATCATAAACGCCGAAGACCACGACATTGAACAGCGCATATACTCAATAAACAAAAGCGAAGATTTCGACCTAGAGCCTGTAGATAGGTGGCAGCTTTCATTCTTTGCGAACCAATACGACTATATTTTGGGAGACGCGAAAGGATATTCAATAGATTTTGCCGATTTTGTTTATTTGATGGGCGGAAGCGATAAGATAAATATAAACAATCTTATATTGGCTAAGGGCGACAATATGCCTTACTACATACGACAAAACCTGCAAGGCTGGGGAATATCAGCAGTTGAGCATATAGTCCGGGACTTAAACAACCATACTAAAACCCGTAACGTTCTTTATGAGATTTTGGATGAGGCTAAAATTGATATTTATTCGCTTGCCGGATTAAATGAGAATTTCGGCAAGAACCGAGAAATGATTGAACGCAGAATTGACTACGTCAATAGCATGAAGAACTACAAGAATGCCGTTCTAATCGATAAAGACGACATCTACACTAGTAAGAGCCTTGCGTTTAGCGGACTTAGCGAGGTTGCGAACGAAAACAGGATAGATATAGCGACAACGATGGGAAAGCCTGCGGTTAAGCTCTTCGGTGTATCGCCGTCCGGTTTCAGCTCCGGTGAAGAAGAATTTAAACAGTATTATGAAGACGTTGAAAATGACCAAAGAAAGAAACTCGCTAAAATTGAGAGAAAAGTAATAAACCTAATAATGCAGCATTTGTGGGGATTTGTTCCCGAATATAAATTAACATACAAACCTCTCAGGACATTGTCCGAAAGTGAATTAGAAACTATTAAAAACACAAAAACACTTCGTTATCTATCAATGCTTCATTCCCCAAGCCAAGCGTTTGACCCTTCAGAAATAGTTGAACTCATGCGTAAGGAGGGCTTGCTTTGAATGAGAGCGAAAAAGATATATTTCAACTTATACAATGGGCAGTGTTTGAGCCTGTGTTTATGTCATTAGGTTTTCCACCGCCGAAAACAGCTGAAAACGCCAAAGAGACAAGCCAAAGCATAATAATATCAAAGATAAGGAGCGGTGATTTAATTTATTCCGGTGTAATTCTCAAAGGCAAATATAATGCCGCAATTTCAAAAGCGGCTCAGGATTTAGGTCTAGTTTGGAACTCTGCACAAAAATCATACGCAGGAATTTTGCCGGCAAACGCTATAATTGCAGCTAACATAGCAAACAAAGCAAGGATAGATAATTTAAAACGCCTTGAATTTGCGATAAATTCTATACCTGAACGAACAAAAGATATTTTGAACAATGTTAAACTGCAAGCTCCGACCATAGCCGGAAGGACTGAAAAAATTAAACTAGGTATAGAAAAAATTAAGCCCGAAGATTTAGATATTTTTGCAAATGGATATAATGACGGAATAAAGAGAGCTTTCGCAAACTATGCGGAAAAAGAAACTGAAACCCTAAGAAGCATAGCGCAGTTAGGAACTTTTGATAATTTAAGCGTAAAAGAAATTGCAAAGAAATATATTCAAAGATATGACGTTAGCAAAGAAAAAGCCAAATTTTGGGCGCGGCAGGAAACGGGGCTTTTGAGTGCGGGTATTGAGAATAAAGCTATGGCGGAACTTGGAATACGCTACTATCGTTGGCATGCCGTAGGCGACAACCGGAGCCGAAGCGACCACATGGAACTTGATGGGCATATTTTCAACGCAGATAATCCGCCGATTACAAACTATTCAGAGACTTTGGAAGGCAAACCTGCACGGCGTGGAAATCCTAGAAGCGATTATAATTGCCGTTGTAACGCTATTTGGCTAACAGATAGAGAAGTTGATGAAGCGCGGAAAAAAGGGCTTTTACCGGCATAAAATTACTATTTTCTTATTAAGGAGATTTGTAAAATGGTTGAAACAAGATGGTGCGGGTTTATTGAGCCGGGCTTCGTTTCTTACGAAAACAAGGGCGATGGCGTTTGGTTTTTGGAAAATGAAGTTATTCAAAAAGCTATAGATACTATTATCGGCGAAAATTTAACTTTGGATAAAAGCGATTTTTATTCACACGGCGGCGAACGTGTCGGAACAATTTTAGAAAGCCGGTTTGACGCAGAAAAAGGATTGTTTTTAGTTAAAGTTTCAGTGGAAGATGATGTTGCATTGGAAAATATAGATAATGGCAATTTAAAAGTTAGCAGTGAATATACGGTGGAAGAAAGCGAAGGGGGCGGGACAAGAAATGGTATTCATTATGATTTTAAGCCTTTGCGGATAACCTTTAAAAAGTTAGCTTTAACTGAAAATCCAAAATATGAAATTTCTAAATTTGTTAATAATAACGCAGGAGGTAATGTGGTTATCAAAGTTATAAGAAAAATGTTCGCTAAAAACAATGACGGCGAAGAAAAAAAAGAACCGGAAATAAAAAAACCGGTTGAAGAAAAAAAAACTATTGAAAATTCAGTAGTCAAGGTCGGAGATAAAGAATACGACTTGGAAAAATTAGTAGAATTTTACAAAAGTAAAAAAAACGCTGAAAATTCCGGCTATTTAGAGCTTACAGATGAGATAGAAATTGACGGCGAAAAAGTTTCAATAGAGGAACTAATAGAAGCATGGGAAGCTAGCGAAGCTGAGGCGTTGGCTGAGGAAAAGAAGCAGGAAGGTATAGAAAATAACAAAATAATCATAGAGGGTGATGGTTTGCCGGACGGAGACCCTGCGCTAATACCGTGCGTAAAAAATAATAAAGGAAGCCGAATACTTGGCTTTAAAAGGAAGGTTGAAAATTCAAATGGTGCGCCTTTCAATCAGATGTCAAAGATGACAAGAGAGCAACATGACGCATTTATTAGAAAACATTTTTAGGGGGGATAAAAAATGTCAAGTTTAAACATGAACCAAATCGCACCGCTTCCGCTTGCCGGAAGCCTTGCGTTGCAAAACAACAGTGAAAATATAATTATCTGCAAGGCTAATGAAGTTCTAGTTTCCGGAGACCTCGCAACCTTTGATGTTGGCGATTCAAATAATCCGCTTATCAAAAAAGGAGCTGCGGGCAATGTCATTGGCGTAGTTATGAATGATTTATTTAAAGAGCAGATAGAAATAGGTCAAGAGGTAAGAGTAGCTTTAAGCGGCTGTATCGTGTGGCTTACCGCAACTGCGGCTGTAGTAAGAGGCGTGGTGGATGCTGGAATAGCCATAGATGAAGCGGCTGTCGGAGAAATGTACCGTTGCATAGTTCAAACTAAATTAGGAGGGGTGTAATATGCCGGCAATGTTAGGAGCACTACAAGCGCAAACAACCATTACCGAAGCTATTCAAGGGGTTTCGGAACAAAAATTTCATATGCTCGGCGGTAAGCATTTATATGATTTTATGCCAATCAACGCACAGGGCGGTTGGGCGAGCGAACTCATAAAGGCTAGAATAGGAATAAACGCTGACGTTAGCAGAGGTTTTAGACGTTCTGCTACTGAGAGCAATTTCTCAAAGAAAAACGCAGTGCAGGTCTCAACTGATATTGTTCGAACCAGCACTTTCACCTACAAAGATACTGCAAGTTGGAATCTTATGGAAGTCAATGAAGCGGCGGCAAGCATTCAAAGATTAGATTTGATAACTGCTAAAATGCGAGCATTGAAAACCGTATTTGATTTAGGCGTTCAAGCTTCCGCTTTTCTTGGCTGTGACGCAGATAGCCCGAATGAACCGAATTTGCAGGGGCTTTTGACCCAAAGCAATGTGACTGTAAATCAAACTTTAATAACTAAAAGACTTACAGAAATGAATGCGCAAGAAATGAGGGATTTCGTTTCTAAAGTTCTCGGAATTTATCAAGCGAACTGTGGATATACTGCATATCCCGATACTTTTTTAGTTCCGATGGAAGATAAGAACGGAGGTATAATTTCTTACCAAGAAGCCGCCGAAGGTTCTACTTTCACTTTCACCCCTGACGCAACTTCAATGCTTGAGGTTCTTCGCAAGAAATTTGTTGAAGGCACGGGAAATGAGAATTTTCAAATAATGGGAACTATATACAACAACATGGCTATAGACGGAACTCGTTACGCCCTTTACAGAAAAGACCCTGACAGCTTTAACTTTATGTTTCCGATTGCATTCACGCAAACACCGGTTGTGCAGGTAAGCGGCACTGATTTTGTTTGCGACGTATACGGAAGAATTGGCGGTATCTTGAACGCAAGACCGCAAGAAACCATTTACTTTGATGTTTTGGCGGCATAGGAGGATAATATGTTATTGCAAAACAAAACGGGTAACGACATGGCTTTTGCCGAAGGAAAGCTGTTTAAAGCTGGTTCAGTTTTAGATATTCCAAACGCAACTGCGGAAAAAATTCTTAAAACTTATAAAGGTAAAGTAATAGAGATAAAGACGGCACAAGCAAAAGAAAATAAAAATAAATAGGCAGGTTACGCAATGTCTATTTCGCTGCCCACTATTGAGGATTTCAAAACCTTCTTTGATAGGGGGCAGTTTTCGTTTGGAGAGGATTTGCCTAATGTTCGTGATAAGGATATAACTCAGGCACAAAGCGAGGCTTTGGCTGCCGTTGGGGATTGCTCCGACTTTGGGGATTCTTCCGCAATGGCGTTTAACTATTTAACCGCTCATTTTCTTTTAAACGACATAAACGCCGCAGATACTGGCGGAACTGGAATGTATCCGGTGAGTTCCCATAGTGCCGGAGGTTTAAGTGAAGGCTTTGCAATACCGCAGAAGTTTATGAACAACCCTCTTTGGAATTTATTAAGCACGACTTATTACGGTCGCAAATTCTTAGCAATGGCTTACTCCCTATCTATAGGAAGGGTTGGGGTGGTAGGTGGGAGAACACTTCCATGAGTTCCGAACTTACCAATTTACGCAATGTAGCTAAAACGCTTGGGAAAAGCTATGTTAAGATTGGGATTCAAAGAAACAGTCCGGCTAATAATTACGCCGCCGGACACGAGTTTGGAATAATTACAAAAAGAGTTCCTAAGCGTTCCTTTCTTAAAGACCCTTTAGAAGCGTATCAAATGAAGATTTTCAAAGAAGCCGAAAAAGACATTGCGTTTTCAATATCTAAAGGAGAAACCGACAAAAATAAACTATTAGGAAACTTAGGCGTTCAAGCGGTTAAAATAAGCAAAGAATGGGTTAAAAGCGAGGGCGAAGGCTCATGGAAGCCTTTAAGTACAAATTATAAAATCCGTCCTTCGGGAAAGTTAGTACATAGCAGTTCAAAGATTCTGCAAGATACGGGCGAGCTTATGACTAACATAACTTTTGAGGTTGTGTAATGGTTCCTCAACTACATGGAGCTTTGCGAGGATGGTGCAGTTGGTACACTGGATTTAAAGTAGTTCAGTCTTCCGTAGATTACGGAGTTATAAAAAAAACAAAAGAGCCTTTGAGAATTTTCGGGAATTTACAGCCTACGCCGAACCGACTAATGCAGGATACGAATAGGGGTTGGGCAAACGCCGAATGGACATTGCTAATACCGGAGAAGGATAGAAGCCTAAAGTTTGACGATATTATAAACCTAAGAAACAAGTTTTACCAAGTTAGAGTTATAGATAATTGGCAGGAAAGCAATTTTGTCCGCTACGGGCTTACCGAAAGCATTGAGGACATTTCTTTAATTGAGGGGCTTTAATGAAGGGCTTAATTATGCTCGCTAAACTTTTGGGTCAATACATGGAATTGCCGCCGGAAAATGTTGTTATCTACAGCCAAAATTGGATAATGCCTAATGTTCTAGGCATTTTTTTACTTTTACGAATAAATAACGTCCAGAGTTTAGGACGCAAAAGCATTTCGCTTGAAGGCGGCGGCAAAGAAACGGCTACGCTTCGCTACAGCATTAGCGTAGATATGATTGGGCGACCATGTCCGAGCGACATGGAGAAAGACCCTAGACAGCGGTTCTTTGAAATGGCGTTGTCTATCTATTCAAACTTAGGAGTTTCACTCATGGAACAAAACGAGGTTTCTATACAAACTTTAGGGGATACAATAGATTTGAGCGATATAGAGGGGGCTGGCGTAATGTGCCGGTTCAAACAGGATTTTATGATTATGGAAAAAGTAGAAAAGAATAGTTTAAATAATTATTTTACAGAAATTGGAGATATTGACTTAAAGGTTCAACAATAAATTTCTATATTTACAATAGGAGAAAAAAGAAAATGATAGATTTGAGCAATATAGTATCGCTGACTGAGAATGTAAGGCAGCAAGGTTTAGACGCATTGAATACAAGCGACTTGGCTATATTCACAAAGGCAACACCTATTCCCGAAGACTATGGGAACTTCAGAAAATACAGAACGGCTAAAGATGTGGCGACCGATTTTGGGAGCGATACAACTATTTATAAAATGGCAAACGCAGTGTTTTCTCAAACGCCGAACATTAAGAGTGGTAACGGTTCTTTGATAATAATCCAGCTATCTGCTTCCGATTTGGAGGCGGATGATGTCAAGAATACCGCTCTTTTAAGAATGGAAAGAGAGGTTAATTTCTTTGGCTTTATGTTTGATGATGTTGATGACAATTTTCAAGGTGTTGCGGCTACAGTTCAAAGCCTTAATAAAGTTTTTTTCACGGCTTCAAACGATTACACATTGGTTGCGGGAAGTTTTACCAATGTGCAAAAAGCTAATCAGCAGAAAACTCGATGCCTATTCTACGGAAGTTCAACCGCTTTAGATGCTTTGCTTTTCATGGCTTCTTATGCCGGACGAGGTTTGGCTACTAACTTTAACGGTTACGGTACGGCATTTACAATGCAGCTTAAAGATATGGTAGGAATTTTACCGGATTTAACAATAGACCAAACACGCTACGATGCTCTCATGACGGCGGGCGTTGATTGCTATGTTGATTTCGGCATCCCCAAACTAGCAACAAGCGGGGCAAACGGGTGGTTTGATGTCGTTGTTTATTCCATAGCGATTAAAGTTAGTTATATTATTAGTTTATTTAATTCGCTTGCTACTACTCCTACAAAGATAGCTCAGACAAACGCAGGGTTGAATCTAATCATAGCAAACGCTACAAAAGATTTAGACAAATTCCAAACGAGCGGAGTTTTAGCTACCGGAGTAAAATGGACGGGAGAAATTCCCGTTCCTGTGCCGGAAGATATTTTCAATCTTTCAATTATGCAAAATGGATTTCATTTGTGGTTTGATGATATAAACAACCAAAGCCAAGAAGAAAGAGAACAAAGAAAAACGCCTGCTGGAAGTCTTTCAGTTAAATTTGCCGGTGCGTTCCACCACGTTCAAAGTTCAATAACTTTACAGGAGTAAATAGATATGTTGCAAGTATTAAACGTAAGAGCGATTAGTTTAAGCACAAATACAAGTCCCGAGGTAAGAGTAATTACTTTGGCAGGCGGCACGAGCGACAATACATTATCATTCAGCAACCCAAGCCGTTCTTTAGTTGTGGGTTACGGTGGTGCCGCCTACGGAGCAAGAAATGGAAACGCCGAAGAAGCTGATTTAGTAATAAATGTTTTGCAAGGTAGCGGAGAAAACACATGGCTTTTAAGCCAAGATGTCGCAGAGTTCCCTATATTCAGCGGTTCAGTTTCATGCGAATTTATCACGGGAGATTCAGCGATTACAAGAACCTATGAGCTTAAAGAAGGCACGATTATCTCTAAGCGCGGTTTGACAATTTCAACTGACGGCGGAAACGAAAGCCAAAGCGTTCAGGAATGGACGCTCAAATTCACAAGCTGCAAAATAATCTAAAGGAGCTGGCAATGCAAAAAATACTTTCAAACGGAGAGCAAATAACAATATCTGCAAGCAGTTTCCTAATTGCTGATGAATTGCGCATAGCTATAATTAACTGTCTCAATAAAACCGATTTAGGCTTTGGCAAGAACTTTAATTTATTTGATATTGAAAACGCTTTTGCTCAGGAGTTAAATTTTGAGAAAATTATAAAGTCCGCTTTGTTCTTGACTGCCGATAAAAAAGTTTTAGAATGTTTTTGGGAATGCGCCAAGAAGGCACACGTGGGAAAAGACATGAAATTTGTCAATACTGAATTTTTTGAACATGAAGAAAATAGAGAACTTTTTATTGAGATATTTATTTTAGTGCTTGAGGTGAATGTGAAAAGTTTTTTTACGGGCATTATAAAAGTGTTGAAAAACAATTTTCCGGCAAATACAGAAACAGAAACCTAATAGCTTTTTTTCTAAGCAAAAGAGGATATTGGGGGGGGAATCCCGAAGGTGTTTTGAGCGCGCCGGTTGATATGGTTTTTGAGTGCTTGGATTTTGAGATTGAAATGACTTTAAAAGAAAAAGAGGCTTTGGAAAATGCAGGTAGGTGAGCTTTTTTATAAACTTGGTTTTAAGCTAGACTTGACGGACGTTAAGTCCGCAGAAAACTCGTTGAAAAAAGTTGAGAAACAAAGCCTATCTATTGGAAAAGGTCTAAGCATTGGATTTGCTGCCGCAGGAGCTTCCGCTCTTGGAATTTTCGCAAGCATAAGCAAGGCAAGTTCTTCGGCGATTGAAATTGCCGAAATGGCTCTGAAAACAAACCGCTCTCTAGCCGATGTTCAGCAGAAACGCGGATTAAATGTTTTGATTGACAAAAGCGACTTATCCGCTATGGCAAACTTCCGGCGTGAGTTCCGGCGTTTGCAAATGGACATAGCTAATGTGATGATTAAAGCTCTCAAGCCTTTAGCAAATACTTTGTCAAATGTATTTTCACAGATAAGGGAATTTTTTAAAACCGCCGAATTTAATTCCATGCTTTCGGAAGCTGGAATTTTAATAAATAAAATATCTACCCATTTATTAAATTTCTCACACAGGGCTATGAACGCTTTCGGTTTTGTTTTGGATAAATTATTTCAGCTTAACGATTTTATAAAAGGAAATTTGACGGCTACAATAGCAGCTTTTGGAATTTTATTAAAAAAATCTCCTATGTTTAGAATGTTTGCAGGACTTCAACTAGCGATTGACTTAATAAACGACCTAAGCAATTCGTTCGAACACAATGGGAAAAAAACATTCTTCAACTGGGTGTTCCGGCAGGGCGGAATCGGAAAGGCTATTCTTCGTTTGAAAAAACCGCTTAGGGACCTGCGAGAAGCATTTAGACCTCTTACAGAGCTTGCGACCGGAAAACTTAAAGATTTATTCAATTGGTTCACAGATGACAAGGCTTTGGATAGCTTTAAGTTTTCAATAGAAGCGATTGCGAATGCTTTAGCCTCAATAATTAACAATTTGACAACTTTAGCCGGTTTTGCCGCAAGCACGGCGGAAAAAGGATTGCAACAGACATTCAGAGACTATTACAGCGAAGATAAAACAGGAGGAACGCTTTTCAAGGCGGAGCAGAAATTGGTAAATGGATTTTTAGATTTGTTAGATATAGGAGCTAAAAACATTAAAGAACCCGTTAAGAATAATTTGATTGAGGGCGGTCGCCTCCCTCCCGCATTGCAAAATAAACTAAGAGGTGATGAAACAAGTTTTAACCCTAATTTTAATTTTAATGTTATTGTTGATAAAAATATGAGATTTTTGGGAATGCAGGATTACAACGGAAGATTTGCTCAAGTCAATGGAAGACTCGCGTTAGGTTAGACTATGGTTAAACTAGGAGCAAACACAGATTTAGCGCAGGCAAAGCCCACGCCTTTCAAGGGCTATGATGATGTGGTACGGGTTTTAGATATTGCGAATAATACACTAATAAGCCCCAAGAAGCTATGCTACATAGGCGGTTTTGCGCTTGACTTGGAAAATAGCGTTAGCGAGAATCTAAGCAAGCAGGTTTCAAATAAAGCGGTAGAGAGCGGTTATCAGATAAGTGAAAGCGTAATAGAGAACTTGGCGACAATAAGCGTAACGGGAATAATAGCTAATCATACGTTCGGGATTCCTAAGAATGCCGCCGACCAATTCGGCAACATTGTCGGGAATATGGGAAAGCGTTTGAAGATGTTGGGTGGATTCTTTTTGGATTCTCTTTTTCCGAGCCAAATGAAGGCGATAAATACGGCGGTCACAAAGACGCAAAACGCGGCAAATATAGTAAGCGATAAGATAGAGCTTATAAAAAGCTTCGCAAACGGAACGAATGAGATTATATCCGGCGGTAGCACCATAACCCGAAGCCAAAAACAGCAAGCTATGCTTAAAGCGTTGTATAAAAGTAATACTCCGGTTGAGTTTGCTTGCGAGTTCGCATATTATCCAGCCATGCTGATAACATCAATGTCTATCAGCAGAAACGGTGTTGAAAACGGCGCGTTTGCGGTTTCCTTGACTTTGCAGGAATTTGTTGGCGTTGAGATTGAAGTTGCTGATTTAGATAATGCGCAGTTTGCCAAGAACCTATGTAGAAACAGCATACAGAATTTAACCGGAGAAAATGTAGGAGAGCAAAAAATAGATACTACCCAAACTAGTTTATATGATTATTTGCCAAAAGAACTTTTTCAAGAGTGATGAGTTATGAAAATTAAATCTACACGATTCCAAACTACTAATATAACTTTGACTACCAGAGAATCAGCCGAGTTTGATTTTATTTACAACGCAAACATAATGCGGTGGTTTTACAATGTTAGGGTAGGCGGTAAAGCTAAAAACGGTTACAAACTTAACTGTGGCGTTAATCTTTTAAACGGCGTGACAACAGCCGCACAGGTATTTTGCGTTGGCAATTTTGATTTTCCTTTTTTGATAAACGATTTTGAATCGGATAATTTTAAAATTATTGAGGTTATCAGAAATGGCTAGCAGCTTCAAAGAACCGCAGTGGAACGAGACTGAACTAGCTTGGGAGCTTACTGTCAAAGACAGTAAAGACAAAGAGCTTTTAACATGCGGTTCACCTCTCTACATTTCTTTTGAAATTAAAAGGGATATTACTAAAATTCCGAACTCAGCAAATATATCGGTTTATAATCTTAAAGATGAAACGCGGCGTTTAATGCAGAAATATACTCCTTTAGATAGCTATAATTTTGATGTCGCCTATACTTTGGGAACAGTCAAGAACTACGACCTGAAGAATTATAGAAGCATTATTCTCAAAGTTAAAAGGAATAACAAAGAAAGCGTTATCTTTGCCGGAACGGTTACAGAATGCACGAGCCAAAGAAGCGGAGCCGATTGGGTAACGGAATTTCAATGTTCGGACGGGCTTTTTGCAAGCAGGTTCTCAGTAATGGACACAACTGTTGAAGCTAACTATATCGCAATAACCGAGATTGAGAGAGAGGCGAAGCAATGGAAAATGTCTGTAGATATACAGGGAACTCCGCATTTATCAAATAAGCCGATTACTTTTTTAAATCTAAATGAAATGCTTGAATTTTCTTTCCCAAATAATTGGTTCGTTGATAATGAGACCTTGAAATGCTTTGGAAAAGGAGCGCAGACCGATAAAGATAAAAAGGTTTTTATTCTCGGCGGTAATCAGATTATCAACAGCCCCAAAAGGACGAACAACACTTTGAACATAGATACTATTTTCTTTCCCGAATTAAAACTCGGTCAAGTTGTAGATATAAGAAGCCTTTACGCAAGGGATTATAACGCCCAATGGGAGATTGCTAGCGTGAGCCACAGCGGAGAGCTTGGAATCGGTTCCGGTAATTCCTGCAATACCAGTTTGTTATGCTTTCCTCCTAACACAAGATTCGGGAGTTTATGATTTATGAATGAGGCACTATTTCCATTTTCCGGCAGCGACCCCACAGGCGAGATTACGCTTTTGACGTTGCTTGAAAAAATTCCGCTGAAAATGAACTGCGTTTCCATTGGAAGAATTGAAAAAGTAAATGACGACCAAACAGCAAATATAAGCGTTATTTACAATCAAGACAATGGGCATAAATATCCCGTATTGTCGCAAGTTCCGCTTTTAGTTTTGCAGGGCGGCGGCAAGTATATTAAATTTCCGGTTAAGAAGGACGATAAGGTGCTTTTATTGTTTTGTGACCGAGATATTAGTAATTGGCACGCATTGGGCAACGAATTACAACCTTTGCCGAGCAAGAGAAATCATAGTTTAAGCGATGCAATTGCTATTTGCGGCGTTAATTCTGCTTCCGCACCGCTTGGAAGAGCTGGAGAATCGGCTGTGCAGATAAACGGAAATGATACGGGTTTGGTTCTGTTTGATAAGCTCAAAGCGGCTTTGGACGATTACGCAAGTAAAGTAGTTCGGTGGGCTACAACTGCAACTTATGTCAATTCGGCAGGAACACTAACGCCATTGGCATTTACACAACCGGCACCGGCTTTTGATATTACCGCCGCCGAAACACCGAACATAAAAACGGAGACTACATAATGATAAGGTCTTTAGATAGGAATTTGGATTGGACGCTTGGGAACAAGTTTCTCACCGGAAAAGCTGAGATTATGCAGGACTGTGAGACAAGGCTTAGAGAGTGGAAAAACGACTGTTTCTTTAATATGAACGCAGGAATAGACTATCTGGCTTGCTTTGACGGATTAGACAACAATAAATTAGCCATAGACCAGATTGCGGTTATAAACCGAACTAACGGCGTTGTGAATGTGGCAAACTATGAACAAGGATTGACAGATAGGAAAATGACGACAAAAGCTGCCGTTTTAACAATTTACGGAGAGGTAGAGATAAATGCCTGATATTTTAGACAATACTGGCTTGCAGGTTAAAAGCTATGCCGAAATTAGCGATGAACTGAAAAATTCTTTTCATCAAATATACGGAGGCGACTTAAACTTGGAAAGCAACACGCAGGACGGACAGATGATAGGACTGTTCGCCCAAAGCGCGACTGACATTAGAGAAATAATCATGAGCGTATGGAATGACCTTTTCGCCGATACAGCTCAAGGAATGGCATTAGATAGGCTTTTCAGTGTTATAGGCGTTAGGAGAAACACGGGTTCAAAGGCAAGAGTTCTTATAACCGTAGTAACCGACAGACCTGTTCATTTGCAAGGCTTAGACGGAGTAAATAATCTGAACGCTTTCACAGTCAGCGATAGTATGGGAAATAATTATAACCTTGAATTAAGCGCAGATTTTCCGTCAGGAGAAACGCAGGCAGTTTTTGTAGCCGAGTTTGAAGGCTACCGGCAAATGCAGATAAATACTATAACGACTATAGAAACTATTATTCGTGGAGTTTTAAGCATTGCTAATTTGCAAGAACCAATAGAGAATGGAACGGATTTTGAGACAGACGCAGAATTTAGAAACCGAGCCTTGCTTGGGAATCCAAGCGGAGCGAACATAGGCACAAAATCTCTAATTGAGGCGGCTATTTTAGAACTAGATGATGTAAATGAAGTTTTAGTTATAGAAGACGTAGGACAAATTTCTATTATAGTTAAAGGGGGAAATCCACAAGATATAGCTAATGCTATATACGCAACTAAAGCTGCGGGAATTGAGACTTTAGGAAATATTTCTATACCTATAAATAATTCCGTGATTAAATTTACTTTTGCAACACCACAGTCCCTGTACTACAAAGTTGATTTGCATGATAATAATGGAAGTTCTTACATTGACGATGTGGCGATTAAAAATTTGCTTGTGCAAAAAATATTTAGAATCAATGAAACGGCTTCTCAAATTTCGTTAGCTTCTATAATTAACGAAATGTTTCCTAATTTATTGATTTCTAATAGCTTGATAAGAAGTAATACTGTAAATTGGTCAGAAAATATTACTCCAGCAAATAATCTATATTTTCAGTTGCAACCGCAATTTATTACTATCAACAAGGTGTAAGATATGGACTTGGAAGAATGGAAGCAATACTACGTAGATAACATAATCCTGCAATATAAGCAGAGACCTAAAGCTATTGAAACTATTAAAGCTTTGGCAGGCGTTAATTGGGTTCTTGGAATTTTGGACGGGTTAAAAGGTGTATGGGATATTGACAACGCCACGAGCGAGAAACTTAACATAATAGCGCAGTTATTAGGGATAAAGCGCAATTATTACGGGTTGAATTACAGTTCTAAATTCTTCTCTACCCCCTACTCAAACCTAGTCGCGGATTCCCCGACTTTGCCAAATGACCCTAGAGAAGGGTTTATAGTCGGCGGAGTTGATAAGATGGGCGAATGGTTCATGAACTCCAAAACCGGCTACTCTTACTTGGCGTTAAACGATGATAATTTGAGAAAAGTGATTAAAATGAAGATTTACGCCCGACTTTGCAATAACTCAGCAAAGAAGATACAGGAGCTTTTGGATACTCATTTTGCCGGCGCGTTCATTAGGGAACAATATCATCCGGCAAATGAAATTATTTATTATGTTTCGGCTGATGACATGCTTATATTTGAGATTATGAGGGACAAAGATATACTACCAAGAGTAGCGGGGGTTAATGCGGTAGTTTTGCAAAGTGAGCTATCGTAATTTTGTATATTATTTTGAGAGGTAAAAATGGCAGCACTTGATAGAAAATTTTTAAAGCAATTCGCAGAGCAGGGAGCGGCGCAGTTCTTCCATAAATTTGGAGGATTCCAATCAGGCGACAACTCCGAGACAAAAGATGTTGAAGAATTGCAGAGCCTTAGCGCATTCACGCAGGGGTGGCAAAACGCATGCGAAAACGGCATGAAACTTCCGGCACTTGAAGAGATGAACGCACTATTTTATGTGTTTGGGTATTTTTTAAAATATCTTATGCAAACAGGCATACCTGAGTGGAATGCTCAGGAAGAGTATAAGGCGGGTGCCGTAGTCAAATATAACAAAACAATATATACAGCACAAGTAGATAATTTAAACGTTGTTCCGGGTTCAAATGGAAATTGGGACGCACCGTTTTCGGTTAATTATAATTTGCAAGCCAGAATGTTATCTATAAAAGATAACACTGATACTACAGGACTACAGCTAGATTATTCAATAGTTGGTTTAATTAGAAATTCTAGTCTTATAAATGCTAGGTGGTTAGATGTTATCAATACGGCTAATGCAAATAAGCCTGCGCCTAACACGTTGCTGAAAGAGGGCGACATCGGAATAGCTTATCAAACTGGCGTATTTTTAGAGGTAAAAACGGGCGACTTGCTGTACATAGGTTCTTATCCCCTTGTTAATGGACAGCGATACTCATGGGTTCAAGCAGATTCCGATTTACCAGCAAACGCGATATGCTTGGGGGCGGTTGATAATATGTCTGATAGCACTACGACCGTTTTATTCCGTTGCACAGCGAATATAGTTCAACAAACATAAATTCAAACATGATACTCCCCTGCAATTTTGTTGCAATTAACGAGCGTTTCAGCGTAATCCCTCCAACGCCTGTGGAGACCTTTTATCTGTTGTCGCAAACGGAAACGGGCGACCGCCTAACAACGCAAACGGGGGAAGCATTAGTTGAGCAGGCTAATTTTGCACCGGAGGGGGTCGCGCCTTGAAAAAGAATTTTTTTAATTTGAATTTTTTTAAACCGGAGAAAAGAAATGATGGATAGCAAAGAATTAAGAAATAATATAGGTTTCATAATTAAAGAAATTGGTCTCGGTGCTATATTCTTAATTATGTTAATTTACATCTTCTTGCAGTTTCAGAAGGTTCAGCAGGAACATACAAGCATGGTTGAGCAAATGCTGAGGGAGGCACAGATTGAACGTGGCAGTTTTTTAAGAACGTTACAGGAGTGCTGTAAAGATGATAATGTCGTTTATATGTCCGATTTTGATACGTATAAAAAGGTAGAGGTAAAAAATGGCAGATAAAAAACTAAATGATTTTGCAACTGTCACGTGGGACGAAGCGTTACAAATGAAAATTCCTTTAACTACACCGGATAATAACTACAACATTCCGGCGGAATCTATTAACGAGCAGATACAAGCAGTTAAAACTTCAGGAGAATCCGCATACAGCGAAGCCTCTCAAAGAATAGATACTTTAGAATCTAATTCAATGCCGACTTTGCCATCAAGTGACGGAAAAACCTATGGAATAAATAACCGCCAATGGAAGGACGTTTCCAATTCTTTGCCAACGTCATCTTATACATCACTTGTGCAAGCGAATACAGCAGGTGATATTCAGCGTTCGGCATTTGCGATAGACAGTAGCGGTTCTACTATTTTTTATTCTAATTTGCCAGCAACACAAACCGGCGGATTAACGTTGTCAAGCAATCAAGCCTCTCTAACGTCTAAAACTGATAAGTCTCAGTCAAACACGACAGCAGACGTTGCGTTGCGAACGATAGATTCTAGGAACTCAAGTGTTGAGATAACCGCTTCAGGTTTAAACGGCACGACCGGAGGCACTTCCGCGCAAACATCGTGGATACAGACGCAAAATTCATTAGAATATGGCGCATACACGGGCGGAACACGACAGATAACATTTAAAATAAATACTAATGATGGAATTTATTTTAACCTGAACAACTCAGGTAGATTACAAGTTAATCAGACTAGCATTCTGGCTGCAATGTATAGCTCAGAAGTATCAACGACGGCTTCGGCTAAAATCTTAGCCGGATATTCACCGGATTTTAACGCAAAAGGATATGTACGCTCTGCCTTAAATACGGCGTCAGCCGTCCCATGCGGAGAATATATATCTAATTGCTCTGGCGCGCGTTTCGAGAATTGGTTTAATACGTATATTATCAATGGCGTTGTTCCAGCAGGGGCATTTTCCGGACTGACGTTCCCGACATCTATCGGAACACCAAACAACTGCACAGCTTACGTTGCTAAGGATTTCTTAAGCTGTGAAATGCAGTTTCAAAAAGGCGGTATAATCTATACAAACTATGGCACACGAAGCTCAATATCTTCACAATTTACTTTTGAAACATGGAAAAATATAATTCCAACAGATATAGCACAAAATTAGGAGAATAAAAATGTCTATACCAATACAGCCAAGAGTCGCGATAACACTGACGCAGACAAACTATGTCGCAAATGCAAAGAAGTTCTCAACGCCTATAACAGAGATGACTTGCAACAGTAATTGCGTTTGGATAGTTAAGACTACGGTGTGCGACAGCGACACACCAACGTGCTTTATTCGGTTGTCACACGTCTTGCAGGATATCACAGGAACGCTTGACCCCGAAACCGGAATTTCTTCGGTAGATAACTTCCACTTTTGCCAAATTGACGATATAAGTCAGGGCAGAAAAATATACATGCAGGTTAGAGATAACTCGGGCTTTATTCCGAACGCAATTCTTATTCTGAACAAAAACACAACTTTGAGAGTAAATCGCAAGGTTTCAAACGATATTATAATAGAAGGCAACGGCGGCTTCCTTCTGCACCCTATTTCAACACCGAGAACGGTTGGTGCGGGCTTGTTTGAGGATATTGCATATTGGGCAAGCGAGCAGGATTTAATAGATGCAACTAATGCGCTTATAAATGACCCTTCCACACCTATGTTCTTTAATTATGATAATTCACGAATCCCGAGAACTCGTGACGTGGCGTTAGTCGCAGACGCTACGTCACCTGACGGTTATGTGGAACGCTACTTTGACGGGTCATCGTGGGTTGCGGAATATCCCGAAATTCTTGTCGGAACGGAAGAAGTGTTAAAACAAGAAATTAAATCATTGGAACAAGAAATTGAACAGATAAAAAATTCGGTTTCTTCGCAAGCAAATACGGTATCTATGTTGCAGGGACAGGTTAATAGAAACTCTTTAGATATTGAAGCGAACCATAGCATGCTTGTCACTACAGTAAGTTATTCAATAGCGGAAACTAATCAAAAATTGGACGACCATATTGACACGGACAATCCTAGATGGGCTTCCGTACTTGATTTGATAAACGCCAATAATGCGCTTTTGTTAAAGCAGGTTCAAGACATGATGTCCGGAACCGCTTTACCGATAGATTACAACTCGCCGCAAACTATTATCGGCACAAATGGATTGTTAAACTTAGGCGGCAGCAACAGCTGGACGGCTACTCAGAACGGGGCAATTATCTGCTCATGCGTTGGCTTGCTTTCAGTAGCCGTGTCTATAATTGTTATGCGAGGCGGAAACACTGTATTCACATGGACATCGCCGGTTTTGCTGGGTTTAGGCTCTCAGAATCCGTCCGACCCGTTCCAGATAGAGACGGGCGACATAATAACGACAAGCGGCTTACTGAGCGTTGGGTCATCTGTGAGTTGCATATTTTATCCGGTAAAAGTTTAAAACAAAAAAAATAAGTTAAGTTTTTACCGTTTTTTTAACGCATTGTAAAAATGTGTTAAAAATGTATATATATATAGTTACCGAAAAAACCGTGCCAAAATGTCATTTTTGCGAAAAAAAACTGTTAATAACTTTGTTAATAAACCGGCTTAAATTGTTAATAACTTGTTAATAAACTGTTAATAATTACGGTAAAATGTGTTAATAAAGTTTTTTTAGACTATTTTCAAAAAAAATATACGCTATGTGTAGTGTTGTAGTTCGGACAACTCCCGTATATACGCTATATGTAGTGTTTTGACCCTTTTTTGCCGGCAAAGGCGAGGAAAAAAAACCTTGCATTTGTTTTTGAAAATTGCTATATTATAAGTAGAATTAAACGAGAAAACGAGAGCAAACTCGTTAAAAACAGGGGTTCAAAATGAAAATGACGCAACAACTTTTGCAAGCTGCGGAGCGCAGCTTTGAGATTGCGAAAAAAAATGGTTTTCGCGGAAAATTTCAGCGCGATTTCTTGCCGAAATTTTTACAAAAAAAAGAAATGCGCGGCAAGAAGCAGGAAGATAATAACTGTTTTGATTTTTTTGTTATGCAAAAAAAAGTTCGTGAATTTATTTTAAATAATAAAAATTTTAAGGAAATTTTAGATAAAATGGACGGAAAGCTATACGAGCGCAATGATGAGCGCACGCGGACAGGCTATGCGCTCCGCTGGAAATCTGGCGCATTTTATTATTGTGATGAGTTAGTAATTCTAGCAGAACGCGCGGGTTTTGCGCGCGGTAGTAATGTACCTGTCTATACGCGCATGCCCTGGGGCATGCAGCACATAAGCTACGAATTTAAAGCTAGATAAAAAATTGCAACGGGGATAATAAGCCCCATCCGCGCGGCACTCGCGCGGGTTGCATTACCGGCATGTGCCGGGACAAACAGCCGCAAAAGCGGCGGGAGCGAAAAATGGATTGTGAATATATTTTAGGTATATATGCCCAGATGGGCATAGAACCGCAACTAACGGCGCGCGGCTTCAGAATACATAATTCCGGAGTTCTTTTTAATGAGGAAGATTTAATTGTTTTTTTTAAAAAATCTTATTCGTCACGAAAAAGAACAAAATACCACGGGAAAAAAACTTCAAAGCATAATTTTTTGAATTATTCCCGGCGGCGGGAATGCGAAGAATTTTCATATAAATTTAAAGAAAAATATAAAAATTTAAAAAAAAGTAAAATTGAAGAAAAATACAAAAACGAACGGACAACAACCTCGAAGCTCGGCACGATGTACAAAGAAGGTTTCCAAATTTCAGTTTTTTATATAGATTGCGAAAAATGGAAAAAAATGAAATTTCTTGCTAAGGCAAAAACGGCGGGGCTACAGATTATCAGCATAACAGGCGAATGGAATGGCTACGGCTATACAAGTAGTCGTGAGGTCCTCGCAACTCCGCAAAGCCAAGCAATTTATAATAGTTTGCAAAATTATTGTAAAAAACCTAAAAAAGAAAAAAGTGAGGAAGAAAAAATTGAAGCATGGGCAAAAAGAATGCAAAAATTATCCGGTGAAGATTTATATTTTTGTAAAAAAGTTGCCGAAGAAAAAATTGAATACAAAGAAGAAAAAATTGAAGAAATGGAAGAACGGCAAAGCGAGAACTACTCAACGCGCCGAGCCGCTTTAATTAGAAAAATGAAACGCGAGAATCCATTGAGACGACTTGTGGATAAAGAGCACGCCTACGCCGTTCTTATTGCCAGCCGGCGACATGCCGGAAATTATGACAATAAGCTTGAACAGGCGCATTTTTTGGAAAAAATCGGAGAGCTAGAAAAAGGTTCGGCGCGCGAATGGGCACGACAAAATTACGAAAGTTAAACCTGCAACGGGGATAGCCTTTCCGCGCGGCACTCGCGCGGGTTGCATTACCGGCATGTGCCGGGACAAACAGCCGCAAAAGCGGCGGGAGCGAAAACTTGATTGAGATAAAAAACATCAAAAATTTACAAACCGTTTTTTTCGCAAAAACGGCTAAAGAGGCGGAGTTGGCTTTGGAATTTCTAAAACTAATCCCGAACGAAGATTATTTTTTTATAGAGGATTTTTAAATGAAAAATTTCATGGAAAATTACATAAAAGCGAGAGAAGCTTATAAAGATTATCTAATGAAGATTCCAGATATTCCAGAACATCAGAATTTTTCAAAAAATTTTTTACAAAAGCGTGACAAAATGCTATTTAATTTGGCAAAATTGCGTGCAAAAATGGAACTCGCAAGAAAAATGTTATATAGGGAAAGTTAATTTTGAGAGGCAAAAATGATTGGCGCAAAACTTTTTGAACTGCAAAAACTATATTGTTTGCAGGAAAAATCTTACGGAATGGAAGTTGAAAAAGCTACTATTCGCAGAGATATTCGCAGATTTTTCCGAAAAAATCCGGAAAAGGAAATAAATTTTCCTTTTATTCAAAAAAAAGAGGTTCAGAACTTTATAAAAACTTTAACAACGCCGGCACAGCCGGCAGGAGAATAAAATGGCAAAAGATATAGAAGTAGCAGGAGGCGCGTTAGTGCCGCTTGAAGAAATCACGCAAGCGGCGAATTTAATCGCAAAAAGCGGGCTTTTTGGCGTCAAAACGCCAGAGCAGGCTGCGGCACTAATGCTGGTTGCGCAGAGTGAAGGGTTGCACTACGCCCGCGCTGTGCTTGAATATGATATCATCAACAGCAAGCCCGCGCTTAAAAGCAGTGCGGTTTTAAGTCGCTTTCAAAAGGCGGGCGGCGTCATCAAGTATCTGCAAGCTACAGATAAAGTGTGCGAAGTAGAAGCAACTCACGCCTCTGCCGGCAAAATCGTAATTAGATGGACTTGGGAGATGGCGGTCAAAGCTGGCTTGACGGGCAAAGCGACATGGCAGAACTATCCCGCCGCAATGCTCCGCGCGCGAGCGGTTAGAGAGGCAATCACAGCGCTGTATCCATCCTGTCTGAGCTTCTACTGCGCAGAAGAAGTGCAAGATTTCAACGATTTAGGGGGGGGGGAGGCTATAAGCGCACAAGCGGAGGTTTTGCCGGCAACGGAGCAAGCGGCTGAAACCCCGACAGCCAACGAAGAAAATGCGTATAAAATAGATTTAGGGGGGGGGGCTAATTCTCAAGACGAATTCTTAACTCCTGAAGAAAAAGTAAAATTCACAGCTTGGTGGAAAGCGCAAACGCCGCAAGCGCAGGACACTATTATTTCCTTTTGTAAAAAAGAAAATATAAGCTTGAAAAAATTAACGCGCGAACAAAGAGAGCGGGTGTGGCTTTATTCAGATGATTTTCAGGAGGATTTTTTTTAATGGAAAATGAAAATTTATTTTCGGAAAGCGAATCAGAAGCTATTGAAGCGGAGGTTTTGCCGGCAATATCACTGGATATGTCTGGCGAGTGGCAAATTCTCATGGGCGATGGAGTGCAGTCTAACCCCATATTGCATAGACCCATTTTTTCAGTTGAAAAAATGACAGATTTCGCAAAAAAAGAAATTGCGAAACTCAAAAATACCCCCCCCCCCCCCCCCCGAACCGCTGAACACTGAAGAAAAACGAAAAAAATATAAATCTCAGATAAAAGATTTGAAGCAGTTTTTTTCTGATTTTGAAAAAAACATAAAGACTTACAAAAAGTCAATTAGCCAAGTGCCGAAAGCTATAGATAGCGTGAGCAAGGCATTGCGCGACTTGTGGGAGCCGGAGCTGGCGAAGCTGGAGGCGTGGAGCGATGAAGAGAAGAGAGACGAGGCTTTGATTGCAAAATGGTTTAAGAAAGAAATTCCTTTTGCAAAAGAGCTTATAACTATTGCGCTTGGCGAGGCGCAGGAAGCTATTCCTAGCGTGCACTTAACAGATAAGCAATCCGCTGATTTCGCGCACTATCGCATAATATACATGAGTGCTTGCGAAGATGCTTTGGCTAAGATTATTTTCGCAGAAAAAAAAGAATCGGAAGAAAAAGAGGCTGAAAAATTAAGGCTAGAAGCGGAAGCTAAGAGGTTGCGCTTAGAGGCACAAAAACAGGCTGAAATAGCGCGTAAACAGGCTGAGGAGCAGGCTGAAATTGAGCGCAAGCGAAAGGAGCAGGAGCGAGTAGAAGCGGAGCTTAAAGCGAAAGCAAACGCATTGCAAAACGGAAATGTCCCTCCCCCCCCCTCTGCCGATATGGAAACACGGAAACGCAAGAGAAGAGAAGCAGTAGATAGCCTAACGCCGATTTGCGGCGAGGATTTGGCTAAAAAAGTTGCTATTGCAATTCACGAGAATAAGATAGCAAATGTGAAATTTTTTTACGAGGGTTCAAAATGAAAAATCTTAAAGAAGTGATGGCGGGCGTGGCGAATAACATCATTCATAATCTGCAATTTAATGTAAGTTGTAAGGTCTCCGGCGAAGAAATCGCCGCTTCAGATGTTTTTTTAACCAGTAAAGCATATAAATTAGTAGAAAACGTTCTGAAAAATTGCGATTATGTAATCGTGACAGGGCAGGTTCAGCGAGATAATTCATTCTCGTTCAAAGAGCTAATTATAAAAATTACCAGTGGGGCAAGAGATAGAACGTGGGGGGAAGGATGAAGATAAACTATCTTAGAGGCGAGAAAATAAAGGGCGTCAGATTTCCGAAGGAAAAGTATTTTATTGAAATTGATTTTTATTCCGGAAATTGCTTAAAATTCTGGCACGACCAAGATTGCTGTGAAGATGTGGATTTGAGTGATTCTTCACTAGTTGAAGATGAGCTTAATTCCTTAATTGCTTCGGTAATTTTAGATTTTGAAATTATTACAGAAAGGGAAGAGAGAGAGAATAGTTATCTTACATGGAGTTTTTACAAATTGCAAACAAGCGTAGGCAATTGCACCATTAAGTTTCAAGGCGAATCTAACGGCTACTACTCCGAAGAGGTAAGTCTCGGGGTTTTTGACAGCGATTCAAACTGCATTTTTACAATTTTAGGTGAAGATTTTATTACTAAGAATTGAAAAACGAACAAAATTATAAAAAAAACGGTAAATTCCTTGACAAGTGCCGAAGAATTTACTATATTTATCAACGGTGGCGGGAGCCGCAATTCCCGCCTCCTCTTTTCGGAGAGGTAAAAAAATGCGGAAAAGAGGAGAGAAAAATGTCGTGGAATGAATATCTGGACACTCTGCATTATATGCAGATACGAAATAATAATTCTTTACAGTTTGATAATTTTTCCAAAAAAGAAAAATTTGAAAACAGCGAGCTGTCGGAAGACGAAGCGTACGATCTATTCGTTGCAAATAACGGAGATTGCGATGAAGTTGAACGCTTCATAGATAAATGTGGAGGGTGGATATGAGCAGAAGAAGCATTAAAATTGATTCGGATTTTTACGAATATTGCAAAAAAATGTCGGAGAATTTAGATATTTCGGTTGCTGATTTTTTAAAAATTCCGGCAAATGACGCCGAAAAAGTTTTGCAAAAAATTGAAAAAGAGGTAGAAAAATCAGTGGTCACTTTTCAAAAAAGACTACAAACCTACCTGATTTTAGGTGGTCAAATCGCAAAAGTGACCACCAAAAAAAGTAGTCAAAATCAAAAAATGACTACCGATTTTGAAGAAAAAGTAGTCAAAATTGAAAAAAGACTACCGGACGAAAAAAATGCAAAAACGCCGTTTTTGAGCGAAAAATGCGGTTTTTCCTCCGAAAACGCTCGGGCGCGTGGCTGAAATGTGGCGAAGAGGACGGCACAATTCCCCGGCTTACGGGCGGTGTGCCCCGGGGTAAGCGCCTGGTGGTGCAGTTGCAGGAGACCTTCCGCGAGAAGATGGCCCCCGGCTTTGTGCAGGAGCTGGACGCCTGGAAGCTGGCGGAAAACGCGGGCCTTGCCGTGCCGCCGGTGATGATTTACGGCGACGATTTGACGCACATTGTAACCGAGGAGGGCGTAGCCTACCTGCACAAGTGCGCGCAGCTGGAAGAACGCATGGCGGCCATTCGCGCGGTGGCGGGCTACACAGAACTGGGCCTTGCCGCAAACCCCACCGAGACAAAAGACCTGCGCCTGCGCGGCATTGTGAAAACGCCGGAGGATTTGGGCATTGACATAAGCCGCGCCAACCGTGGCCTGCTGGCGGCCAAAAATGTGCGCGAACTTGTGAAAATATCGAAGGGGCTGTATCACCCACCGGCGCGCTTTCGGAATTGGTAGGAGGAGAAGACTATGGCATTACAGGAAATCGAATTCAACTTCGAGCCCCCCGCCGAAGAGCGCGCCACCCTGCCGCGCGAATGGCAGCACTCGGGCGTGGTGGGCAGCGGCGACATGGAAGTGCTGTTGCGCCGCCGTGCGCAGGATGGGCGTGTAAGCGCCAAAATTGTAACGCCGGTGCACGGCTACGACGAGGTATGGCGCCGTGTGCTGGAAAGATTTGTGGCGGAAACATGCCTCTCCGACGCCCATGTTGAAATCAACGACAATAAATATGTCCAATTAAAATATGGAAAAGAAGATGAAAACTGTAAAAGTCTCTATGATCGGCGCAATGTGCGCCATGATGTTATTCACGGGATGCTCCACCATGAACAACGCCCAGAAGGGTGCCGCTTATGGCGGCGGTG
>QMCD01000814.1_pt1 | contig 33641 bp, 26 predicted proteins | sample 1821841 | NCBI WGS metagenome assembly QMCD01 (sample SAMN01991225, study PRJNA193472) | Termite gut metagenome, whole genome shotgun sequencing project. | isolation source: worker | host: Macrotermes natalensis
CGAGAACGGAAAACGCCAACTGGCCGTGGTTTTCGGTCATCTGGTCGGTTCGCCGTTCAAAATCCTCGTTTCCGGCCACGCAGGCCCCGATGAGCATGGCCCCTACCGGGATGTCATGGATTTGGCATACGCGAGGGCGATGGCGGTCCAGCGACACTTAATCGAACTTGGGACGACGAAACTCGAACAGGGCGTAAAACAATCGCTGAAACCCAATTTTTTTCGAGTGTCTTCGTATGGTTCTTCCGAGCCGATAGCGAGGACGCTATTGCCGCCGGGAGCCGAGCCGCGACAGGCGAATGCCTTTGTGGAAATCCAGTTGCTCAGGGATACCGTCAGGGACTTGGAAAGCGATAAAACCGAGCAACAATTGCGAAGACTGGATGATTTGCCAAGCAGTTGAGAAAATTTAACAATTTTTCCTCTTTTCACCTTTTCCTCGAAAAGATAAACTATAATAAGGAGAGATAGCCGGCGTCGTTCCCGCTCCCGATCAGTGTCGCAGGCAGACTGTTTTCCGTTTTTGCATCATGGCCAAAGACCCGAAACTTGACATCGCCACAGATGAATCGCTCAATGCCGTCGAGGAGACGCCGCAGCCGAAGTCGTATCGGATGCACATTCTGCTCATCCTGACGGGCGTGGTGCTGGCTCAGGCGACATTATTGTTTTTTATTCTGCCCAGCCCGGCGGACACGCAGAACGCCTTGAAAATACTGGAAACTAGGCAAATTGTTGAGGGCGACTTGACGTTCCCGCCCGAAGCACCGCCGGACCCGAACGCGAAAAAGGAAGAATATGTCGAAAAGGAGCTGGGAGAAAAATTCAGCGTTCAGAGCATCCGTCCCACCGCGGAGCAGGCCATTGATACCTTTACCGTGACGGTCGTTGTTCGCGTGTTCAAAAAAGATGCCACGGCTTACGATAAACTTTTTGAGAGCAAAAAATTCTCCATCCGGCAGGCGGTGGAGGAAGTGCTTCGCGCTTCGACATTGGAGGAACGCAAGCAAGTTACCTTGATTACGATCAAGCAACGAATTATGAAGGTGATCAATGAAGTGCTCGGCGAGCCGTATGTCCGCGATGTGATTTGCATTGATCCGAAGCCCGACATGATGTAAAGGGTGTAAGGTACCGGGCGCAGGACGCAGGGTAACGCAAGCGGAAAAACTTACACCCTACATCCCGTCTCCTACATCTTGGGAAGGAATGGAATCCGATGAGTGACGACAATGTATTAGACCAAAATGAGATTGAACGCCTGCTCGGCGGCGGAGGTGGTGCGGCAGCGACACCTGAGCCACCGCCCGGACCATCGCCCGACGACAGTGGTATTCTGAACCAGAGTGAACTTGATGCGCTCTTTTCCGGTACAGCCCCGGCGAGTGAGCCTGCCGCGGCAGGCCCCTTGGATCAATCGGACATCGAAGCACTTTTCGCTAGCACTCCCGCTCCGGCGGCTTCTGCTCCGCCGCCTCCGAAACCTGCGGCTGCCACCCCGTCGTTTTCCGCTCCGCCTCCTTCATTTGGCGGGGGGGGAGGTGGCGCGGGCGACTATGACAACATGGACGGTGAGGAAGATGAAGCAGGCGTGCCACGCGGCGACATCGATTATTTGCTGAAAAAAGCGGATGATACGCTCCGTTCCATCACGACGGAAAAATTGGATTTGCCGACGGAGGTGATTGAATTTCAGTTTCCTGAGTTCGGCGGAACCGTTCCCAGTACGGAACACGCCACCCTGGACCAGATCAGCGAAGTTGAACTCGATGTCAAAATTGAGCTTGGCCGAACCCACATGTACCTTGAGGACGTGCTCAAGCTCCGAAAAGGTTCCGTGGTGCCGCTCGACAAAATGGCCGGCGATGCCATTGACATTTACATCAATGGCCGATTGCTGGCACGGGGCGAAGTGCTGGTGATGAACGAGAATTTCTGCGTTCGCGTGGCCGAGTTGCTCGCCGGAGCCATCCCGATGGAATGAATGAAGGGAACCGTTCCAGTCGACCGTCGTCCGCCGCCTTGTCGGTCGGAGAATCGGTCGGCGGAACACCGTGGAGACACCGAATGCCCCCAGACGACCAACATTCGACCCACAAACTTGATGCCGGCATTGCCGGTCAAACGGTGTGTTTTCTCGGCAAACTGGCCGGCCTGAACCGCCAAGAAGCGGCCCGGATCGTTCGTGAGGCGGGCGGTCGCGTGGCCGCCACGCTGGGGCCGACCGTGAAGATTCTTGTGATCGGTGACGACAACGTCCTGTCGCAGGACTGGAACCTCTGGAATGACCGGCTCGATGATGCCACCCGCGAAGCTTTTGAGGCCGGCACGCTGGAGATCGTGTCCGAATCGCAATTTTGGGAACACTTCGGTTTGTCGCCCGACGATGATCCCCATAAGTCCTCGAAGACGCTCTATACGCCGTCCATGCTCGCGGAACTGACCGGTTTGCCGCTGTCGACCGTGAGACGGCTGCATCGGCTGGGCTTGATCGAGCCGGTCCGTCGGGTTCACCGGCTTTGCTATTTTGATTTTGACAGTATCCTGCCGTTGAGGATCGTTCGCAGTATGCTTGATGGCGGTTTGTCGTTGCAAAAAGCCGTGGAGCGTCTTCGCCGAGCCAGTCGGCATTTCGTCGTCAAAACGGCTGATGTGCGGCTTGACGGTTCCAATTTGCTTTTTTCCACGTCCCGCGGCCTTGTGGATCAAGACGGCCAACGCCGCTTTGCTTTCCAGTTTGACGCTGTGCAGAGCGAAGTGGTCGAGTCGCCTACGGTCGATCCGCTCGAAATTTTGGACGCCGTCTTTCAGCCTGTAGCGGAACCAACGGACTTCCCAACGCTCTGCGAATCCGCCTGGGCTTTGGAGGCGGCGGGAAATTTACAAGGCGCACTTGATCTTTACCGGGCAGCCTTGGCGGCGCGTCCAGCGAACCCGGCTGATGGCCTGGCGGCGCAGCTTCATTTTCAAATCGCGGAATTATTGTATCGTCTTGGCGATTTGACGGCTGCGCGAGAGCGGTACTTCATGGCCGTCGAGTCAGACGAAACTTTTGTCGAGGCGAGGGCCAATTTGGGCTGCGTGCTGGCCGAGCTGGGCCGTGACGATCTGGCCGCCGCCGCCCTGCGGGGAGCACTCAAGTTCCACCCTGAGTACGCCGAGGTCCATTTTCATCTTGGAATGTTGCTGCACCGTGCCGAATTACACGATGAGGCGGAGCATCATTTTCAAATCTTCCTCGAACTCATGCCCGATTCTCCGTGGGCGGCGCGAATTCCGGCAAAGTAGTGGCAATGGCCTCTGTACTTTGCTATAATGCCGGCTCTGCGGTAAACTACCTGATGCAAAATTTGACGGAGAATCCTATGAGTAATCCCCAAATGGTTGAAGAGCAAATCCGTTTTCCCGTTGCCGAAGCGACCCCTCCGCTTTATGTGGGCCTGAATTACGGCGGAACCTATTTGAAAATTGGAATCATCGACAGTGCAGGCCGGATGGTTTCGTACTTTGCCACGCCAAACAAGTCCGAGCTTGGTCCCGACGGCGCAACCCGGTACAGTGGCCAGGCCGTGCGTGAGGCCGTGGAAAAAACGGGCGCGACTCTGAGCGATATTTCGGCTGCCGGCTTCAGTTTCCCCGGTGCGATGGACCCGCGCACGGAGAAATTGCACCGTCCGCCAAATTATCCCGACTGGAACGGGTATCCGATTGCCCAAAAGCTGGCTGAGTACACTGGTTTGAATTCCGTTTTGTTTTGCAATAACGCCAACGCCGCCGCCTACGGGGAATTCTGGGTCGGGGCTGCGCGCAACACGCAAAGTGTCTGCCTGCTGACTTTGGACAAGGGCATCGGTTGTGGCCTGATTGTCGAAGGCCGCGAAATTAAAGGGGCCAACGGTTTCGGCGGCGAATTTGGACACATGATCGTCGATTCCTCGCCGGGCGCGCGCTGGTGCAATTGTTTGCAGGCCGGACACTTGGAAGCCTACTCCAGCGCGGTTGCCGTCACACGACGTACGCGGGAAATGCTTGATGTCGGACTTTCCACCTCGCTTCAAGATCGAATCGACCGCGACACGGAACTTGACGCCTATCCTCGTATGGTGTACGAAGAAGCCGACAAGGGCGACGAACTGGCCACGCAGATTGTGTTGGACACGGCCCGGTTTCTGGGGCTTGGCATTGTGACCTTGTTGCATACGGTCGACCCGGAGTGCGTGCTCATCGGCGGCGAAATGGTGTTCGGCGGCAAAGGCTCTCGAATCGGCGAAATGTTCATCGCCCGGATTCGTGAAGAAATCGACCGCCGTGCCCTGAAAGACTTGGCCTGCAATCTCAAACTCGACTTTGCCCAGCTTGGTTCCTACGCCAGCTTCATCGGGGCCGCCGGCTTGGCCCGCGAAGAAGCCTTGCTGTTCACCATCGATGAATAGGCTTGTTTCCTAACCGCTCCCTTCGTGTAGGCGGCATGGGTTCCCTTCCCGTACCATCGTCACTCCCTCGCAGGCAGGAATCCCAGGTTCTTAACTCGCACCCGGAGGGAGAAGCGGATTCAGTTGTCCCCGCCGGAGCCTACCCTCAACGAGATCGGGGACGAAGGTGACGGTCAGGAAACAACACGAATCGTTCACCCCGATGCTATCGCACGGGGATTGTCAATGAGAACCCCCTTGGAGAAACCCGATGCTTCGAACAACACTTTTAGCGCAAATCAAAAATTTGTGCGCTGTACTATCGCCCCCGTCGGTTGCTGCAAATCGACACTCACCACCGTACACCAATGTTGGAATCGTCCTAGTTTCTGCGTTGCTGTTTTTGCTTTCCCCTTCCGCCAGGGCGGAGGTCAGCTTGGCTGAGGTTTTTTCTTCCGGCATGGTTTTGCAGCGAGAAATGCCCGTCCCCGTCTGGGGCACTGCCGCCGCCGAGGAAAAAACCGTCACCTTTGAAGGTCAAACGAAATCGACCGAAGCCGACGCGGATGGCCGGTGGATGGTCGAACTCGACGCCCTCAAGCCCGGCGGCCCCTTTTCGATGGTCGTCAAAGGCCAGAATGAAATCAGGCTCGACGACGTTTTGGTAGGCGATGTTTGGTTGTGCTCCGGCCAGTCGAACATGGAATGGGTGATGAACTCGTTTCCCGACGCCAAAGCGGACATCCCCAAGGCGAATCATCCGCAAATTCGCTTGCTGCAAGTTCCTCGCGTTTGGACACAAAGACCGCAAACCACTCTTGGAGCGACTTGGAAGCCCTGCAACCCAGAAAACGTGGCAAAATTTTCCGCCGTGGGCTATTATTTTGGCGTCCGACTTCAGAGTGAACTCCATGTCCCCATCGGCCTTATCAACTCCTCTTGGGGCGGAATCCGCATTGAGCCGTTCACGCCGCCTGTCGGTTTTGACGCCGTGCTGGCTCTTTCGGAAATTTCCCAGCGTATTGCCGCGAAGGACCCGAAATCCCACTTGCACAAAGAACTTCTTGGCAAAGTCATCGTCGAGTACACAACGTGGCTTGAAGAAACGAAGCGTCACCTTTTGGAATCGGAGCATTTCAGTATGCCGCCGGTCTTCCCGCCGCAACTGCAATCGTATGCCAACAACCAGCAGGAAACGGTGCTCTATAATGCCATGATTCATCCTCTCGTGCCGCTGGCGATGAAAGGCGTGATTTGGTATCAGGGAGAAAGTAATCGCGGCGAAGGCATGTTGTACGCCGAAAAAATGAAGGCACTGATTCTCGGCTGGCGAAAAATTTTCCAAAATGACGATCTGCCGTTCTATTATGTTCAGTTGGCTCCCTTCGATTACGGAAACAACCCGCAGGCATTGCCGGAAATATGGGAAGCGCAAGCGGCGGTCGAAACCATGTTGCCCCACACCGGCATGGTCGTTATCAACGACATTGGAGACCTGAAAAACATCCATCCGGGCCATAAAGATGTGGTGGGTGTGAGACTGGCCAACTTGGCCTTGAATCGAACTTATGGCAAGAAAGAGCTTGCGGTCGACTCGCCGGCACTGGATAAAATGGCGATAGAGAACAACTCCATTGTTTTGACCCTCAAAAATGCCAAAGAGTTGAAGACCCGCGATGGCCAGCCGCCCAACTGGTTTGAAATAGCGGGCGTTGACGGCGTGTACCACAAAGCGGAAGCGAAAATTGAAGACCGGAACATTCGGCTTACGAGCGATAACGTCGCGCGCCCCTGCGCCGTGCGTTTTGCTTGGGATCAACAGGCCGAGCCGAACCTGCAAAATGAGGCCGGTCTTCCGCTCGGCGCATTTCGTGCCGGCGAGATTCCCGAACGTGGTCTGCTTGATTCATTCGTTCCCGAAGCGAAAAATTTCAAGTTGGTGTACAGTTTTGATCCGACGAATCCGACGCTTGCCGACAATCGCCGACGCTTTGTGTATCGAACGGACAAAAGTGGTGAAATTATCGGCAAAATTAAGCGGGTCGGCTATTTCCTGTATCTCAAACCCAAGCAAGGCGAAGAGCAATTTGTTTTCGTGACCATGCCGCCCATCCAGGCCGACGTAAAAAAACTGGGCGTTCCCGCCGCGGAAACGGGCGTGAAATACCAGCAGCCTGTCAAGGATATAACGGTGACCGGCAATGTCGAAGGTCTGGCGACGGGCACGTTTGCCGAGGGATGCTATGTCGAATTTTGGGGCACGAATTATGGCCCGCAGAACGCGCAAGGCATTCCCGGCGGTTCGGCGGACGCCTTTGATTTCGATGACGAGACAGCTCCGGGCGGCGCGCCGGGTTATGGCTCGATGCAAATCCATAACGTCGCCAAAAAGCAAACGATCTTTGCGTTCAACAATTTCGGTGCCGGCAAGACCTGCGATATAGGCATTGGAAATTGCTCGACCGGAAAGAATCCTGACTGGACATTCAGCCAATCCGCGAAGAATTATGACGGCGGCCAGTTCTTGGTACTCGTTGAACTGGAATAAACTTGTTGCATCACTGCCTTCGATCCGTCGTGGGCAGGATGAGAAGGGGGGTACTCCTACCCTCCCCCGCAAGCGGGGAGGGGATTTGGGAATGGTCCGGCGACTAGATGCTCCCTTTCCGGTTTTTTCCTCACGGTAGGGACGTGGCTCCTGCCGCTCTGATTTTTGCAGAGCGGAATTTTATTCCGCCTTCATCTCCACCACGCCACCGGAAAATCCGTCGCGCAACTTGACGTTGAGGCGAATCGCCTGCGTTTCTATCGGCTCAAATTCGACCGTGTTCAACCCATCCGCGGTCGTGGCACAAGGGCTTTTGGCAGACACGGTTTTCCAGTCGTCACCGGCCAGATACGACACCGACCACGATTCCGGCAAGCGGCAGAAACCCTTTGCGCCGTCGTCATACCAATACACGGACGTTTTTGAAACGGTTTTCGGCTCGTTGAATCGCATCTCAATCCATTCTTCCGTGCCCCGGTGCGGCCAGAAAGTCAAACGCGGCACGCTGGCATCACCGGAACTGAGCGGCAAAATGCCGTCGCAAACGGCCTCAATGCTGTCACCTCGATGGCAATGCGATGCGCCGACCGTGCCGTCAAAACGCTCTTCTTCGTCGTCATCTGCCGGTTCGATTACCTCGCCCGGCCACGGTTCACGCACTATCGGAAACGCGGAAATGCGCAGTCGCGCCGCCCCCATCGGGATCAGTTCAACTTCCTCAACCGGCTCCGCGGTCACGGCGGGACTTTGCGGCAGCGGGGCACAGAGGCCATACCGGTCGATTTTCCAGCCGGGAATTTTTCGGCCCTTCACTTTGACCGAAAGCGGAACCGCATCCGCCGTCCACGGATAATCGTCGGCAGGCCAAGGCTTTCGCTCGATTTCGGCGTCTCTCAGTACGGTCTTTGTGACGCCTGTCCGAGTATTGGTGGTCGAATAATGCACCAAAGGCTCCAGCCCATAATTCCAATCGCTGCCCGGCAGGATTTCAAACGCAGGCCACCGCGATTCGTCCGCCCCATCCTGCCAACCGGAATCGTGCAAGGCCGTTTCGCGGCTGCTCATTTGACGATTATTCTCTTTGATTTTGAGCGAAAAAGTCAGCGGCCCGTAATCAAGGCTTATAGAATTTTTGTTCTGCTGCCAAGATCGCACGTTCCAACGCATCGGCATCGTCACGGCCACCCTGTCGCCGTTTTTCCACTGGCGGTCGATCTTGACATATTTTTGCGGCGTGGCTTGGACATTGAGATTCTCGCCATTAACGGCTATGCTCATGTCGTCGCACCATTTCGGAACACGCAGATAGAGTGGGAATGTCACATCGTTCGGCGTGGCAACGGTTAAATTCACCGTTTCTTCAAACGGATATTTCGTTTCGGATTTAATGGAGACTTCCGTGCCGTTACCGACTTTTGCCGTGACCGTGCAGGCATTGTACAGGATGGCGGCCACGCCTCGGTCCGGCGTGGCCATCCAGAGGTGCTCCGTGTAATACGGCCAGCCCTGAGCGTGGTTGTGCTGGCAACAGCGACTGCTGAAGGGGTTCATCATCAAAAACGGCCCGCGATTGTCGATGCCCGGATGGTGATTTTTGCTGTCCGAAACGACATGATTGGGGCAGGTGAAATAGCGCAACGCCTTGAAATCCGGCGTGAACGAAGCGGGATACGTGTTGAAGGCCACATCCTCGCAGTTGTCCGCCCAGGCCGGGTCGCCGGTTATCAGCGTCAAAAACGCATCGCTGGACATTTGTTCCACCATGCCACACGTCTCCACGCCCTGCCGCGGATCAATGTAGCCGGGCCGACAATTTTCGTCGCTGCCGAACATGCCGCCGGGAACCTGACCGTAGCAAGCCCTGATGAGCCAGAAATTATCGTAAGTGGCCCGCTTGTCCCTGTTTTTTCCGCTCAGCATCCACCACGTCGCCGGTTCTCGGAGCCCCTGTGCAATGTTTACGTTATGCCAATTCGGCAGCGTTTGCTGACCCCAATTGGCGGTGTTGCGGTGAATTTTACCAGCCACGTCGAGCAAAAACTTGTCACCTGTACGATTGTAAAGCCAAAAGCAACTCAAGAGCAAATCACCGCCGCGAAGATGTTCCCAATACGTTTCCAAAAACTTTTCGTCGGGATATTTTTCGATGAAACGAAAATACTTTGTCATAAAATCAAGGCAGCGTTTTTGCTCCGCCTTGTCACCCTGCATATGGTTATACTCGTAATACGACTGAATGATAAACAGCGCGATCATGTTCGGCCAGAGGTCCATGCCTTTTTCCGCATCGGGGTTGCCGGGGCCGAAAAAGCCGTCTGCACGCTGGCTGGTCAGGATGGCTTCGATCCAGATTTTCGCTTCGGCGATGATTTTTTCATCATTCAGCAAGTAGCCGAGATTTCCGTAACCTTTGAGCCAGTACGGAACCTCTTCCCAGCCGTGTTTTCCGCCCGCCGTGAGCCAGGCATTGTCCTTTTTGTCAAGCCAGCGACTGATTTCGCCCAGGTGGCCTGTGAGGCCATCGCGTTGCAGTTCAAGATACCGCCCGATCCAGCCTTCCGCCCTGACGCTGCCGACGGGCAGTTTCAAAAACGGCGAAGGCTGAAGCGGCGCACGATTGCCCACGTAATGAGCCGGCTCCGTGCCTTGCGCCGGACGATCAACGCAAGTGATGTCGGCGAAAAGCGGATTGGTGAGAAATAACGCTGTCAGGCATAACGCAGTGAGAAATAATTTGGGTTTCATGGGGAAATATCAGGTTAGAAGTTTAGAGAACGGCGTTTAGAATAAGTCTTCAAGCGAGCATGGAGGTGGCAACGGTGTCCGTTGGCCCTCCCTTCCCGCTCGCGTTGGTCGCTATTTTTTGACAACAATCACCCCATACGCATTTTTAACACACTCCAGCAATATGGCCAAAGTGGCTTGGGTGTATCAACACAAAAAAACGAGCTTGAATCGAGGTTTCAAGCTCGTCCCGCCGTCGCACTACAGGTGTTTCCCTGGACAAACGAATCCGAAGGCCCAGAAGAAGTAGGCGGCCGGGGCGGCCATGAGCAGCGAATCGAATACGTCCAGCACGCCGCCAAAGCCGGGAATGCTGTGGCCGGAATCTTTCATGTGGCTGTCTCGTTTGATAAGCGAGCCACCGAGATCGCCGACCATGCCCATCAACGCGATCACAATGCCAAACGAAAGCCAGCCAAGCCACGGAGTAGGCTGGGCATCGGTGAATTTTGGCAAGATCAGAGCGAACCAGAACCACGCCCCGAAACAAGCGAAGGCGATGCCGCCGATGGCTCCTTCAATGGTCTTTCCGGGACTCAGGCCGGGCGTCATTTTGTGCCGGCCAAACAGCTTGCCGATGGTGAACGCACCGATGTCGCACATTTTTGTGACAATGACCAACGACAAGATGGCCCAGATTTCGTAGGCCATGTGAAGTTGAATTGTGAAACAAGACAGCGTTCCGAGATAGGCCGTGGCAAAAACGGCACCTGCGAGATTGATCGTGACGCCGCCCGGCTGAGAATATCGCCTCATTTCCGCGGCGAAGGCCAAGATCACGCCGCCCGCGATGGCCAGCAGCGCGCAAAAACTCGCCGCAGAGGCCCAACGCCAGCCGCCTTTTGACAGGCCTTCTTCGAGCACGTCGAGCCGGTACTGCTGATAAACATTGGCCAGCCAACAACTTGCCGCGATCAGCAAATTGCCGAGATAGACGGTCGAATCCAGAGGATGCAAACCGGCAGCATCAAGAATACGCAGCACTTCCCGCGTCAGGAAAACCAAGCAGGCCAAATAAACCGGCAGCAAAACAATGCCCCGTGGCAGCCAAAAGATTTCGCGTTTTGCCCCGTAATGCGAAATCACCACATCCAGCCATGACAAAATCAGCAGGGTGGCAACAATCAGAGTTCCGTAGAAAAGGCGACGCTGAAGCATGACTAAGAAAGAAAAAACGTTCTCCGAGCCGCATTCCACGAACGCAGACCCCGGCGAGCGTGATTGTCTCGATTTACCATGCTTTTGTCAAGAGTTGGCAAGCCACTGATCACGAGGATTGCAAAGTTTCCAGTGAGAACCCAAGGAGTTCGGGGCCAGAGGTGGGATTCCACTGAATTTGCTCCGTTCGAGCTCGAAGAATGGCTCCGAATCCGGTAAAAGTCGCCGAACCGAGATCGCCGCATTCGTCAACGACGCGAAAACCGCTCCCAAACCCGGACGGATGGTCCAATGTCGGTCATCGTTCCACCAGCGGCCTTTCACGAAATGTAAAAAATGCTCCACTTGCCAGTGGCCACGAGTCAAACGTAGAAGGTCGAACGCCGACACCGGCAATTTTCCCCGGATAAGGCGAACATAAGACACGATTTGGCAAGCGACTCCCACGGGGCTTGCGGGCGATCAAAAATGGCGTACAATGCCGTCAGAAGCGAGGAGAGGTGGCAGAGTGGTCTAATGCGCGGGTTTGCTAAACCCGTGAGCTCGTAAGGGTTCCGCAGGTTCAAATCCTGTCCTCTCCGCTTTGGCAATTTGGGGCGGTTCCGCAAGGTTCCGCCCCGTTCCATTTCTTGATGTTAAGTGCCGTATTCGCAATTGTCTGGAGCCGAAGTACGGTTCACACAGATGGCTGGTGGGCTTGTGACGGTTTGATTTTGAATGCCTGCGATTATTGTCATTTTCCCGCCCGATACAGCCTGTCCACTTCCTGCTGAGTCAATTTTCGCCATTCGCCGGGCGTCATTTTTCCCAGTTTGACCGGCCCCACCGCCGTGCGGATCAGGACCATGACCTTGTGTCCCAGCTTGGCCAGGAGCCGCCGCACCTCGCGGTTCATGCCCTCTGTCAAGGTGATGTCGACAATCGTGCTCTGCTTGTGCCGCCCCTTGATGACCGCATTCTCCGCTTTGGCAAAACCTTCGGACAAATAAACGCCGGTTTTCAGCTTCGCCACGTCTTCCGGCGTCAACTCGCCGGCCACCTGAACGCGGTAAACCTTGGGCACGCCGTATTTCGGATGCGTCAGCCGTTCGGAAAGCGCGCCGTCATTGGTCAGCAGAATCAGGCCTTCACTGTCCATGTCAAGCCGGCCAATCAGAAAAAGCCGCCCCAACGATTTCGGGACGAGATCAATGGCTCTGGCCCGGCCTTGTTGGTCGTAATCCGTGCAAAGATAGCCTTTGGGCTTGAACAGCGCGACATAAACCGGTTTCGCCTTTTTCAGACGCTGGCCGTCGACTTTGATCTCGTCGGTCAGCAGATCGGCTTTTGTGCCGAGCGTGGCCACGTTGCCGTTGACTTCAACCCGGCCTTGCTCGATCAGCTCTTCACACTGACGGCGGCTTCCAAATCCTGCCACGGCCAGCACTTTTTGCAGGCGATGCTGCGGTTTTGAATCGGTTGCAGAGCCGACGGCAGCAGAACCGGCGGCAAACAAGCTGCTTTTTCTCGCCATTTTATGCGACGCTGTACGCGAAATTCGCTTGGCAGTTTTTTGGGGCACTCTTTTGACGCCCTTGGGAGAACGTGGCCCGACCGGCCGTTCGGCGATGCGTTTTGATGCTTTTTTCATAATTCTACTTTCCTTGTCGGGTCAATATACTGCCCTCCGCGAAAAAAATGGCCTACAGCAGCGACCGGGCGCAGTGCAACGAAGCCAAGGAAGCTGCGGCACGCGACGGAGGCGTTTGCACCGGGGCTCAAATTTTACGCGGAGAGGAATAGTTCGCATACCCCCATCCCTGTAGCGGCTCTCGACAAGACGGAAAAAAGCGATAGATTGGGAAGGCTTAGACATCGTTTTTCAACATTTGACAGCCATGATTATCGCAATCGTCCATTACACGGCCCCCTTGGAAGAGGTGGACAAGTATCTCGTTGCGCACCGTGCCTATCTTGGCAAATTCTACGCCGAGAAAAAAATCATCTGCTCAGGTCGACAAAATCCTCCGCAGGGCGGGGCCATTGTGTTCAACCTGTCTTCTAAAGAGGTTGTCCTTGAGATTGCCAAGGATGATCCCTTTGTGGTCAATCACGTCGCGCGTTACGAATTGATTCAGTTTGATGTCAGCGTGTGCGATGATCGTTTCAAGACTTTTTTGGAACAATAAACGAGTGCGACGGGAATGCCGCGTTCCGAAAAAAATAGGCTTGCTCGGCAATCGTCATTCTCGCCTACGCGGAGAAACATAGCATGGCTCGCAATATTGTTCTGGCCACCAACAACAGGAAAAAAGGCATTGAACTGGCGGAATTGCTTGCGCCGTTTGATGTTTCCGTCAGGACGCTGAAGGACTTTGATCGTGCGATGGACGTGATTGAGGACGGCGACACGTTTCAGGCCAACGCCCGAAAAAAAGCGGCGGAGCAGGCGAAATTTCTAGGCGAGTGGTGCATCGGTGAAGACAGCGGCCTGTCCGTGGATGCGCTTGACGGCGCGCCGGGCGTTTTCTCGGCACGGTTTGCCGCGCTGGCCGAGCATGAAAATTCCTCCGATGAGGAAAATAACCGCTTGTTGCTGGACAAGTTGAAAAATGTGCCGTTGGAAAAACGAACCGCATTCTACTCATGCCATGCCGCCGTGGCCGGACCGGAGGGCCATATCATGGCGGAAGCTCACGGCATTTGCTGCGGTCGGATTCTTTTCGAGCCGTCAGGCGAGGGAGGGTTTGGCTATGATCCCCTTTTTGAAGTGGTCGAATATCATCGCACGTTCGGCGTCTTGAGTCCCGCCCTCAAGCGGGCTGTGAGCCACCGGGCAAGGGCCATGCGTCTATTGATACCGCTTTTGCTTGATCTGTTGCGGTAATTTGGGCGATTTGACAGCCAGATCAGTCCGGGAGAATTGCTCTTGCGACTTACGGCAAGGCTTGTTATTCTCCCCGATCATGCCACGCCTACTTCTACTCGCTCTGTCGCTTGCTCTGTCGCCGGCTATTGTCGGTTGCACATCGTATACCCGCAACGCCGAAGGCATTCGCTATTTCGGCCAAGCCCGGTACAACGATGCCATGACGGCGTTTCAAAAGGCACAAACGGCCGACCCCAATAATCCCGATGTGTACTACAACATGGCCGCGACCTATCATCAGTCCGCGAAAGTGTCGCTCCAGATGGGCCAACCGGCGATGGCGCAGCAGCAGTTCGACGAAGCGGTTCGGACATACCAGCAATGTTTGACCAAAGACCTGAATCACACGGCGGCCTACCGCGGATTGGCCACGCTGTACATGGATTGTGCCAATGCGGAGGCGGCGTTTAACGTATTGATTGGTTGGGCCAAGGCGAATCCCGTCGCCCCGGAACCGAAAATTGAACTCGCCCGACTCTATCAGGAATATGCACAAATTCGCTTGATTCAAGGCAGCGAGGAAGAGAGCCGGGATAACCTGAACTCTGCCGTCTTTCTTTTGCAGCAAGTCCTCTCCGTTGACCCGAACAATTTTAGAGCACACCGTGCCCTAGGCTACCTGAAGGAGCAAAGCCAAGATTACGCAGGTGCTCTTTCCGCATACAGGAGTTCGCTGCAATCAAATCCAAGTCAAAAAGATTTGGAAATACGGATTGCCGCTCTGGAGCAGGACGCAGGCACGATGCCACCAGGGGGCGGCGCAACGGTGTTTTGAAAAAGGCCGGCAACACCGTATGGGCGCAATCATGTACCACCATGCTTCTTTTGCGATCCCCCTTTTGCCTTTCGGGAAATCCGGTACAATCCACAATCCGTTGCGTTCATGGATGATCGCAAGGATTGCGTTCGGCCAATACCGTTTTTACTTTTAAGAGTTGATACAAAAATGCCTAAGCAGAAAACACACAAGGGAATCCAGAAGCGATTCCGCTTGACGGCCACGGGCAAGGCGAAGCACCGTCACAGCGGCACAAGCCACTTGGCGTTTCGGTTGACCAAAAAGCAACGTCGGCATCTTCGTGGTACGGCCGTGGTCAGCAGTGCCGAGACGAAAAAAATCGTTCGCGTGCTCACTCCGGCTGGCAAGTAAATTCATTGTGAGTGATGTATCGGGCGGGAACGCTTCCATCGGAAGGGCCTAGATTCGTCGTAAAGTATTTTGAGCGTGTTAAGAAGTGGTCTGGAGAGGTCTGGAGAGCTCGTTCCCGTTAGTTGCTGTTTTTTCGGCCTCGATCACTCCAAGCCGGCTCCGGTCGCGCTCTAGTGAAAGGAAATAGACTATGAGAACGAAACGTGGTGCCGCGCGGCGGCAGTCGAAGCGTCGGCTTTTTCAGCGAGCCAAGGGCTTTCGCGGCGGTCGGGGAAAGCTGCTGCGTACCGTAAAAGAGACCATCGTCAGGGCAAATTGCTACGCGACGCGCGACCGTCGAGTCAGAAAACGCGAATTTCGTGCCCTGTGGATTACCCGTATTAATGCAGCCACTCGCCAGCTTGGTATGCGCTACAGCGAATTTATCGCAGGTATGAAGAAGGCGAATATCAGTCTGGATCGCAAAACGCTCGCCGAGATGGCCGTCAACGACGCCAAGGCGTTCGGGCAGGTTGTTGCACTGGCCAAGGCGGCCTTGGGAAAATAACCCCGCTCTGTAGGAATATGGTTCTTACGCGGAAAGTGAAGGGGCGACAAACCCCCTTCACTTTTTTGCGTATAAAACGGATTGGGACGAATTGCCGGGGGAGGGTTTTGAATGCGTTTTGCCCTGACTCCGGGTTACGCTGCCGGCCGAAATGCCCCTAGACTTTGGCGATGCTGATTGAGTATAATTCGCACGACAATGCGGCGGACGACGACCGTAAGATAGCTTGTCAGGCTTGCCTTGTCCTTGAATTCGCGGAGCACACGAAAATTGTCGTGGCCGAGAGCCGCAAATACATTGACGCAGAGCGTGTTGCGCTCTGCCGTGTCCAGTCGAATGTCCCGCTTCGACGCACTGTGATCGATAATATGCAAAACGAGGCCCAGAAAGCGATCGACAAAATCTTCCCAAGCCCGGTTTTGGCGTTCCAGACACCGAGTGAGCAATTCACGATCAAGATCGGTGATTGACATGAGGTATACCCTTTTCGCATCACCCCCCGCGGGCCTTGAATCCGGCCCATTGCGCAGGAATGACGAAGATGACAATTTCTGATATAATGGGGATCGTATCAATTTGAGGTGATTCGGCCAAGAGCAAATTTTATACGGACATTCGGACAGGAAATGCGAAGGGGCGACCGACGGAAGCCTTTGTTTTAAGTGCAAAAATTTTTGATGAAGATCAATAATCCTTTACGAGCTGGTTCGGTGATTGTGCTGTATGTATCGGCACATAGCGTCACCGGCCCCTTTTGAATGGAGGCAACAATGGACAACATACCCATGACCCGCGAAGGGTATAACAAAATCAGGGCTGAAGTCGAGAGGCTCGAAATGGAGGAAATGCCGCCCATCCTTGAACGCCTCGCGGCAGCCCGTTCCGAGGGCGATCTCAAGGAAAACGCCGAGTATCACGGGGCACGAGAAAGCCAAGGCCTGCTGCAAGCACGGATTAACGAACTCAAAGGCAAGTTGAGCCGGGCAACGATCATTGATCCATCGACCATGCCGCAGGACGAGATTCGCTTCGGTGCCAAAGTCAAAGTTCAAAAAGCCGGATCGAAAAGACCTGAAGAATATGTGCTGGTCGGGGCGGGCGAGGAAGACTACGATGAGGGGAAAATCCTCGTATCGAGTCCGTTGGCCCAAGGGCTTTTAGGCAAGAAAAAGGGCGATGTCACGACCATCCAGCTACCGAACCGCGAAATTGAATTGACCGTGCTCGAAGTAAGCTATGAATAGGAATCCTCTGTTTGGGAGTGCTGCGTTATGGCCAAATATGTTTACGTCGATAATTCCAATGTGTGGATCGAAGGGATGCGTGTTGCTGCGGTTGAACACGGCATGGCGTTTGATATTTTCGATGCCGCAGAGCAAAAAGTTGTCGATTATGACTGGAAATACGATTTCGGCAGAATGTTGGAATTGGTCGGCGTAAAAAAAACGGTCTGAAAAAAGCAATCTTGTTCGGTTCACGGCCTCCCCAGAACGATTCTCTTTGGAATGCAGCCCGATTGGGCGGGTTTGAGGTGATTGTAGAGGATCGAAATGCTCAGAATCACGAAAAAAAGATTGATACCGGTTTGAGCGTTCGCATGATGGAGGACTCCTACGAATTGATTGACAAAACCGAAGATGAAATGATTCTTGTTGCAGGCGACAAGGACTATGTACCGGCCATCTCGAGCATTGTGCGCCGTGATATCCGGGTTGTCGTGTTTTTTTGGGATCACGCCGCGCCGGAATTAAAAAACACGGCTTCAGAGTTCCGCTCACTGAATCCTTATGTCGATCAATTAAAACGCTGACGAAATTGACCGTGCTCGAAGTAAGTTATGAGTAACCTTCAGGGGTTAGAAATCTAGGAGTGAGGAATTGGAATGAGGAGCACGAGCGGAACCATTCTCTTCTACACTCCTAACTCCTAACTCCTAACTCCTTTTCCCCTATGTCCCAATTCGACGAATTTCTCCATTTTGTGCGTCGTGACGTTCCGCTGGCCATGCACACCCGGTTGCAAATCGGCGGACCGGCTGAGTTTTTTGCCGAACCGACAAGCCTAGAAGAGCTTATTGCCCTACTGAAACAGAGTAAGGCGGAAAGCATTCCGGTGCGAGTGCTGGGGGGCGGCTCCAATATTCTTCCGGCGGAAGACGGTGTTTCCGGCGTGATTCTTTCCTTGGCGGCCCCTGTTTTCTGCGAAATTCATGTTGAGGGCAATAAAGTCACCGCCGGGGCAGGCGCGAAACTAGGCCAAGTCATTACCCAGGCTGTCACCCAGGGACTGTCCGGTATTGAAGGCCTGATCGGTATTCCCGGAACGATGGGCGGTGCTCTGTGTGGCAATGTATCGACCCGTAGCGGCGATCTGGGCGAACGGGTGGAAAGCGTCACGGTCATGGATTTTGACGGCAACGTTTCAACGCTTTCACGCAACGAAATCACGTTTGGTTTTCGTACCAGCAGTTTGGACGATGCAGTCATTCTTTCCGTCACGCTCAAGTTGGAAAAAGAAGACGCAACGGAACTATCCAAGCGAATGCAAAAATTCTGGATTTTGCGCAAAAACTTACAACCGACGGGCGAATGGGCTGCGGCCTGCGCATTCAAAAATCCGCATTCCGGCGTCTTGGCCCGTGATTTGGTCGACCAGGCCGGTCTCAAAGGCACTCGTATCGGCGGCGCACAAGTCAGCGAACGCTGTGCCGATTTCATCGTCGTGACCCCGGAAGCCACCGTCGACGACATTCACCGCCTCATGGAACTCGTTAAAGCACAAGTCGTCAGACAGACAGAGATTGAATTGGAATCCGTAATTGAGAGTTGGTAGGCCTTCCTGAGGAAGTTGTGTAAAGTCGCAAGCGGATAGAGTGCGTTCGCTTTTTCTACATCATACACCGTGTCCCTTACGCCTTGTTCTCTATGCTCACCGCCTGCCACACGGTTGAAATTGTCGACGAACGCGAGATGAATGCGGAACTGGATGCCCGGATTCGGGAAGTGTTGCGCGCCTGCTTTCCCGATTGGAAGGATATTTTTCAAGAACGCCGGACGTGGCACAGTACGCCGCCGATTTTTTCCGTGCTGGCTTGGGATGACGACAAAATCATCGGGCACATTGCCGTCGTGGTGCGGACGATCACGACAACGTGGAATTTTCGCTACAACGTGGCCAGCGTACAGGGCGTGTGCGTGCTACCCGACAAACGGCAAGCCGGTTTGGCCCGCCGAATGCTGCAATTGGCCGTCGACGAAGCCAAGCGGCGCGGCTTCGTTTTCGCCATTTTGTACTGTAAAGAGCCTCTCGTTTCGTTTTACGCTTCGCAGGGTTGGAAATTGGCCGACGACTCGATTGTCATGTGGAACCAGCGTGATCTGCCGATTTCCATGCGGTCCAACTGCCCCATGTACAGGGAACTCGCAGGCATTCCGTTGCCCGATGGACCGCTTGACGTACACAGCCCCAGTTGGTGACCTTAGCCCCATTTTTTGCGGAGGGGGTAATTTTGACAGGAAGTGCCATCACGGGGGACAGCCTGAAAGGCACGGGAAGTTTATTTTTTGAGTCCGGCATGAAGTTCGCGCACACGTTCTTCAACCAGATGCCGGAGTTCCTCTTCGTTCAGCTCCTGGAAGTCTTCATACGGAATCGGTTGTCCATAAACAACGCGCAGTTTTCCCAACGGATGCGGCACTTTATTTTTCCTCGGCCAAGCGTCGAAGCAACCGTTGATGGCGACTGGTAAAATGGCGGATTTACTCCGCTGGGCCAGTGTCAGTGCTCCTTCGCGGAATGGGGCGATTTCGCCGTCCCAGGTGCGTGCCCCTTCTGGGAAAATGAGAACCATTTCACCGGCCCTGAGCCTTTTGAGTGACTGCTTCACGCCCTCAAAACCAATGCCTTCGAGATCGAGCGGAATGGCATCGAGCAAATCAATGAGCTTGGCGAAGGGCCTGAATTTGAACAGCGTTTTTCGTGCAAGAAAGTTGAGATTGCGGCGCAGACCGATGGCGATGAGTGGCGGGTCGAAATGCGACTGGTGATTGGATACAACGACCACCCCGCCATGTCGCGGCATATTTTCCCGGCCATAGAATCGGACGCGGTAAAACAGCATGAAATACAGATTCAACGGATGCCGCAAGAGCCAGTAAAGGAGGCGTTTTTTCCAGAGGGCGGGTCGCATAGGAATGGAATAGACAGAGGGATATCGAAAACACCGTGCCCGGTTTTCACACTGGTCTTTTCAGGCTTTTGCCGGAAACTGACGCGACCGTTTTGCCCGGCTTACCGGTTAAAGGGGATTTCGTTAGTATTGCAACATTTGCCGTTGCTTTCCGGCAAAAGTCTTACTCGACGCGAAACGCCGTTCCGTAGGCCAGCACCTCGACACCCGCCCCCATTCTGCCGCTGTGGGCATCGCCGCTCTGAATGACCGTGGTCTCCAGCCGGACATTCCAGACGACGTTGGCTCCAAATCCCTGTGCCTTGCGCATCATGCGCAGTGTCGCTTCGCGGCGCGCCCGCTCCAGCAATCTTGTAAAGCTGTTGGACCTGCCGCCGAACAAACTGCGGAAGTTCCAGAAAAGCCGTTTCAAATAATCATTTGAGACCACCACGTTTTCACAGACGAAAAAGGTTTCCGAAACCCGCCAATTTGGCGGCAGCGTTTTCATGTCGGAAACGATCATGTCTGAAAATTCGCGTTCTTCCCTGTCCAATGCTCTGAAATGGATACGTTCGATCCAAATGCCGAAAAGGGAATAAATGAATGGGGCCAAAAGTGTTGCGAAAAGATTCAGCACAAAGAGGACTATACATGCGCGAGCCAGCGTCGACCCGCTGCCAAACAACCCCAACGCCACCAGCATCAAACCGGCCAGAACAGGGTAACCGAGTGCCAGCACCCAAGTCGAAGCGAACGCGATTTTTTCCACGTTGGAATTCATGATTCGGCTCCTTCCAGCACGACGGCGGTGCCATAACAGAGCAATTCGCTCGCTCCGGCAGTGATGGCACTGGTCCCAAATCGAACATTGAGGATGGCGTTCGCTCCTACGCTCTGGGCCTGAGCGACCATGCGCTGAAGCGATTCGTTGCGGCTCTCATTCAACAGTTCCGTGTAACCGCGAAGCTCGCCGCCGACGAGATTTTTGAGGCTGGCGGCAATGTCCCGGCCAATGTGCTTAGCCCTGACCGTACTGCCTTGGACGAGGCCCAATACCCGGACAACCTTCATGCCGGGAACGTATTCAGTGTTGACAATAAACATAAGTGGAAAAGGTTCGTTAGAGGAAAATTTTTACTCAATCGCTTTCACCGGGCAGACATTTTTACACATTTCGCAACCAGTACAGAGCAGGGGGTTCACTGGCAAGACCGGATGATATTGTCTGCTATGCCATTAAACGCCTGAGTCAGTTTGTCAATTTGGTCCAGTTGATTTTGTGCCCATGCCCCTTTATCTTGGAGATTTTTGAGAGGGCGATGCCCGGCAAGTTGGGAAATAGGAATCGATTGCCAAACACTGTTTGATGCCAAAACATTCATGTCCTCAATTGCGCCAATCAATCCACCCGATGGTAAATTTTTAACCGAGCAAATTTTAGCATTCTGAAGTATTGAAGTATTGATTGCTGAAACGATATTGTCTTTGTGCACTACATCGGCCCTTATGATCCCATTTTCGGATGTATTGCTTTTTCGAGTGTCATATCCATTAAAAATCCATCCGGCAAAATGCGGTCGCCCTAAAGAATCAAAGTCAGTGATGCTCTTATTGTCTTGCTTAAACCGTTTGAAACCATCTTGCCAATCTTCAAGGAATTGCGGCAACATTTGGCCAATCAGACCAACACAGTAGGCACTAAAGGTATCGACCGTACAGGGAATGATAAAATAGTCGGACGAGTACAAAGCCGCGCGAACGACGGCACCAAAAGACGGCGGGAGGTCAATGAGCACGTAGTCATACTGGACGTTGTTTTTTTTCTGTCCCGCTTGAATGATATTGCGTAGAATAGCATATTTTGAAATACCGGTTCCTGTGAGCAAATCGGCACCAACGCTTAGCGACTCTGAATAAACATTAAGCCAAAAATCGCCTGCAAGCAGTTCCGCCTTTGTGTCCGTATGTGGACCCCGGTGCGAAAAAAATTCTTCTCCTTCGATGTTCATAAGAAAACGTTGGAGATAGGCTCTAATGGTAACGCCATAAGGCTCATTTTCCTTTGGCAAAGTATTCTTGAAATTATTTTGGCCTAAAACCGCCAGTGACAAATTACACTGGGGATCAAAGTCAATCATTAGTACACGTTTATCTTTCCGAGCAAGTGCATCAGCGATGTTCCAGAGAAGAGTTGTTTTTCCGACACCGCCTTTGTTGTTAAAAATGGATATAACTTTTGGATACATGTTATTTCTCCTAAATGTTTGATGTTTTAGTACGCGCGTTATTTACTCAATCGCTTTCACCGGGCAGACATTTTTACACATTTCGCAACCGGCGCAGAGTAATTTGTTGACTTGAACCCGGCCTTCGACTTTTTCCAAGCCCGGACAGCCCAGCTTCAAACACGCCCCGCAGTCTTTGCACTGGCCATCCAAAACCGTAAGCGGCGGGCCAAGCGGTTTGCGCAAATGGAGTGGACATGGGGATTTCGACACGATAAGCCACGGTTCGTCTGATTTCGTCGCTTCCCGCAGTGTGGCCACGGCGGTCTTCACATCGCGCGGGTCAAGCGTGCGAACATTTTTGATGCCGAGGGCTTCGCCGATGGCCTCTATCGACGCTTCTGGTGTTGCTTCTCCCATCAAGGTTTTGCCGCTGCCGGGATTTTCCTGATGGCCCGTCATGGCCGTGATGCGGTTATCCACGACAATGATTGTCGCGCTGCCTTTGTTGTATGCAATATCCAACAAGCCCGTAATGCCGGAATGGAAAAAAGTTGAATCGCCGACAATACCCACGACTTTTCGCTTGTTGCCCGCCTTTTGCATTCCGTGAGCCATCGAAATGCCGCCGCCCATGCAAAGGATCGTGTCCAAGCGGGAAAGCGGCGGAAACACGCCCAAACTGTAACAGCCAATGTCGCCGGTCACAACGACATCAAGTCGCCCCAGCGAATAAAAAATGCCCCGGTGCGGACAGCCCGGACACAAAACGGGCGGCCTGCCGGGCAGTTCGGGCAGGGCTACTTCGGTGACGGGTTTGCATTCTCTACAGTGCTTGGGTTGTGGCGGCTCCTCACCTTCAGAGTACATTCCTTCGCCACCCAGAGGGTCTTCCGTACCATCCAGTAGTCCCTTGCGTTCCATCAAGATGTCGGGCGAAAGTTCGCCGATGCGCGGGACGAAGAGGTCGCCAGCACCCGCGATTCCCGGCGATTTGCCGACGCATTCAATCCCCAGCGACCTGATATGCTCTTCGAGGAAATCATCAAGCTCTTCAATGACGACAAGCCGCTTGACGCCACCCGCAAATTCGCGGATCAAATCGTCGGGAAACGGAAACGGCATTCCGAGTTTCAGCACGGAAGCCGTCGGGAAAATCTCGCGCACGTACTGGTACGCAATGCCGGAAGTCACGATGCCGAGATTCTTATCCCGCCAAATGATTTTGTTGGCCGGATGCGAACAACCATCTATGTGTAAACGCATCATGCGTTCTTCAACGCGGACGCGCATCTGACGGCCCCAGAGCGGAATGGGCACGAAACGCGGCGGGTCTTTTTCAAAGTTGATTTCCCGCGTCCCTCCCTCTTCCAGAGTGATTGCGATTCGTGGCAATTCCTCGACCAAGCTACGTGAATGTGAAACCCGCGTCGTGCTGCGCAGAATGACTGGCGTGCTGTATTGTTCCGACACTTCAAAAGCCATTTTCACAAACTCTTTGGCCTCTTCGGAATCGGATGGGTCAAAGATCGGAATTTTGGCAAACCGTGCGAAATGCCGTGTGTCCTGCTCGTTTTGTGACGAGTGCATGCCCGGATCGTCGGCAACAACGGCCACAAAACCACCGACCACGCCCGTGTAGGCCAGCGTCATCAGCGGGTCCGCCGCCACGTTCAGGCCGACATGCTTCATGGTCGTGATGACTCTCGCCCCGGTTTGGGCGGCTCCGGCGGCGACTTCAAAGGCGACTTTTTCGTTGGGTGCCCACTCGGCGTAAATCACGTCGGCGTATTGGGCGGCGACGTTTTCCAAAATTTCCGTAGACGGCGTACCGGGATAACCGGCAGCCAAGGTGACACCGGCCTCGTAAGCACCGCGAGCAATGGCCTCATTGCCGGAAAGAAGAGATTTCATAGAGAGTAGGATGTTGTGAGAAATTTTTGAAATCTCGTCATTCCCGCGAAGACGGTGAGGGCGAGGTCTGACACCAACAGGTAGGCGGGGCTTCTCCGAAACTCCGCATCCGGTTTCGGAGCAACCGGTCCCACCTCGTTGGTAGTGGAAAAATTTTACTTCGACACAATCAGCGCGAATGATCTGCCCATGCGAGTTTGGTTGAGCTTCAGGGCGATGGGCTTGGACACGCTGGCCGGGCTGCCGTGAACGACATTGATCGGGCAATCACTGGCGGTTTTGTCGTGATTCCGAGTCGGCGGAATTTTGCCGTCACGCAGCGACAGTAGCACCGATGCCAGTTCCAGCGAGCCGGTTCCACTGCCGATGTCGCCGAAATTGCCTTTGTTCGAGACCACGGGTACATTACCCAACGTGTCACGGATGGCTTCAGCCTCAATGCGGTCATCGTGTTCCGCTCCAGTGCCATCGGCATTGACAAAACCGATGGCGTCCGGTTCAAGTCCCGCATTTTTCAGTGCCATCCTGATGGAGCGGCGAATCGCGTCACCGGTGGGGCGTTCGTCGTGCAATTTCGGTTCGGTCGTTTCGGCAAAGCCCCGCAACGTGCCGTATATTTTCGCGCCGCGCGCCTCGGCAAACTCGCGGCTTTCGAGTACGAATGCGCCGGAACCTTCGCCCAGCACGCAGCCGCAACGCTCGGCATCAAATGGCCGGGGCAGAGCAGTCGGATCATCACGCCGCGCCGCCGGAAAATAGGCGTTTACGCGGCTCTGAAAATCCTGATTCGCCCGATTGCCGCAGCCACCGGCGATCATCACGTCCGCCGCGCCGCGCTCGATATTTCTGGCCGCCTCGATCACCGCCGCCAAGCTGGAGCCGCGGCAAAGCGTCACGGAATTGCTTGGGCCGCGTGCATCGTGACCGATGCAAATTTGGCAGGCGGGCATGTTGGGCAGAAATTTGAGCATCCAGAGCGGGAAAATTTTGCTCATGGCGTCCGTACCCCAGCGCGAGAAGTCATATCGCGCCTTTTGACCGCACTGGCCATCCTGAACGCCGGCGCGATAGGCGTCGAGCACCATGTCGACTTCCGCGCCGATCAAATCGGAGCCGAAAACCACGCCCAGCCGTTCAGGATCAACCGTTCTGCCGTCCCCCTCCGTCACCAAGCCCGAATCGTTCACGGCAAGGCAGGCGGAAACGAAGGCCAGCTGAATATCGCGGCTCATCACCTTGATATTTTTGCGAGGCTTGACGTAATCTTTGGCCCCGAAATCGGCGACTTCGCTGCCCATAGGCCGGAGCGAGGCGTTTTCGGTGTCGACGTTCAAAAATCCAACGCCGCTCTGCCCGGCGAGCAGAGCGTTTTGGAACGATTCCGTATCATTTCCGATGGGCGAAAGAACGCCGATCCCGGTGAAAACAACTTCTCTTTTTATCATGTACCAATATTACTGGAAAAGAAGCGCGGCGGCAAGGGGCGCAAGCCATTTCCCAGCCGCGTACAACACCATCGGGCAACAACGGGATAACGCGAACGCACAATGCCTTTTTTCCGCATATTTGCTTCAGAATCATAGTCTGTCTTGTCGACAAGTACCGCAAGGGAGTTTCTCTTGCGCCGCAAGGCCTCGGCGCAGATTGCCTAAAACACCTGAATCCCAAAAAAGACACAAGGAAGTACGGTCACCATGAAAAAAAGTATAGTTTCACGGATGAAATCGAAGCTGTTAAAATCGAAGAAGGCGAAGCTCGCAGCAGGGGTTCTGGCAATCATTTTGGCAATGTTCCCGTCCTCGGCCAAGGCGCAGACGTATCTGGTTCCCGGTGTCGACGTTCCTACCAATGTGGATAATGACATTTGGGTCATGGACCCGCATGACAAAGGCCAGACGGACCCCATGTTTGCCACGGGCGTGACCGCGAGCCACTTTTATTTGAACTACACTTTCGGTGTCCATTATCACAATATGCCTGTTTACACGTTGCAGGCCGGTCATTACGTCAGTGACGGCAGCAACATCAACGTAAGTCGCCTTGTTCTCGGTGACAGCGTAGCCGGTACACTTACGGTCACCGGCTATGCGGGACAAGTGGGCGTTTCCGGCAACAGCATAACGGAAGCCATCAGCCACTATGGCGGAGCGTCAACGCTCACGTTTGAAAACTACATCAATAACACCATCAATGGCGCGGTCATGGTGGTCGGCGAGAATGGCAACTTTACGCTCCAAGGGCAGAGTACCAATATCTTTGGTACGGTCGTCACGGATCAGTTGCATCCCGGAGACCAAGGTTGGAACAACAATGGCCCGCCGTACCAAGTCAACGGCAACGGCAATGCCACCTACACCCGCGATCCCGGTAATGCCGACTCGTACATATTTTTTGACAACAACCAGGCCGCGAACGGCGGAGCTATCCGTGTCAACAGCACTGGAACGCTCACTTTGGACCAAGTGATCTTCGGAATGACGATGAACCCGGACGTCGTCGCTGCTCCCAGCCCGTTTGCTTGGGATCGTGGATTTTCATACGGGTACGGCAACCGTGCCGTGGGAGCCAACGGCGATGGTACGGGCCTCGGCGGAGCCATCGACAACCGAGGAACCTTGCACTTGAGTGCGGGACAGTTTTACCTCAGCACGGCCCAGAGCGGCGGAGCGATTTACAATACCGGTACTATCGACGAACGCCGGAACAACTGGGGCTTGACCTTTGAACTCAACGAAGCCACCGAAGAAGGTGGGGCCATTTACAACAGTGGCAGTTTTACCAACTACGGCCTTTGGCAACTCAACAAGGCCGAGTTGGGCGGAGCCGTTTACAACTCAGGCACGTTTAATGCGGACGGAACGTTCAGTCTCAACTTTGCAACCGATGGGGCGGCCATCTACAACACGACCACGGGCTCGACGATCTTCACCGGTGATTTTCACGACAACATGACGGTCGCTGATGTCAATCTCGCCGGTGTCGACACGGGGGTGATCCAAGACTATAACAATGCCCGACAGGCATACACCGATGCGTCTCTACGGCTCAACGCCACCGGCCAATCGTTGGTAGACGCCCAGAACGCCGTTGCCGCAGCGCAAAACCGGCTCACCGCCGCGAATACCGAGTTTACCGCGGCGCAAAACAATTTCAACATTGCCGAAACGGCGTTTAACGCTGATCCGACGCCGGCAAATCAAGCCAATTTCCTTGCGGCCCAAGAAAGATTGGGCGTGGCCACCCTTGAGCAACAAGCTGCGGATGCCAATGCCACGGCGGCCAATACCAGCCAAGTTGCGGCCCAAACCGCATACGATGATGCCCAAGATGCCTTGTGGGGGCCGGATAGGTCGGGGACGACAGCGGGGGCATTCTACGATCTCACCCAAGCCCAAATCGATTACAACAACGAATTGGCGGGCGTATCGGGCGGCCCGGTCAATCCGAACGGACGAGGCGGGGCCGTGTACAACCAAGGCGTCTTCAACCACAGCATTGGCCATGTGACGGGTAACTGGGCTGCCGATGGCGGTGTGTACTACAATGACGGCCTGAACAGCATCATCAACCTCACCAGTGGCTTGACCATTGAACATAACCTCGCCGACAAGAACGGCGGTGTGCTCTATAACAACCGTGGAGTCCTGAACATTACAGGCATTACCTTTGACTTCAATGATGCCGGCTTGGACGGCGGCGTCATTTACAATGTGAACGGTACGGTCAATCTCAACAACGGCAACACGTTCGGCAACAACTCGGCCCAGCGCGGCGGGGCGATTTATTCGACCGGCGGTCGGATTACGGTCAACAATAATGAGTTTAACCACAACGTGGCCACCACGGGCGACGGCGGCGCGATTTATAACGGCGGCGCGACCATTCTGACGCTCCTGAACGGCACGAAATTCATGAATAACCGAGCGTTGAGCACATCCGGCGGTCGCGGCGGAGCCATCTACAACACGACGCAGGCACAGGTTATCGTCAACAACAATAACGCCGCGCTTTTCCGTGGGAACCTTGCCATGAATGGCGGCGGAGCCATTTTCAACGAGCAGGGCGGAAGAATGTCCCTCGTCGGCGGTACGCAGACCATCACCTTTGAAGATAACAAGGCGGGTTATGCCACCCTTGACACCGATGGAACACCGACCAACGCGGCGGCGAACGGCGGAGCGATCTACAGCTCGCTCAACGGCGTGATCGTGGTCGACAACGCGGATTTCTCGGAAAACCGGGCCGGCGGCAGCGGCGGCGCGATTTACAATGCCGGGAACATTCAGGGAACCGTGCCGCTTCCGATTAACTTCACGATTACCAATAACAGGTTTGACAGCAACGTTGCGGACAACGGAAACGGCGGTGCGATTTACAACGGCCCGCTGGGTATCATCAATATCACGGGGACGGAATTTGCGGGCAACGTGGCCGTGAACGGCAAAGGCGGTGCCATTTACAATGACGCGGGCAGCCGGCTCACGCTGACCGACGTGGTTTTCGATGGGAACACCGACAGTACCAATGGCGGGGCTATTTACAGTGACGGCGGAACCGTCGGCACGACCGTCAACGTGGTGGTGGTGAATGGCGTGCAGGCGGAAGGTTCGACCGAGAATCAGGATGCGTCCTTCGGTACGGAAAATTCCGTGGCCAGTCCGAACGAGACGGCGGACAGCATTACTTTTGCGGGCGAAAAGAACCTTTTCAACGTTGACGTACAAAACCAAACCTACTCACTGGAAATGTGGGGACGGATGCGGAGTGAAGCTCTCTCCGAGGTCGACCTGACGAAAACCGGCATCGGAGTTTGGGAACACCATAAAGACAGCGTGTTTTCCGGTGCGATCACGAACTTTGCCGTCAACGATGGCACATTCCGCATGAAGGTTGGCTCCGAGATGAACCTTGACGGCAGAGTCGCGTTGAGCACGAGCGTTCTCACCTTGGGCACGCCGACTCATGCGGCCGTAGCGAACATGGTGCCCGACGTTGTTGATCCGACGATCAGCCGCCCCAGCTCGACCAATTACACGGGCACGGCCTCGCTCATCCTTGAGACGGGTAGCGTGGTAACGACGGACAGGATTGTTACGCTGGCGGGAAGCTCGATTGTGGTGGGCGACGTGCTCATCACGCCCCAGCCCGTCGGCACGCCCACGGAGAACTGGACTCCTGCCTTCACAGTGACCGCCGGTCGGCAGTTTTCCTTCGGCAGCACCGCCGTTCCGAGCGCAGGTCAGATAGCGGGCAATGCGTGGGACATTGATGGTTACACGACGGTCATCGCCTCAGGCTACTCGTTTGAGAATCCGAACTTGGGCGGTGCGGCGGCTCTGGATGCGCCCGGTTTGCATTTCGAGAATTCGACCGCGAGTGCCACTTCTGGCGATGGACCGATCCTGATGCTGCGGCCTACCCAGTCCGGCGTCGACGTGACGCTCGACAGCGATATTTACGTTACAAAGCCCGGCTCGTTTGCCGGTGGCGGCGGATTTATCATCCTCGTCGAAGTGAATAATGGCGGAACTTTCAATCTGAACAATCCTCAGAATGCCATCTCCGGCCAGTCCATAGCCACCACGGGCGACTTCTGGGTGAAGGACGGCACAACCTACGTTCAAGGTAACGTCACGCAGTTCCAGCGTTCTCCCAACGCCGGCTCGTACAATGGCCTGACGGTCACGCCCAACGCGGACAATACGGGCGAGTGGATCATCTACGCCTCGGTGGAGCAAAGCACCAAGTCGACGGACTTGCGCTGGACCGGTGCGGTCGATGGAATGTGGGATACGGTCGACCTGGACGGTGCGACGGCGACGAAAAACTGGTTCGGCACCGCGGCGGGAATTCCGATCACGCAATTTTTGAACGGCGACACCGTGTTCTTCGAGGACATCGTTGAGGCTGCCGTGTTGACGGACATCCAAAAACAAGTGACGCTCGAAAGCAATGTCGCGGTCAATGCCATGACCGTGAGCGGCACGAACTACGTGTTCAATTTGAACAATTCCAACATCGCTGCCAGCGGCACGGTGACGCCGGAGAACCCGAATGCCGGAAACATCGACTTTGGCTCGGCGACAATCAACGTGGCTCGTAGCACTGGCGGTGCGGCGGCTTCGACTGTCACAGGCAGCTCGATCCTGTTTGGAGCGGACGGCGAACTGCATTTTGATACGGTCAACGCGGTGGCCAACGACACGTTTTTGTCACTGGGTACCGGTGGTAACATCGATTTGGTCAGCGACATTTATATTGGCACGCCGACCGCGGCCTTGGGGAATAACTTTATCTACCTTGTTAAAGCGGACGGCAGCAGCACCTTGTCGCAGACGGGTGCCCTGTATGTGGATAACAGACCCATCACGACGGATGTCGTCGACCGAAATCAGGATTTCATCGGCATCAATCTGATTGATGCCAACGATCAGTTCGTTGACGACAACGGCGTGGCCCTCGTTCTGGCCATGATGGATGCGAACACGAATACCAACGACTTGTTCTGGGCCGGCGTGGACGTGAATGCGACCACACCCCAAACCGAATGGGCATCGGGCACGAACAATAACTGGCGAGGTACGGTCGCGTCACGCCGGATTACCTCGTTCCTGGACGGTGACACCGTGTTTTTCGCGGACTCGTACAATGATGCGACCGGTGCCATGCAAACGGTCGCCAACAAAGACGTGGTCGTAGCGGGCGGCGGCGTCACGGTCGGCAACATGACGGTCGGTCGGGAAATCAAGGACAATAACGGCGTTGTTACGGGTATCGAATACAGCGACGGCTACAGCTTCGATTTGACCGCAGGAAGCATCACGGCGGTGGACAATGCCGTGGGAGACGGCAACATCGACTTCGGCACGGCCACGATTATTGCTGATAACGGCACCACGATCACGGCGGCGGGCACGATCCACTTTGAAGGCGGAAACGATTTCACGCTGGACTTGACCGGCGCGAACACCACGAACCCCGTGTTGAGCCTGACGGCCACAGGCGGAGTGACGGGCGAAGTCGGCGGCGGCGTGGTCACCATCAACAACTTGTCCGGCGGGTTTACCGCGGGACAGGAAATTATCCTCATCGACGCAGGAACCAACAGCGCAAATACAATCAGTGGAAGCAGCCGACTGGCTGGCGCGGCGGAATTTGTTCGTGTTGAAAATGTTGCCGACGGCCAGAATGTTCTCGGTCTGAAAACCAACATTCTGAGGTCGCAGTTGCTGCTCACGATGGTCAACACCAGCGACAACTCGGAAAGACTGAACTGGGCGGGAACCGTTGCGGGAGGCGTTTGGGATGTCAACACGACGACCAACTGGGCGGGTGCGGTCGGCGGACATTTCGTCAACACGTTTTTGAACAGGGATACCGTCTATTTCTCCGATGATTATTTGGACGCAAGTAACACCAGCGTCCCGGTTGCGGCGGGAAATAAAGTGGTGAATATCACGGCAGGCGGCGTCACGGTCGGTGACATGGTTGTGGACGGCGGCGGCTATACGTTCAACCTGTCCCAAGGCAACCTTACGGCCGTGGCCAACGCTCCGACGAATGCCGCGGGAAATATCGATTTTGGTTCGGCTAGGCTTGTGGCCGATCTCGGCTCGACGGTCACGGCGGCAGGCTCGATCACTTTTGTCGGCGGCGCGGCAGGCAATGCGTTCGATTTCGATCTGACCGGTGCGGTCGATGGTGACACCTTGCTGACACTGACCGCGGCAGGTGGCGTGGCCGGCACGATTGGGAACGGTGTGATCAACGTCAATAACATGAACTTGGGCATCAACCAGTCGGTTGTGCTCGTTGACACCGGCACGAATTACGGGAACATTGTCGATACCGGCGAGCTTTGGGTCAATGGCGTCGACATGAGCGATCAAGAGTTTGAACGCGGTGACACGGGCATTTTCTACGGACTGCAAGCCAGCGGCGCGGAATTACTTTTCAAAGTCGTCGACGGCAATGCCGTTTCCAACAACATGCAGTGGAAAGGCGGCGAGAACGGCAATATCTGGGACGTGAACGTCACAGCAAACTGGTCCGGCTCCGTTATCGGCGTTCATGTCGATAAATTTTTGGACGGCGACACTGTGGCCTTCGATGCCACCTATGTCGACGCGGATGGCGCGACGCAGAATGTGGCTCTGGCCGATAGGAATGTTACTGTTGCGGCGGGAGGCGTGATGGTCGGCGACATGAACGTCAATGAGGTGGGCTATGCCTTTAATTTGGCAGCGGGCGGCATTACGGCTCAGGCCAACGCCGCGTCGGGCGCACTTGGCAACATCGCTTTCAACGCGGCCACCGGCATCAACGGTTTGGGAGTGGGCATGAACAGTGTCATCCATGCCGAGGGAGATATCACGTTTGCGGCGGCAAGCAGAATCGATCTCACAGTCGGAACCTCCTCCGCTCCGTTGCTTCAGGCAGGTGGAAATATCGACATCACAGGCGTGGTGTTGGACTTCAACGCCTACACGGGACACCCCGACGACGGCCCGATCACCATCTTCGATGCGGGCGGCGTAATCGCGGGATGGACGGGAACCCGAGTGATCGGCGATGAAGATTTTATCTACTCCGAGGCCAGTAAGGTGAACGAAACGGTCGTTGTCGACACAGAACTGTACTGGTATGCGAATGCTGCCGGAGAAGCTCATGGCGATTTTACACTCGCCGCCGGTAAGGAATTTGAACTCGGCACGGTGTTGAATGATCGCGATCCCGCCGATGCTGCCGCTTTCAGGCCGGGGTGGGATGGCACAACGCTGAGCAAGAAAGGCGACGGCACGCTGACTTTATCGGGAGACAACGCCTATTCCGGTGGCACGACCATCGAAGGCGGCAGACTCGTGGCCGATCATGTCAATGCGACGGGTACGGGCGATGTAACCATCAATGGCGGCAGCACATTTGAAATTGCCGCCGATGGCGAATACGAGAACATCATTATCGGTGGCAACACCAGCAACCTGATTCTCGGTTCCAGTGCTGACGGTAAACTGACGCTGACCGCAGAGAGCAACAACGCCAAAGACTTCACCGGCAACGTGACTATTAGCGAGGGCACAGTCAGACTCGACACTTTTGACGTGGCGGGACAAAACCTTGCGACCAACGCCGTTGCCATCAATACAGGAGCTTTACTGGAACTCGGTGGCATTGCGGGCCTGACGCCCTGTGCAACGGTGACGACCGGCGCGGAATTTAACAAACAACTGACCGGGCCGGGCGGTTTGGCAATCGACGGCGGAACAATCGTGCTGACCAATACGGACAACCGCTTTGGCGGCGGCACGGAAATTCGCAACGGCGGCACGCTCATTATCGACAGCAATGCGGTACTCGGCAGCTCCAACACTATCGATGTTTCCGATGGCGGCAATTTCACGATTGGCTTCGCGGGAACCTTTGGCAAAGTGATTACCGGCAACGAAACGGGAACGGTTTATATCAATTCCCTTCGTACCGTGGCGGACGGCATTGGCCGCACGATCCTGACGGGCAACAACACCTATACCGGCGACACGGACATCTGTGGCGGCATTGTCGAACTGCGAAACATCAATGCCACCGGTCAAGCGGACGTTGCATCCACCGTCAACATGCGAACGGCGGAGACCGTGCTGGATTTCAACTTCGCGGACAGTGGCAACTACAACAAGGTTATCACCGGTCTCGGTTCCGTGGCCAAACGCGGTGCCGGCACGGTGACGCTTGGCGGAGACAGCAGCTATAGCGGCGGAACCACGGTCAGCGCGGGTCGTGCGTCTTTTATTTCGAAGCAAGTTGTCATTTAAAGAGATAGTACTGTA